>Ga0190338_1000140_pt1 | contig 13146 bp, 14 predicted proteins | sample 4872041112_MG_FD_163434 | JGI IMG/M metagenome (GOLD analysis project Ga0190338, IMG submission 163434) | Hydrothermal vent sediment bacterial communities from Southern Trench, Guaymas Basin, Mexico - 4872-04-11-12_MG | ecosystem: Environmental > Aquatic > Marine > Hydrothermal vents > Sediment ... | reverse complement strand
CCAAATCCTTCTTTGTGCTCACTGACCCTTCCACAAATGCTATGTCTAATTCAGCCTCTTCCTCATAGCTACTTGCTTCCTGGAAATATTTTATGTCGAATCGGCTTAGTAATTCAAGCAGTACATCTTCGAGGTTTAGTATCATCAGCTGGTCTCCGCCGCAGCCCGTCAGGCTGAAAATTCCAATTTTAGGTTTATTCATAATTTTCGCCTCCTAAATCATCCCCTTCGTGTGTAGGGCGTCCCAATAAGTGAAGACTGGCCCGTCTTTACAGACATACTTGATTGAGCTTCCTTCGCCAATTATGCAGTGTCCGCACTTGCCAATTCCACATTTCATTCTACGCTCAAGCGTCATGTATATTTGTCTAGGGTCAAAGTTTCGCTTCATAAGTTCCTGAACAACGAATTTGTACATTATTGGCGGTCCGCAGATGATTGCGTAGGTGTTTTCCGGCGTAACTTCGGTTATTTCGAATATTTTTGTTACCACTCCAGATGTGCATCTGTCAGATCTTTCTTGTTGCAGTCGAATGCATTCTTGGTCTTCCTTGTCTTCGTATGAGAGGTAGAACCGTACTCCTTGCTTGTCACCTTCTCGGTAAAGCTTTAGGAATTCTTCTCTGAATAGCATTAAGTTGTAGCTTCTAATTCCATAGAAAACCGTTATGTCGCCATATTTTTCTCTGTTTTCAAGCGCATATTGTAGAACTCCTCTTAATGGCGCGATTCCTAGGCCTCCAGCTATCAGTAGTAGATTACTTCCTTCCATTTTCTCCATTGGAAAGCCGTTTCCGTAGGGACCCCTAATCCAGAGTAAATCGCCAACTTTCCGGTTGTGTATAGCATTTGTTACTCTTCCAACCTTCCTTACGCAAAGCTCCAGTATTTCCGGCCTTTTCCTTGCTGCACAAATCGATATGGGCACCTCTCCGACTCCCATCACGTTTACTTTGACAAATTGGCCTGGCTTGTAAACGAAGTTTTGGGCAAATTCCTTGTCTAAGAATTCTAGTTGGATTAGGCGTTCTATCTCCGTCATTTTTTCAGTCTTAACTATTTTAGCTGGAGATGGAGCTAGAACATTTTCTGTTTTTATCATTTAAATTTCACCTCTCACTTTTTGTAAAACTTCAACAAGACTGATTTCTGCTGGGCAGTAAACGGTGCATCTTCCGCATCCAACGCAGTTGAGAGTTCCCTCGCGTAGGCTGCCTTTGCAGTTAAATCTGTTTCGAAGCCTCTCCATTCGTGTAGGCCTAAAGTTTAATCCGCCGGCTACAAGTCCATGTTTCCTGAGCATACATGAGTCCCATCTTCGAATGCGTTCGCCGCTCTTTATGTCCAAATTTACATAGTCAATTACGTCGTAGCATCTACATGTTGGACAGACTAGATTGCAGCTTCCACATCCGAAACATTTGTCGGCGTATTCCTGCCAAACTGAGCTGTCGTGGGCTAATTCAAGCATGTCCTGAATGCCGGAAATGCTGAGTTCAAGCTTAAATCCCGATAGGCGCCTCTTCTCTTTTTCCTTAAACTCCGCTATGTCTTTAGCCTCAACATTAGCGAATAGGTTCTTGCTTTTTGCTATGATTTCTTGACCCTTTTCGCTGGCGACTCTTACAAGGTAGCCGTCGCTAAGTTCATGCAGGAAAATGTCGAAGCCGTCCATTGCGTAGCTTGTTCCCATAGATTTGCAGAAGCAGTATTCGTCTGGATAGCAGTCATAGCCTATCAGAACTGTGTTTTCGCGTCTTTTCCAGTAGTATTTATCCGGAAGCTCATCTAAATACACCTTGTCAAGCAGCTTGATAGCGTTAATGTCGCAGTGATGAACTCCAAAGACGACGACCTTCTCAGTTTCCTCGAAGACTTCCCTAAATTCGGCCTTTTCCTCATCGAACTCAAAGATTTTCTCCATAGGCTTGACGAAGAACTTCTTTGGCGGAATCATAGTCCTAGTATAGGATAAATCCATCTCTTCAGCCGATGAAACTTCCTTAAAAGCATAGGAGGAAACTCCAGTCTTGACTGGCCCATAGATTCTACCGAAGCTCTTTAGATTCTCAAAGAAGGCGTCGAAATTTTCTTTTGGAAGTTTCAAGTATAGCAATATAATCCCTCACATTTTGACATTACTTACGCGTATATACCTGATTTTAATATATTTACATACTTAAAAACGTAACTTTAAAGCTTTACTAAACATGGCAATCAGCAGAATTAATCTCTTGTAGAATGGCTCTACTCCCAAAAATAATAAAAATGTGAAATTATTTTTTATTCATCAAGTATTTGTGTATGTTTTCCGCCGCCTTTTTGCCTGCTCCCATGGCGCTGATTACAGTTGCCGCTCCGGTTACGATGTCCCCGCCGGCATATACGCCCTCAATGCTGGTCTGCATGTTCTCGTCTACAATTATTGTTCCGCGTTTGCTAACCGCCAAGCCGGGCGTCGTCTGCTGGATAAGCGGGTTCGGAGTCTGTCCAATAGCGATAACAACAGTGTCCACGTCCATAAAGAAGTTTGAGCCTTCAATTGGGACTGGTCTACGCCTGCCGGACTCGTCTGGTTCTGTAAGCTTCATGCATATGCATTCCATCTTCCTAACCCATCCGTACTCGTCGCCATGAAAAGCGACTGGATTCGCTAGGAAATCAAATTTTATTCCTTCTTCTTCGGCGTTTTCTACTTCTTCCCTCCTTGCGGGCATTTCAGCTTTAGAACGTCTATAAACGATGTGAACTTCTTCTGCGCCAAGTCTTAGTGAGCATCTAGAAGCGTCCATGGCTACGTTTCCGCCGCCAATAACCGCAACCTTCTTCCCAATCTTGATGGGTGTATCCCACTTCGGAAACATGTAGCCCTTCATTAGGTTAATGCGAATTAGGAATTCGTTTGCACTGTAGATTCCGCAAAGATTCTCGCCTGGAACCCTCAAGAATCTTGGCAATCCGGCGCCAGTTCCGATAAAGACTGCGTCGAACCCTTCATCCTTCAAGAGTTCCGGAATTGTAAAAAGTTTTCCAATAACAGCGTTTGTTTTAATGGTTACTCCAAGCTTTTTCACATAGTCGATTTCGGCTTGAACTATGTGTTTTGGAAGCCTAAACTCTGGAATTCCATACATTAATACGCCGCCAGGTTCATGTAATGCCTCAAAAACAACTACCTCATGTCCAAGTCTAGCCAAGTCGGCTGCCGCTGTCAACCCGGCTGGTCCAGAGCCTATGACTGCTACGCGTTTTCCAGTTGAGGGCTGCTTCTCCGGAATTTCAACTCCGTGTTCACGTTCCCAGTCAGCCAAGAAGCGTTCAAGCCTTCCAATCGAAACTGGGTCGCCCTTCTTTCCTAAAACACAGTTCATTTGGCATTGTGTCTCCTGAGGGCATACCCTTCCGCATATGGCTGGCAAATTGTTCTTTTCCTTTATTTTACGTATTGCCTCTCGGAATTTTCCTTCCCTGAGTAGTTTGATGAATGCTGGTATGTCTATTCCTACTGGGCAGCCTTTTACGCACTGGGGCTCTCGACACTGCAGGCATCTTTCAGCCTCTCTTATTGCTTGCTCTTCAGTATATCCCAAAGCAACCTCGTTAAAGTTGCGAATTCTCACTTCCGGAGGCTGTTTAGGCATTGGAACAGCTTTGAAACGGTCTTGCTTGCTCAATTTGAATTTCCTCCAGAAAGTTGTTTTTCAAATTTTTCAAGCGCTTTCCTCTCTTCCTCAAGATACATTCTCTGCCTTTTTATTAACTCATCAAAGTCAACTTGATGAGCATCAAATTCCGGTCCATCAACGCATACAAACTTCGTTTCTCCTCCGACCGTCACCCTACATGTTCCGCACATTCCAGTTCCATCAATCATTATCGGATTTAAGCTTACAATAGTTTTGATATTATATGACTTAGTAACTCTTGCAACCGCCATCATCATTACCGTAGGACCTACAGCCCAGACAGCATCAAAAGAATACCCTTTCCCTATCAGCATGTTTAGAACATCGCTTACAAACCCCTTATAGCCTTTCGTGCCATCATCAGTTGATATAAAAAGCTCGTCGCTTATCTGCCTCATCTCATCCTCTAAAATAAGCAAATTCGCTGATCTAGCTCCAATTATTGAAATAACCCTATTTCCAGCCTCTTTAAGGGCTTTAGCAATTGGATAAACCGAAGCAGTACCTACTCCACCACCAATAACCGCTACAGTTCCATATCTATCTATTTCGGACGGTCGTCCAAGCGGTCCAACCAGATCGAGTACCGAATCGCCGACATTTAGAAGCCCAAGCTTAATGGTTGAAACGCCTATCTCTTGGAATATGAGGCATATTGTTCCCTCATGAGGGCTCCAGTCGACAAGGGTTAATGGAAACCTTTCACCCTTTTCGTCAACCCGCAGTATTACAAATTGACCTGGCCGAGCCTTCTTTGCTATCTCAGGCGCTAGAATTCTAACAAGTTTAATTTTTGGAGCTAATTCCTTCTTCTCAACTATTTTGAACATATATTCACCTCGCACATTTCTCAATATTCGAAACAGGCTTTCCTTGACGCATCCTTAATTCACTTAATTAATTGAAGAATCAGAATAGGACAGTTAAAGCTAATAATGATTTCGGCAAGAATAGTTCAGCTAAAATTCTGTTATTCAGCTTTAAGCTTGAGTTTAATTGCCAAACAGGTAGTAGAAGAAGAGTAAACATAACATTTGAAGGATATGCGAATGCTTCATTTCAGAGGTAGAGTACTTAATCTTTCTTACCTCCTGCCTAATATTTGAGAATTTCAAAATTCATCTTAAGTTTTCCTTCTTTTAGTATATGTTTCCCTTACTTTTAGATAAGGAATAAGTTGGATGCTGAAAATTAATCCAGTAATGGAAAAGGACGCCACAGATCCGATGGAACTCCAATATAGCTTCCGAAATAGGCCCTATTGCCATTCCGACGCCGTTAGCCATTCTTGCTAAGCCTGACGCTGAAGCCCAAAGAGCTAACTAGCCCGAATTCGGCTGTTGACGCCCTCAAATCAAATATTACATAGGAGTTTATCAGAGCATTTACAAATCCATTTGCAAGTCCGCTTATCAAGTAGCATTGTAAAAAGGGTTAAAACCGTCCTTAAAGGCATTGGTGGCAGCGAGTCATTATCCTCTGTGCAATTTGTGTTTTCATTTAATATTTCCTCCTTGTGCACTTGTCTTGGAACCATTAATGAAAATGGAATGGTTGCGATCGCCACTAGCAAGCTGAGATAGAAGGGAATCTTCAAACCTAAAAGTTCAGCTAAATATCCTCCAAGAATTGGAGCTGGAATCTGCGCTGTTATCCATGAAAGGTTAAAAATTCCATAGCCTTTTCCACGTGAAGAGTGTGGAGTGTAATCTGCGATAAGCGCTATGAATGATGGGTTGGCAAGGCAGTATCCCAGCATTTCAAGAAAACTTGCGGTGAAGAGTAGCATTAGACTTTGAGATATAATGAAAAGGATAAATCCTAAGGCTAATACTGCGAAAGCTTAGAGAACGGATTTCCTTCTCCCAGCTTTGCCTGAAATGAATCCTCCAAAAAGCGATCCGATCACGAGGGCTATGCTGTTTAGAGAAAGCATAACCTCTATTCCCGTTGATGTAAGCTCTTCAGTTTTTGCTGGGTCATCTGGGACAGATACTAATTCCTTTATTAGATATGGAATTGCTGGGCCACTAATTGAGATTGCAAACGTAGCTAGGAACATGCAAATTGACCATCATTATCTTCAAGCTAACCACTAACCTGAAGTTTCAACGAAACTTATATTGCTTCCATTTTAGACTCTCTGAGATAAGTCTAGAATGGAGAAGTACAATTGAGAGCTGAAATAAAGGTTACTGGCATAGTTCAAGGAGTAGGCTTTAGGCCCTTCGTCTATAGGACTGCTGTTAAACATGATTTATTAGGCTATGTCAGAAACCGCGGCGACGCGGGCGTAGAAATAGTTGTAGAAGGAGAAAAAGAGAAAATTGAAAAATTCATAGAAGATTTAAAGGTTAAAAAGCCGCCCCTCGCTAAAATTCATGACTTAATCGTAAACTTTTCAGAAGAAAAAGGAGAATTCAAAGAATTCAAAATTTTAAGAAGTTCTGAAAGCCGCGAGCTTTCGGGCTCTGTTATTCCTCCAGATGTTGCAATCTGCGATGAATGCCTCAAGGAGCTTCGTGACCCTAGAGATAAGCGCTACGAGTATTTCTTCATAACTTGCACAGACTGCGGCCCAAGATTCACGGTTATCGAGCAGCTACCATACGATAGGCCGAATACAACCATGCGAGACTTTCCAATGTGCAGTTTCTGCAAAAGCGAATATGAAAATCCGGCCAATAGACGGTTCCATGCGCAAACAGTAGCTTGCCCAATTTGTGGCCCAAAAGCTTACTTAACAGACAATAGGGGCGAAGAAATCGAGGTTAAGGATCCAATTAGGGAAGCCGGCCGGTTGCTGGCTGAAGGATATATTGTAGCAATTAAGGGTTATGGAGGGTTCCATGTTGCAACGGCTACAACGCTTTCCGAACCGATTAGGCGTCTACGCAAGGTTAAGCATAGACGACAAAAGCCCTTCGCAATAATAGCCAGAAGCCTAGACGCCACTAGGACGTTTGCAATCGTAAACCAAAAGGAGGCTGAACTGCTAACTTCCCATGTTAGACCGATTGTTTTGCTCCGCAAAAGCGAGGATTACTACCTGTCGGATTTGATTGCGCCCGGCCTTCACAATGTGGGTGTTATGCTTCCATATTCAGCTATGCATTACATGCTCTTTGATGAAGTTGATGAACCAGCATTCGTGATGACTAGTGCAAATCCGCCGAACCAGCCCATAGTTAAAGACAACGACGAAGCACTGAAAAGGTTAGGCGAAGTTGTCGATTATTTTCTGTTTCATAATCGCCGTATTGCTCATAGATGTGACGATTCAGTTTTGAGAGTTCATGGCGGCAAGCACGTCTGCCTAATTAGGAGGTCTAGGGGCTATGCGCCAGCGCCAATCCGCCTAAAATTTTCCAGTAAAAAATATATTTTGGGTTTAGGCGGAGAATTAAATGTTGTTTCATGTATATTAAACGGCGACAAGGCCTTTCTTTCCCAGCATATCGGCGATGTTGAAAACATTGAAACTTTAGGCTTTCTCGAAGAGGCATCTAGGCACTTGATTCGGCTTACAAACAGCCGTATAGAGGCTATAGCATGCGATTTGCATCCAAGATTTAACACAACTAGGCTTGCGTATAGGCTGGCTGAAGAATGGAACTGCCCAGTTATACAAGTTCAGCATCACCATGCGCATATAGCAGCCCTAATGGCTGAACATAACCTAGACGAGATTGCCGGCATAGCATGCGACGGATACGGCTATGGACCAAACGGCCAAGCATGGGGAGGCGAAATCCTCTACTGCAACCGTGAAGGCTACAAGCGAATAGGCCATTTGGAAGAGCAGCCCATGCCAGGCGGAGACTTGGCGACACGCTATCCACTAAGAATGGCTGCTGGAATACTGCACAAAAAAGCGGACATTTCAGAATGGCTGTTTTCAAAAAACAGCTGTTTGCCGCATGGAAAAGCCGAGGCAGAACTAATCCTAAAACAGCTTGAAAAAGGCGTTAGAATTAAGACTTCGAGTTGCGGAAGAGTCTTGGATGCTGTTTCCGCAATTCTTGGAATTTGCCATGAAAGAACCTATGAGGGAGAGCCAGCCATGAAGCTTGAGGCAGCAGCAATTGGAGGAAAGGACGTTTTAAAAATGAAGCCGAAAATTAAAGGCGAGGTCATAGAAACCTCTGAGATGGTTTACACAATTTTTGAAAATGTTGGGAAGCTTAATGTTGGGGACCTAGCCTATTCAGCCCAGCAGTATCTGGCTAGAAGTTTGGCGGAACTGGCCATAGAAAAGGCATTAGAACTGGGCGTAAAGCATATTGGATTTTCAGGCGGAGTAGCATGCAACGAGCAAATAACCTTGACCATTCAAAGGATAGTGGAAGATAACGGCTTAAACTTCGTCTTTCATAGGGCGGTTCCGCCGGGAGACGGAGGAACAAGCTTCGGACAAACAATAGTGGCCGCACTTACACTCCAGTAGCGGAACGGTTTTATGTTTCCTAGCATTTTTATAGCTGATATCTATGTGTTTGGCTATCCCTGCTAAGGTTGTGGAGGTAAGCGGAACAAAGGCGAAGGTTGATTTTGGTGAGGGTGTACTCCGCGAAGTGAACGTTTCGCTTGTAGAAGCCAAAGTAGGCGATTACGTGCTTGTTCATGCCGGTTATGCAATTCAGGTTTTGAGTCGTGAAGAGGCTATGGAAACTTTAAGGCTTTGGAGGGAAATCCTAGAATTTCAAGAGGAAAGTGAAAAGCATGGTTTAGAGGCTTAAAGATGCATGAGTGGGCGCTTGCAGAAGCAGTCATATCAACAGCTTCACAGCTTGCTGAAAAAGAAGGATTAAAAGAGATAACAGAAGTCAAAATAAAGGTTGGCGAACTACAGCAAGTCGAACTTGACATTTTCGAATATGCTCTATCCCAGCTTAAGACTGAAAAGTTCAAGCATGCAAAGTTCACAATCGAAACAGTTCAAGCCGAACTTAAATGCAGGGTCTGCGGTTATCAATGGCCATTCCGGAAGGAAGAGCTGGAAGAAGAAGTGCAGGAAGCCATACACTTCATTCCGGAAATAGCCCATACATACATTAAATGTCCAAAATGTGGCAGTCCAGACTTCGAAATAGTTAAAGGCCGTGGAATTTGGCTTGAAAGCATAAAAGGAGCGAAATAGCATGATAGATCCAAGAAAGGCCATAATAGATGAAAGGCTGAAGGAAGTAGCCAATATAATTGCTGTTTCAAGCGGGAAAGGCGGAGTTGGGAAAAGCCTAATCGCCTCAACTCTAGCTCTAACGCTTGCAAGGAAAGGCTACAGAGCCGGCCTATTCGATCTGGACTTCACAAGTCCCTCAACTCACCTAATTCTAGGCGTAAAAGAGGATATTACGCCAAAAGAGGAGAAGGGAATAATTCCGCCATCGATTCACGGCCTAAAATACATGTCAATCATCTATTATTCCGGCGAGTACGCGGCGCCTCTACGTGGAGAAGACATATCAAACGCCCTAATAGAATTGCTTGCAATAACAAGGTGGAACGGGCTGGACTGCCTAGTAATAGATATGCCTCCGGGAATAAGCGACGCAACATTGGACATCCTAAGATTAATCAAGAGAATAAAGTTTCTAGTTGCAACGACTCCCTCGCGGCTGGCATATGAAACTGTAAGAAAACTGCTGAGCCTACTCAAGGATTTAAGGGTTCCAGTAATAGGCGTAATAGAGAATATGAAAATGAAGAATTCAGATTTCATAAGGAAAAGCGTTGAAGAAGCGGGAATAGCCTATCTTGGAGAAATACCATTTGATAGGCAACTTGAAGACGCAATAGGCAACGTAGACAGACTTTTAGAAACGGAACTCGGCCGAAAAATTATGGAAATAACCGAAAAGAACAGCCAATTGCTGGTGCCGAAATAAATTGAGCATTGAACTTTCAAGTTTTAGAGACGCCGAATTCGCAAGAAAGGTCGTAGAAAAAATAAGGGCTATTACGCCAAGATATGAGGTGAAAATTTGCCACGTGTGCGGAACTCATGAATGGACCATAACCCATTATGGTTTAAGGTCGCTTCTGCCAGAAAACATTGAAGTCATTGCTGGCCCGGGATGCCCAGTATGCGTTACGCCAGCAGCCGACATCGACCAAGCTATGAAACTTGCACTTGAAGGAAAAGTGGTAACAGTTTTCGGCGATGCCCTTCGCGTTCCAGGCTCGGAGAAGTCTCTCATGGATGCAAAGGCTGAGGGTGCCGATGTAAGAGTGGTCTACGGAATAGATGACGCCGTCAAGATGGCCGTTAAGGAAAAATCAAAAGAGTTTGTCTTCTTTGCCATAGGATTTGAAACCACGGCGCCTTCAACAGCAAACGTAGTTTTAAGCAAGCCTCCAAAAAACTTTTCAATTCTTGTTTCTCACCGCCTAATTCCGCCGGCAATGGAGCTTTTGTTGGGAATTGGAGACCTAAAAATTGACGGATTCATAGCTCCAGGCCACGTCTCAACCATAATTGGACTAAGACCCTACGAGATTTTCCCAAAGGCCTATCGAATGCCAACGGTAATAGCTGGTTTCGAACCATTAGACGTTCTAATAGCAATTTACATGATTTTAAAACAGCTTAAAGAAGGAAAGGTCAGACTGGAAAATGAGTATGTGAGAGCTGTTCTGCCAGAAGGAAACGTGAAGGCGCAAAGGCTAATGAATAAAGCCTTTAACGTGGTCGATGGATACTGGCGCGGACTTGGAAGACTTCCAGCATCGGCTCTAGCCCTAAAGAATGGATACAGCCAATACGACGCAAGAAAACGCTACGAATTGCATGTAGAAAAGGCACGAGATATACTTCCAGGCTGTCAATGCCACCTAGTAATGATAGGGAAGATAAAACCCAACGAATGCCCACTCTTCATGAAAGCATGCAGACCGGAAAAGCCATTAGGACCATGCATGGTCTCATTTGAGGGAACATGCAGAATATGGGCTAGACATGGCTTGATTAAACGCTTTTGAATGTTGCATTGTGAGAGAAAAAGCTAAATTCTGCTGTTTTCCATGACTAAAACATGGAAAAATTGCCTTACTGTTGACTATTTACATCGCAATTTCCTCTATTGTTTTGGTCTCTGCGGAGATTTCAAAGACTGATGTAGCGCCAGTAACTCTGTCCTTCATTCTTCTTTCTATTATTTACTTATGGTACAGATTTTATGCCAATAAGGAAAGGCTTCAGCTTCGTCATTGGAGTTTTATTTGGCTATTTTTATAGCATAGCGGAAAACTTACGCCTCTCATACTTGTGCATGGACTTATAGACAGTTTTCCATCCGGCTACAAGTTTGCCAATCTTGAGAATCTCTCTGCAGGCGAAGCGTTTATGATTGGTGGGCTACCCTACATTTTATTAATAACCTTAATGTTCATATTGACAAGGAAACTTGCGGAATGGATGGAGAAGCCATGAGTGAAAAGCGGAAAACTTACTCTGGAAAATGTATTGATTGCGGTGGAGAGCTAGAACTTTATGAAATGAACTTCGAAAAGAAGCGTAAAATCTTAAGATGTAAGAATTGCGGGCTTTTCCATTTCTACAAGCTTAACTTTTGGGGCAAATGGAAACTTGTTAAGGCTGGAAGAGTTTCAGACTTGTGGAGGAAATAGCATAATCACTAAATTTGACGTTTCCAATTTTATGTGATGGCCTGAAGAGGCGATGATGTAAACAATTCAAAGCCATTGACAAACTATGATTTGGTGGCGGCTGTCGGAGCCTCAGAAAGCCTTACAGGCAGTAAAGCTAGCATATTCGCGGGACAGGGTCGCCTACAGGCGGGGTTAAAATTCTTTTCCCGCCGACAACCGTTTGCATGGCTACTACGTCAAATTCTTTTGTCGCTTCACCTATTATTTGGGCTTCCTTCCCCTCCTCAGTTTGTTTGAGGGCTTCTAGAACATCTTCGGCTTTTTCTGGAACCACGCCTATAACGAGTTTTCCCTCATTTCCAACTTCAAGCGGGTCTATACCCAGCATTTCGCATGCCGCCTTTACATCTCTCCTTATTGGAATTTTTTCTTCATACACGAGTATTCCAACCTTTGATTTTTCGCTTAGCTCGTTTAATGCATTTGATAAGCCGCCTCGCGTCGGGTCTTTCATGACTACTATCCCGCCGACTTCCAGAAGCCTTTCAACAAGCTTGTTTAGTGGCTTAACATCAGATTTTATTTGACTTCCGAAGCTTAGGCCTTCCTGAGCGGACAGAACAGCCAAGCCATGGTCGCCTACAGTGCCTGAAACAATTATTTTGTCTCCAGGCCTTAGATTAGAGTCCAGTATCCATCTAGCCTTGAAATCTGGGCGGAATTGTCTAACAACTGCCAGGTTATGGTCTAGGTTTTTGCTTCTGCAGCCTATTCCTGAAACGTTTACTATGCATCCGCCTAGGGCGCCGTGCTCAACAACTTTTGTATCGCCAGTGATGACATGAACCTCAGCTTCCTTGCATGTTTCCTTCATGCTTTTGAGGATTTTCTCGAAGTCCGAGATTGGTAGGCCTTCCTCAAGTATGAATGCGCATGCTAGAGCAACCGGCTTTGCACCTAAAGCTGCTATGTCATTCACCGTTCCGCTTATGGCAAGCCTTCCAATGTCTCCGCCCGGAAAGAATATGGGCTTAACGGCATGCGAATCTGATTTCAAAACTATATCGTTTACAACCGCCGCGTCATCTAGGGCTTCGAGGGGAACCTCAAATTCTCCTCCACCAAGAAACTTCAAAATGTAATCTTTTATTAGCTTATTCATTACTGCGCCGCCGGCGCCATGCATCATTGTGATACGTCCTTCTTTTTTATCGCCCAAATTTGCTCTCCTCAGAAGGCTGGGCATTGTTCAGCAGAAAAACCGGGATGGAGAAAATAAAACTTTTGTTGGTTTATCGTTTTCTCTTAGTTTTCAGATTGATGACGGTGTAAACGATTGGGTCAGCGGAACCGACACTGCGTAGTATCGCTTGACAGCTAAAACAAGATTTCCGGAAACTATTCAGTTAAGCATGAAACAGCCTATTCGGACAGTTATGGAAGCCTAAATCCATACTTGGCTGATAACACGACAAACTGCAATAAATATCCCAAGTCTTTTGGTAATACTGTGTGTATAGGTTTGCATGATGCATTTGGGAATTGGGCGGACTACTGGACGGATATTCTATCGGACGGGAAATGGCATGCAGTCGAGGTGGGCGTCGGAGAAAAGAAGGAGGATAACTGGCAGAAGTCATCAAACTTTGATTGGGGCCAAATAAATCAAATAGCCATAGAATGCTTCTTCGAGGAGACTGGAGTTGGAAGTTTCTGGATGGACAACCTCTTCTTCAACAACTGCAGATGGGAGGCCACAGTAGAAGATGCATAGAGCCAGACAAGCTACGGCTTAAGAGAACTGGTTGAAATAGATGAGGAACTCCACAGCGACTATAAATGCCAACTC
>Ga0190338_1000139_pt1 | contig 13175 bp, 14 predicted proteins | sample 4872041112_MG_FD_163434 | JGI IMG/M metagenome (GOLD analysis project Ga0190338, IMG submission 163434) | Hydrothermal vent sediment bacterial communities from Southern Trench, Guaymas Basin, Mexico - 4872-04-11-12_MG | ecosystem: Environmental > Aquatic > Marine > Hydrothermal vents > Sediment ... | reverse complement strand
CAAAAAGGAGATCAAAAAGCTATATGGCAACAGATTAAAGCATATTATACTCTATGGCTCTTATGCGAGAGGTTGCGCTACAGAAGACTCTGACATAGATCTGCTCATCGTTCTTGAAGGGAAGGCGAAACCAAGGGAAGAAATTGACAGAATGATAGAGATAATAACGGAAATAAATTTGAGGTACAACGTGTTAATATCGGTCTATCCTATTTCAGAGGAAGATTATAAAAAGGTAAATAGTCCGCTACTCCTAAATGTGCGAAGGGAAGGTATTCCAGCATGAGAGAGATAAAATCTCTGGTAGAAAAAGCAAAGAAGTACTTAAAGAGTGCTGAAATACTCCTTAAGGAAGGTGATTATGAATCTTCGGTTTCAAGAACATACTATGCGATGTATGTTTTACTGTGCACAAGCGATGTTGCTCACGAAAAATCTATCATTTTCCTCTCATAAAGGTGTAATCTCTGCTTTTGGAGAGCATTTTGTAAAAAACAGGTGTCTTCCCGAAAGAGATAGGGAGAAAGTAAATAGAGCTTTTGAGAAAAGACAATTAGGATAGGAGATTACGAATACACTTTTGTAATATCCAAGATAGAAGCTGAAGAAATGCTTAAGAGTGGAAAGAAATTTGTGGATGAGATAATTCAACATCTGAAGGAAAAAAAGATATTATAACTGCACGTCGCCTAACAGCGCACATGTGACTCGCTAATGCTCGCCCAAATTTTGCCTCACGGCAAACTTCACATATCCCTAAAACGTTAGCCGACATTGACTATCGTATCGTAACGCCTAACATGCCTGCAATAGCTAACCCACCAGACATGCCTATGACAGTGCCCAACAGGGCGCTTCTATCCTTCGTATACCGATTCTTGTGACGGTAATTTAATGGTAATGCCTGTTTGGATGCCTCCAACTTCTCCTTCCCATGAAAGTCCTTCCTCAAACTCCTTAAAATTATCGTCAATAAAATCCAATCCGAAAGGAACTAAAAGCCATTTAAATGTCGCATAGTATTCACCCTCACTCTCTCACTTATCGCACCATGAATATCGCATTTTAAAACAGTCGCTTTTTTCTTTTCGTCAATTATTACCTCTGCACCAGCAGCATATTCCCCTCGTTCACCATATCTCGATAAATCTTCTTTGAGACAGTGGATTACCACGTTTTCAAACCCCTCCTTATCCTCTAAAAACTGAAAATGGCTGAGAGAGCAGTATGTGCAAATTCGGGTAATATGCATGATTTTATATTTTACTTTACCATTTAATATTGAGCAAATACCTTTCTTCCCGGAAAGACTGTTTTTGGTAATGAATTACTGATTTTAACTCTTGCTTAGACGCCTTTTCGCTCATTTATCTTCTTTCCACACTCATGACTATATCTCACGAACCTTTGGACATAGCGATTGAAACACCTGCTTCACCTGTTTCGCAGTCTCTTCTATCCGCCCTTCGTTATTTATCACCACATCGGCGAATCTCAACTTCTCACGCAGTGGCATTTGCAGTCCAATCAACCATCTCGCCTCCCCCTCATCCACTCCCTCACGTTCCATCACCCTCCTTATCTGCTCCGCTTCACTCACATAGACTACTATCACAGTATCAAATTCAGCCTGCAGCCCCGTCTCTATCAACAACGGCACGTCAACGACGATGAGCGCGTCAGGCTCTATCCTCTTTATCGCCTCTATCCTCGCCCTGCACATTGCCATCACTTCCGGGTGTATTATCGCTTCTAAAACCTCACGCTTTCCTTTATCCCCTATTATAATATCACGCAACCTCTTCCGGTCTATCTCCATATCCCTCCTGACTATCCCATTACCAAAGTAGTTAACAATCTGCCACCACGCCTTCGAGCATGGTCTCACCGCTTCCCTGCTCAATTTGTCACAGTCAATACCGAAAGCGCCAAGTTCCATGAATAACTTGAGCACAAGGCTCTTACCACTTGCTATCCCACCTGTTATACCAGCAACAAGCGTCAAGTCATTTCACCACCTTCAACACGACGAACGATCCCTTACCATAACCCTGCCTCACTTCCTCCACCTTATCCTCCTCCTTCTCCTCTTCTAACTGCGTATGGAAACGGAATATAGTCTGCATACTTTTGATTTCCTTATTGAAGCCCGCATCCTTTAAGAGCGTAATCACCTCACGCGTATTATAAAATCTCGCAACACGATAGAAAAGGCTATCTGACTTCTTATGGCTGTATATCTCTCCAAGAGGACTGTCACGGTCTATAAAAGCAATGATGAAGCAACCATAAGGCTTGAGCACGCGATAGACCTCTCTGAATGCCTTCTCTGTATCATCGAGAAAACAAATGGTGGTAACCATAAGCACAAGCTTGAAATACGAATCCCTGAACGGGAGTGCCTCTGCAATACCGCCAATTACTTCAATACCACGAGCTTTTGCCAGCAGTCTCATCCCAGGTGCGGGCTCTATACCGAGTGTGATACCTAAGGGAGCAGCAAAACGACCGCTACCCACTCCTATCTCTATGCTTCTACTGCTACTTCTATTTTTACTTTTGACTTTGCTCTCTTGCCTTTTCGTGGGTAACAGAGCTCTTATTGCACGAAGTTCGGCTTCATATATAGACCTGTGCTCATCGAACCACTCATCATATTCTTTACCATACCGCTCAAAAGGCTCTATCCTTAACCGCTTATTCGCCATTACTCCACTGTACCCGCACCTATGAGGTGCCATCTTGCACTTATCTTTCGCGCAATTGCCACACGAGCACCTGTTTTTGCACATATAGGGCGGCTCAGTTCCACTTTCAGGATATCTTTCGTCACCTTCTTCACTTCTCCCATTGTTATTGCCGTACCAACGCTGAGCATTAAGCTCTCACCTACCCTTATCGCCGTTGTCTCTACTTCCTTTGCCACGCCAACAACGCGTTCTAGCAAATGGAATCGAAGAACGAGCTCATCGCGAGTGGGAGGTAAAGTACCCTTTAAACCCACACACTGACCGGCAAGCGAGTCCTCTATCGTCATGCTCGGGTCTAATTTCGTACCCACTCCGATCAGTCCTCCGGGTGTTACCTCTTCCACCAGCTCACCGCCCGCCATTATAGACGTTATCTCTGTCTCAATTGGTACCCACCTCTCTCTTCCACCCGAAGTTACCATCCGACCAGGGCGAATCTCAAGCTTATCTCCGACCCGCAACTTACCCTGAATCAGCGAACCCCCTATCACACCACCTTTTATATCCTCTATCGGCGTTCCCGGCTTGTTTACATCAAATGAGCGAGCGATATACATAAGCGGGGGCTCGTTAGAGGGGCGAGAGGGTGTTGGTATCGTTTCTTCTATGCTCTGTATCAGAACATCCAGATTTACCGATTGCTGTGCAGAGATGGGAATAATAGGTGCTCCCTCCGCAATTGTACCCTTGATAAACTCTTTTATCTGTAAATAGTGATCTATCGCTCCCTTTCGTGAGACGAGGTCAATTTTATTCTGCACGATTACCACCTTCTCTATGCCGACAATACTGAGAGCCATCAGGTGTTCCTTCGTCTGCGGCTGAGGGCAGGGCTCAGTAGCTGCTATGAGCAGAACCGCACCATCCATAATCGCTGCGCCACTCAGCATCGTTGCCATCAGGGCTTCATGGCCCGGAGAATCAACAAAGGAGATAGTTCTTAGCTCCTCCGTCTTCGAACCACAGTGTTTACAGACCTCTTCTACTGTGTAACATTCTGGTTCCTTACAGACCGGGCATCGCCTGAAGGTCGCATCCGCATAACCAAGCCTTATGGATATCCCGCGCCTTATCTCTTCACTGTGCCTGTCCGTCCATTCCCCTGAAAGCGCATTCACTAAGGTCGTCTTTCCATGGTCAACATGCCCTACCATTCCTATGTTCACAGATGGTTTCCTCGTCGTCTTACTTACCCCCTATTCATATTCATTACTTTTTTATCTTTGTACTCACTTCTCTTTTAAAATAGAGTAATAAAAAATTATTAGTTCTGCTTTGTTTGTGAGGGGAGATGGAATTCGAGTTAGGAACACGGGAGCGAGAAATTCAGAGCTTCACCTGTGAGTTCGCTGCCACAGAGGTGTTGCCACGTGCAGCAGAGATAGACCGGAAGGGGAAATTCCCTATGGATATCGTGAAACGAATGGGAGAGCACAAACTCTTTGGCATTCCATTTCCTGTAGAGTATGGTGGTCTGGGTGATAACCTGATGTGCTATGTATTGATGGTGGAAGAGCTTTCAAAGGTGAGTGCAAGTATCGGATTCCTCAGTTCCGCTGCCCTTATCTCCCTGTTTCCCATCTATTTCGCCGGTTCTGAAGAGCAGAGGCATCGGTACATGAAGCCTTTATGTGGTGGTGAGAAATTGGGCGCTTTTGCACTCACTGAGCCTGCTGCAGGCTCTGACCCACTCTCCATGGAGACAACTGCGGTGCGGGAAGGCGATGAATACATATTAAGTGGCAGAAAGACATTTATCACAAACGCAGCAGTCGCCGATATCTATGTGGTCTTTGCATACACGGATAAGAGCAAGAGGAGGAGAGGAATAAGTGCATTTATCGTGGAGAAGGGCACAGAAGGTTTCTCATTCTCCAAACTCGTGGAGATGACGGGTATGAGGGGCTGCGTGGTTGGTGGGCTTGAATTCCATGATTGCCGCGTTCCCACTGCTAATATGCTCGGCAATGAAGGTGACGGGTTCAGAATTGCAATGGCTACCCTGGACAGGGATAGAATAGCCATGGGCAGCATCGGCGTCGGTATTGCCCGAGCTTGTATTGAAGCTTCTAAACGGTATGCGAGAGAACGCAAGCAGTTTGAGCAGCCAATAGCAAATTTCCAGGCTGTTCAATTCATGATTGCCGATATGGCAATGAGAGCAGAGGCGGCGAGGTTGCTTACCTATAAAGCGGCCTATCTCGCTGATAAAGGCGAGCGCATAACAACAAAAGAAGCATCAATGGCTAAGCTCTTTGCATCTGAAACTGCTTTCCAGGCAGCAACGAACGCCGTACAGATACATGGTGGACTCGGCTGCACGAGGGGGAGTTTAGTGGAGAGGTTATTTCGGGATGCAAGAATACTCAGTATCGCTGTTGGAACCTCGGAGATACAGAGAATAGTAATAGCACGTGAGGAGTTACGGTAAGGGTAAGTAATAAGTAATAAGTTAAGAAATATGAAATACGGAATATGGAACGCGTGAAATTGGAAGTACCGGAGCATAAAAGCACTATATCGGTGGAGGAGGCGATAGCGGGGCGTAAGTCACGAAGGGCGTTCAAACATGGTGTGATAAAGAATAGAGAACTCGCGCTTCTCGTATGGGCTGCGTTAAAAGCGCCTTCCGCTGGTGCTACATATCCACTGGAGCTCTACCTTGTGATAGGAGTAGGAGCTGTGGAGCACATAGAGCCGGGAGTATATCACGTAGAGAATGGCTATCTGGAGCCGCATAAGAGCGATGACCTGCGAGTAGAGTTAGCAACCGCTTGCTTACGACAGATGTTCATCGCTGATGCTTCGTTCTCTATCGTCATCACTGCGGAATACGAACGTACGACCCGCAGGTATGGCGAGCGGGGGATAAGATATGTGCATATAGAGGCTGGGCATGTATCGCAGAATATATATCTGGAATGTGAGGCTCTGGGTCTGGCTACTGTGGCAATAGGCGCATTTGATGATGACAAAGTTGCAAAGGTTCTGAATCTCCCTGAGGTACATAAACCCTTATACGTGATGCCGATCGGGGTGAAGAAGTAGTCAAGGTATGTGAGTGGTGAGTGCCGGGAAGAGGTAAAAAAAGAAAATGGTAAAACGAATTTTTAGATGCCACCTTTTATTGGCAATGTTAGTAGAAAAGTGCAGGGGCACACAGAACTCACGATTTTACCACTGACGACTGGGACGCATACAAGAATGTACTGGTCGAGGTTTACGGCGTTGAAGAACAGCCAGAATACAAAGGACGGGGAAGACTACCTAATCCAAAGAAAGTGCCACCGCCAGACCTGAAATCAACAGCTCACTGCTAAACCGAGGGGAGACATACAGATTTAGCTGCGATTCCTGATTCCTTTTAGTTCCGTATCAGGTCAGGGTTTTTCATGGATGTATAGCTACCCTTCTTTTATAACTCCTCATACAGGCTATCCCCTCTTGCATCTATGCCCACCACCAGAGGACCAAACTCATCCACGTGCATATGCCAGACCGCTTCAGCCATCCCAAGGTCTGTCCAGTATACAGATATAATGTTCTTTATACGGGTAGCGGCTAAGACTGCCGCGCCACCGGTCATTGCGAGATATACGCATCCATGTGCGCACATAGCGTCCCGTGTGGCGGTTCCCATACCCCCTTTTCCTATGATAGCACGTATTTGAAGCGCCTCTATCAGTTCTGGCGTAGCAGTCTCCATTCTTGCACTGGTTGTGGGTCCCGCTGCTATGACCTCGTGATTGCGCACTAACGGACCGCAGTGATATATCACCGCACCTCGCTCTATTGGTATTGGTATAGCCTTGCCCGCTCGCCGGTAGTCCAGTATCCGCTGGTGTGCTCTATCTCTCATCGTGTATAATTCGCCACTGAGATATACAATATCTCGCAGCTCCAATTCCTTTATCGCTGTCTCATCCAGAGGTGTGTGTAGCTTCCTCTTCATTTATTCGCTATCCCTTAGAAGTGATTCCATGATAGTGAATAATGATGTGATAAAATAGAATGGATATGAATACATTCTACTTCATTTTATTTTAACTTCTTATAAGACATAATGGGGAAAAAGATGTGGAGATGCTTGAGCGATACTTGAGTAAAGTGGTGGACGGGGAGGACCTGAGTGCAGAAGAGGCGGAAATAGCGATGCGGGCTATAATGGGGGGTAAGCCAGATAGAATTCAGACCGCGGCATTCCTTACCGCAATGAGGATGAAGGGCGAGACCGAAGTGGAGATAGCGGCATTCGCCACTGTTATGCGGAGTATGGCACTGCATATAAATCCGAGAGTGGAGAAGAAGGTTGATGTATGTGGTACTGGTGGTGATACAGTAAAGACTTTTAATATATCAACTACCGCGGCATTCCTTACTGCTTGCATGGTACCGGTAGCGAAGCATGGTAACAGGTCAGTGACGTCAAAATGTGGTAGTGCGGATGTTTTAGAGGAATTGGGTGTGAATCTGACGTTACCACCGCGAAAGATAGAGGAATGTATAGAGAAGATAGGCATTGGATTCATGTTCGCGCCCGTGCACCATCAGGCGATGAAGAATGTGGTGGAAGTGAGGCAGAAGCTTGGGTTGAGAACGGTATTCAATATTCTGGGTCCGTTAACAAATCCCGCAAAAGCCACGCATCAGCTTATAGGGGTTTATGATGCAGGTATGACGGAGAAGATAGCGAAGGTACTTCGCATCCTCGGGCTAAGGAAGGCACTTGTCGTACATGGCGAGCCAGGTGTGGATGAGGTCTCCATCTCCGGAAAGACAAAGGTATCGCAATTAGAAGATGGTGAGATAGATACGTACTTCATAAGACCCGATGATTTCGGGTTGCGAGTTGCATCACCGAAAGAGATTGCCGGCGGTACTCGTGAGGTGAGTGCGAAGATACTGCGAGATGTCTTGGGCGGTAGAGAAGAGGGTGCGAAGCGGGACGTCGTTCTATTAAATGCAGCATCAGCGATATTCGCAGCAGGGGAGTCAGAGACTTTAACCGACGCCTTTGAGATAGCCAGAGAGATACTGGAATCAGGCAAAGCGGAAGCGAAACTCAATGAGTTCCTTGATTTCACAACACAGGCACAGGGGGATGATATAAGTGGATGATATAGATAGGAAGATATTGAGAGAGCTTCAACACGATTCCCGCATGTCCTTCACGAGGATAGCGCAGAAGATAGGGGTGAGCACTGCAACGGTGAGTGAACGAGTGAAGAGGTTAATGAAGAGCGGCATTATATGCGGCTACACAACGATTCTTAACACCTCGGAGATGGGTATGGTCACATTAATAGCGAAGATAAAGACCAGGCAGGGGTATGGTGTAGAAGATGTAGGGAATGAGATAGCGGCAATGGCAGAGAGTTGCTGTGTTCATCACGTTACGGGCGAATTTGACCTGGTTGTAATCGCGAAATGCACAGGTTATGATAAATGTGGAGATATTATAGAGGAGATAAAGAAGATCGAGGGAGTAGAGAGCGTGGATGCGGAACTGGTGTTGAAGACACTTAAAGAAGAACTCAAAGTCAAGATGTAGAGCAAGAAAGTAGAAGATTGCTCTCCTAACAGTAACAGTAACAGAACTTTTGCTGACGTGGATGATGAAAGTAGTATTAGGAGGTACCTTTGATCCATTGCATGATGGACATAAGCGATTACTGAGGAAGGCGTATGAGTTGAGTGGTGATGGAAAGGGGGAGATAGTGATAGGTATAACCTCAGACCGGATGGCAGAAGCGACTAAGACACGGCTGGTTCTTCCATATAAAGTAAGAGCTGCGAATATAGCTCAGTACATGTACCTGGAATATCAGGTGAGAATACGAACAGTGGAATTAGATAACAGATACGGCATGACTCTGGATGAGGATATTGATTATATAGTGATATCCCCGGAGACATATGATGTGGCACTGGAGATAAACGAACTGAGGAAAGAGCGAGGTAAGGAGCCGATAAAGATAGTAAAGGTGGAGCATGCAAAGGCAGCAGATGGAAAGCCAATTGCATCGAGGAGGATAAAAGCGGGCGAGATAGATAAACATGGGCACCTGTTGTGAGTACGAAAGAAGAAATGCTTGATAAACTCTTCAATCCCAGGACTGTTGCGGTGGTTGGCGCGACGCCAAAAGAAGGGAAGGTGGGGAATACCATCCTCAAGAATTTACTCGCATCCGGGACCGGGCTGTTGAGCATATACGCGGTGAATCCCAGGTACGACAGAATCCAAGGTTTGAAGTGTTATCCGTCATTGAGCGAGATACAGGGTGATATTGACCTTGCTGTCATTGCGATACCAGCAGAAGGGGTGCCCAACGTGCTGGAGCAATGTGCTGAGCGCGGTGTAGAGAATGTGGTTGTAATCTCAGCGGGTTTTAAAGAGGTGGGACGTGAAGGCGCAGTGCTCGAATCTGAGCTCGTCAAGATCGCTAAGGAACATAAATTGAACATCGTCGGTCCCAATTGTCTGGGTATAATAAATACGCATGCGAATTTAAATGCGACATTTGGTAAGACTGTACCAGATAAAGGTAGTATCGCGTTTCTCAGTCAATCAGGTGCGTTTGCACTCGCGGTTATTGATTGGGCGAAAGTAGAAAAGGTCGGTTTCAGCAAGATCGTGTCATTGGGTAACAAAGCGGTGCTTGACGAGTGCCACTTCTTAGAATACCTGGATAAGGACCCGGACACAGCGGTGGTAGCGATGTATCTCGAGGATGTGAGCGAAGGTAGCCGATTTATGAGGGTGGTGAGGAAGGTCTCGAGAACAAAACCGGTGGTAGTGATGAAGAGTGGTATGACAGAGGCGGGAGCAAAAGCCGCTTCCAGTCACACAGGTAGCATAGCGGGCAGTGTGGAGGCATACAGGGCTGCCTTTGCGCAAGCTGGCATTGTTGAAGCGACATCAATCCAGGAATTGTTCGATTTCTCTCTCACACTATCGCGAATTCAACGTATAAAGGGAGGGATAGCAATAGTGACAAATTCCGGTGGACCGGGCGTCATGGCTGCGGATGCAATTGAGGAATCAGGGCTCGAACTTACCGCTTTTGAGCGCGAGACGATGGAAAAACTTCACCCACTTCAGCTCGCCAATTCTTATAACCCCATTGATGTACGTGGCGATGCAACAACTGACAAATTTGGTACCGCACTGAGCATAGTTGCTGAAGATGGGTATGTAGGTGCGATAATTGCTATTCTCTCTCCCACTGCACCGATAGAATTTGATAAAGCGGGTAATTATGTCATGGCGATAAATGCAAAAAAGCCGGTCATCCCGGTATTCATGGGTGGCGAGACGGTGATGAGCGCAGTTGAAGAGCTTAAGAAGCATGGTATTGCGAATTATTTCGATCCTGTAAGGGCGGTGAAGAGTCTCAAGGCTGTAAAGGACTACGAAGAGAGGCAGAAACGAGTATTTGAACCTCCTCCTCATTTCAATGTTGATACAGGGCAGATCAGAGAGCAGCTACGGCATAAGCTGGGGTTTGAGTTACTGAAAGCGTATGGTATTCCAATACCAGCTTATGGTAAAGCAGAGACTGCGGATGAGGCGCTTGATATCGCTGATAAGATCGGCTATCCGGTGGCTATGAAGATTCTCTCACCTGATATAATTCATAAAACGGATGTGGGGTGTGTGAAGCTTAATGTGAATAGGGAAGCGGTAAAGGAGTGCTTCTTCGAGATTATGCGCAGAGGTGAGAAACTCACAACTGCGAGACGAATAGAAGGTGTTCTCGTGCAGCAGATGATTGCTGGCGGTAAGGAGGTGATAATAGGTATGAAGCGGGACAGGCACTTTGGTCCACTGCTTATGTTTGGATTGGGAGGGATTTATGTGGAGGTCTTCAGGGATGTCTCATTCCGGATTGCACCATTGAGTATGAGTGATGCGAAGGAGATGATAAAGAATGTCAGGGCTTATCGGATATTACATGGCGTAAGAGGCGAACCCATGTCTGATATAGATTCACTCGTCAATGTCCTGCTCAGGTTCTCGCAGTTATGTGTGGAGTTTCCCGATATACTGGAAGCGGATTTAAATCCAATCAAGGTATTTGAGTATGGTAAAGGCTGCTATGTGGTCGATTTTAAGATGATAAGTACCAATTCTGTCTTTTAACTTAACCGAGGGAGAGTATACAGGGAGTTTCCGAAATTCTCAAAAAAGAAGCTTTATGTGTTATGAAGTGCCCAATGTGGACGTAAAGGATTTACAGTCATTAATGCGTTGAAAGTTTTAACCCCCTCCATCAACCATTCAAAAAAGATCATCATATCAGTCTCCAATCGATCAAAAGAGAAGCTATAACGATGCTGAAGGTCGTGATTACTCGCAATGTGTTTTGAAGGAGATATAACCTTCGTAATAAGCGAATTAAAGGCTAAAGTATCGTTAAGGGAGTTTACAGGCTTCTAATATCCCTCTCAGGAAGAACAGTGGCTTCACCGTATGCGAGTCAGTAGTGAAAAACCATGTTGTCAACGACAGCGGAATCATCCAATGCTACCAAAGGCACCTCAACCTCAACTCTATCATTACCTCTCCCATCATTGAAATTAATAGAATTCAACTTCAGCCCAATCTCCCTGCCCGGGCTCTTACCTCCATCCTTACGCGTTTATGTATCTTTATTATCGTCTCCAACTCGCTATCATCTGCATCTTCAATATCGTGTAAATACGGAAGTGGTAGTTTCCTGCTCTTAATCTTAATACTGTCTTTTATATCATCCCTGATGTAATCGCCTGCGACTGCGTCAGGATTGCTCTCGAAATCCACCCTGTTCGCTTCCCACGTCTTCACTATCTCCTTCACTCTCGCTTTACCGCCCTGGACGAACGCATCGCAGAGGATAAGGAGGAAGGATATATCAACAGATGCAAGTCCCACTGTGGCATACGGCACTGCATACTCATTGCCATTGAATACAACCGATAAGCCACCGTGCTCTTTTATCAACTTTAGCATCTTATAATCGGTGATACTATCCCCAACAGCAATAGCGTCACTGAGTGGCTTCCCCTTTTCCTTCATGATGCTCCTTATCGCCTCCGCCTTCCGCTCCCCACCTATCACCCTCACCTGCCGTAATACATCAAACCCGGAACGTGGCAACTGATGGAAGAAGAAATCATCCATTACCGACCTGAGCTCGTTAATTTGCGAATGGGAATTAGAATGAAGCTCAATTATCCTCTCTTCTACTCTCTTCGTCAGTGATAGTAGTGATTCCTTCTCCTTTCCGGACATCCAATCCTGATTTAAGGTTAAGGCTGTACATATAATCCTCGAGGGTTCAAGCCCCAGCCTGCGACCTATATTGTATGCGTGCTGCTCATAACTCGTTGAGATGATATATATATCCCAGCCCTCAGCACGTAACCTCTCAAATAGATATTTCGCACCTCTTACAAGCGTTGCACGTTCTGATACTCGTTTTATGTCCTCTTCTGTTATACCATGAAGCATGAGGAAGGGGATGATCAATGCGAGAGTATCACCCGGCTCGTAACCTTCTCGCCCCTCCAGCGCCAATATGTCATCATAGTTGCTTATAGCTTCAAAGATATGTGCACCTTCATCCCCTATTAGCTTCATCACCTCGTATGCATTGTCCTGCGGTGATAGAGGTCCCTCGAGATCGAAGAAGATTATCATTCTGATATTGATATAAAAGGAATAGCATAGATAAGAGATTAATATGTGTAAGTGTAGCCTACTTTATATAGGTAGACCTAATTTATTGTGATGCCGGTGATGTTGAGCAGGAAAGCGGAGGATTATCTTGAAGCGATTTTGAACATCTCCTTGCAGGAAGGGAAGGGATACGCAAGGGTAAAAGAGATAGCCAGAGCATTAGATGTGAAGCCATCCAGTGTTGTGGAGATGGCAAGGAGGCTAAACGGGATGGGGCTTGTCAATTACAAGAAGTATGAGGGTATAACCCTGACGCCAAAGGGTAAGAAGATAGCAAAAGTGGTGAAGGACCGACATGAGACTATACGTGCTTTTCTCGAGATAATAAAAGTACCACCGCAGATAGCGAATAAGGATGCATGCATAATGGAGCATGAACTGGAGCCCGAGACGATAGAGCAGTTGAGGAGCTTCGTCCGCTTCGTTCGCTCCGCTCCCGACTATCCACAGTGGCTACAGCACTTTGAAACATTCTGTAAGACCGGGAGACATCCCTGTGAGGGTGTTGATAAAGGTATCACTATGCTGCTAAATGAGGGGTAACAATTATAACTGCTATAATTGCTCAATGCTCCTCGTTAAGTCTTTAAGCTGCCTCTCTAATATATTTAAACGAGCACTTAACTCCTCAAATTCCAAATTCCCGATTGGATATGGCACTATATGTACAGCACCTGCTGGACATGTCCTCACACATGCGGTAC
>Ga0190338_1000138_pt1 | contig 13189 bp, 12 predicted proteins | sample 4872041112_MG_FD_163434 | JGI IMG/M metagenome (GOLD analysis project Ga0190338, IMG submission 163434) | Hydrothermal vent sediment bacterial communities from Southern Trench, Guaymas Basin, Mexico - 4872-04-11-12_MG | ecosystem: Environmental > Aquatic > Marine > Hydrothermal vents > Sediment ... | reverse complement strand
GATATATAGTGTCCCAAAGTTTTTATGAGGAAAGTAGCTGCTAAGGTTGTTTGTGGAGCTTTTTGGCAAAGAAAGGAGGTTTTGGGACCTATTATACCGTCAGGGGATGTTTTGAAACCAAGATCGTCGAGTGAAAGCTGTAGTATTCTTATAGCACGTTTAGGACCGACGTTGATTCCTATATCGAAGAGTATGGCACTCAGAGGGTACGGTATTAGATCGAGGTTGTACTTTTGCCACATCTTATAGTATATTTCCTTGGCCTTTTGTTTGGTGAGGTTCTTGATGTCCAAAGTGGGAAAGCTGCGTTTGCTTATACCGTATTTGGTTTCTCCTCCAGGGTCGTTGGGATCGTTGACGTAACCGCCCTCGTGCCTTAAAATAAGATCGAAAACAAGATCGAACTTGCGAGTCACAGTAAATCACCACCCGATAATAAAGTTCGAAAAACTTATCTGCGGAGGGTGTTTGTATGTTTGCAAGGGTGAAAGTTAAAAGAGATAGGGAGACCGTTAAAGAGGTCGTTATTACAAAGGAAGCTGCAGCGAGAGCCTTAGCTTCGGAAGTTGACGCAACTGTTGAGAAAGTGCAAGAGGGAGTCTTTGTTGTTAAGTTCAAAGAGGAGAAGGAGTTTGTAGGAGAAGCTTTTGGTTACGAAGTCATTAAGATCGACGAAAAATCGTACCTGTTTGTCTGTAGAGGTAATGCCTTTCTCTTTGATTTGCCCTCTCCTCTTTGAGGAGGTAGTATTGCTCACCGTCTTTGGGTTTGAACGCTGTGAATTGGGGGGTACTTTTTAAACTTCATCAAACTCCCAAAGCAGCGACTCCTCAGGAAGGGTACCTGCTGTAGCGGTCGCACTCACTTCGAGCTGCAGCAGTAGGTACCCTGACAGCACTTTGCCTGTGTTGGGCTTCTGGAGACTCCCTTCTAGGGATAGGGGTGCTTCTTCTGTATAGTTCTGCACATCGAGCATCGTAGGTGAATCTATGTGGTTCGTCGAAGCTTCGTCTCCTGTCTCCCCAACAACTCCTGTTGCCTGCGTGTAGTTTGCAACCTGCGCACACCGCAAAGTACAACCCTCCCAGTCTATCGCCCCATCACAGTAAAACTTGATGTTGTTAATTTGACTGTAGTCTCCCCAGTCGGTGAGATACAAAGAGACATGCTTCCAAAAAGAGAAATGCGAGGAGCTCGCACTTTTAGGAATAGCAACCTTAAACGTTTCGACATTGCTGTCGTCCGTGTTAAGAAACAACGTTGAAATCTCACTCCCTGTTGGTGTTTCACCTGTGTAAAGGTATGTGGTCACTTGTGCAGAAACTCTCTGATACTCGAGACCTGAGGGGTTGCCTGCGAGTGGATCAATACTCTGTATCGAAAAAGACTTCAAAACTGCAGTGCCAAAACCGTCAAGCTGATAGAGCTTATCTGTGTTGATATCGCTGAAAAGCACGTTACTTCCGTCAAAGGCCGCGCCCGCAGGCATGTGCGCTCCCGACTCGATGTCGGTGGTGGCAATAGAGTCTACAACTTCTGAGGAAAAACCGTCTAGCCTATAAAGTGCATTTTTGTAGTTGTCGCAGTAAAGTAGGTGTTCTCCATCCCAACCGAGACCTAAAGGGACTGCACTCGGGTCAATATCCGTAGCTGAAAAAGAATTCAAAAGTGTAGTACTGAAACCATCAAGCTGATAAAGCCTCTTCGAAGCTCCATCGCAAAAGAGAGTATTGCTTCCGTCCCACGCGAGGCCGCAGGGATATGTTGCGCCTGTGTCGATATCCAGGGTAGAAATAGAATCCAAAACTGTGGAGCTAAAACCGGCAAGCTTGAAAATTGCGTCTCTAGCAGTGCAGGAAAGGAGTACGTTGTCACCGTCCCAAGTCAGGCCGCTGGGAGCAATTGCGTTGAAACCCGAAGTCGAAAAGGAGTCCTCTATCGAAGTACTGAAACCGACAAGCTTGTAGACCTTATCCGAAAAAGCGTCGCACACGAGTGTGAACCCCAAAAGCTTCACCTGCCTTCTGCCGTTTTAATAAGATTATCTCCGAGAGTGCTTCGCAAAACTTGGATTTGTCGTCTTCAACGATTTCGGTCACCCTATCCCAGTTTTTGCCGCAAGAGTGCAAGCTCCTTGCAGCCGCTGCAAGTGCCGCAGTTCGTTCCTGTCTTACACAGGTTGACGTGCTCGAGGGGGGCGTTATTCTGCTTGCCCAGCTGCCAGATCTCCTCCCTGGAGAGTGTGATCAAAACAGGGGAGATGCGAACACGAGTATTTGTGGTAAAGAAGGAAAGAAGGTTCAAAGCGTCCAGAAGGGGCGGAGGTGTTTCTTGTAGGACGTTCTCCTTACAGCTACCGAAGACCACAGCTTCGCAGCGAAGAGTGTCGGCGTAAAATGCAGCTATTTGTAGCTTTAACGGTAGCGTAAGTTGCTCGTGTCGAGTAGATTTAAGTTCAACTGTGTAGAAGGGGGAATTTAGGGCTTTGGCAGCTAGGGAAGCGCTTTCTTGTTTACCATCAACTTTCTCTGTTATGTGAATACAAGCGTAAAGGTCACCGTTTTTAGCTGCTAGTGTTGCAGCAACGATGTGTTCTATCGTAGGGTCGAGTAAAGCAAGGAGCTTCATGTGGTTAACCTCCTACTGTTTTTGGGAAGTTTAAAGGGAGGGGAGGGGGAAGGTCAAGGGTAAATCTCGAGGTAGTTGCCTTCAATTTTTGTTGTGCAGTTGTAACGTTGCTCGAGAAGTTGTCTTATGTTGTCAATGGAACCGAACTCGCTCTGCAGGCGCTCGAGGGCACTAAGAGGAACTCTCGCACCTTTACCTTTTTGGAGGAAGGAGCGTACCTTGGAGAAGAGGCGATCGAAGCGTTCCTCACGTCCCGCAACCCCAATGTTATCCTTGATTTCATTTAGGTCGTACTTCTGTAGTATCGCCTGCAGCATCTTGTTTTTGTCCAGATCTTCTTTGCTTAACCCTTGTTCCTGCAACTTGCGCCCTATCTCTGCAGCAGTGTACATCTGCGGAAGTAGCGTAGCAAGAGTGTTGACAGCTTCCTCTAAGGGAATCTTCAAGAGTGAAGAGAGACGGCGGGCTATATTTTGCAAGGTCTCGCTAGGAAAGAGACCTTTTATTATGTTCTCGACTTCCCCGTCCCTGAGCTCCAAAACTGCAGGATTGATCCTCAAAGATTGCAAAACAGGTTGAAGCTTTTGGTAGAGTTCAAAGCTGCATTTCATTTCTATCCCCCTCAAAAGTAAATGTATTCGCTGTCGACGCTCCTGGTTTGCGGAAGCTCTCTTGCGATCTCGATAAGAAGGGTAGAGGTGATTTCAGGAAAAAAGTTTTGCAAGCGAGCGACCGCCTTGTTTACAGGAATTCTACCATGCCCTTTTGCCTGGTATGTCTTTAGGAGCACTTGTTGTACCGTTTCTTTTAAAAGGAGAGGAGTGCTTTTGTAGATGATATTGTCTCTCACCTGTATTCCTTCGACGGAGTCCAGTATCTTGAGAAGGTCTTCCTTTGTAAGATCGGGAAATTCGCTTTGAAGCGCTTGCAAGAGGGAGTCGACACTCTGTCCTGCCTGCAGAAGGGAAAGAAGACGCTCGCGAACTGTAGGTTTGCTTTCACCGACCCAGTAAAGCTTGTAGTAGCCAAGCTTTAAAGGTGTAACCCCTATCCCCACTTCGAGAGAGGGCAATATCTCAAGAAAGCGCTTCGCCTCCTCGGGAGAAACGTTGAAGTCGTGTAAGCTGCACTGCCTTTCAGGAGCACCCCCGAGGATCTCCTTGGCACGCGTTATCAACATGTCCAGCGTCGCCCTGTCAAATCCTGCGGGGAGGCGCGTGGGCTTAACCTGCACATAGTGGTCGTAGATTTCCACAGGCAGGGCAAAACTCTCCTTTAACTTCTCAATAACGTCCTTGACCCTTTGAGCGTCTATAAGTGTAGGGTCGACCAAGGGGTTTTCTCTTGAGGCGAAGGTTGCGTAGTCCCTTAAACGCCTTGCGAGTTCCTCATAGTAGAATGTTTTGGGATTTGAATATGGTTGTGTTAGCGTTTGGTAAAGGCGCTTAGCGATGAAAGAGCCTGTTATGTTTTGTTTATTCTTCCTGACCCAATAAACCTTGTATCTGCCGGGAGAAAGCTGCATGACCCCCAAAGCGTTGTATAACTTTGGCAGATTTGAAAGGATCTGTTGAAGATCTTCCTCGCGCAACCCCAGGAAAGAAAGATCCTGGAGGGAAATCTCAGCTTCGTCGTTTTCCCCCAAAAGCTGCAGTAAAGCCCTTATTGTTTTGATAATGTCCTCGCGACTCATTAGCTCACCGTCCATGCAGCTTTGTGATCACTGAATATTTTACGGGCCGGACGTTCCTCATATCCCCAAACGGTTATCGTGGCATCAATAGGGTCGCCCGGAGACTCTGCAGTGACATCAAGAAGCAAGGACTCGTCTAAGTCACCAACCCAAATTGGGCAAACACCCGAAGAAACACTAAATCCTGCACCTGCAGGTGAAACATGCGGACCGAAAACAGTTTCGCTCGTTGTTTTGAGCGTTATATGTAGCTGCTGGTTGGAGGAGCAAGTTATGCCGCAGAGCGCTATTCGAGTTGAGGAGGTGGGTGTCCACAAGTTGTAGTTGCTCAGTTCCGTCGTGAAGGGATAGGAGATCGTTCGCGGTGTCTTGTACTCGTTCAAACCGGCATACTTAACGTTTAGGGAGCCGTCGTCGTTAATGATGAGGTAGTTACCCTGAAAGTCTTCAAGCTGCAAGGGCAAAGCGCCAGCGTCCGTTAGCTTGAGATAGTTGCCATCCTTGTCGACAATTTGCGCTACAACGGCTTGCTCCCCGCCCGTGACAGTACCGGAAAGTACTATGCGTCCTTGACTGTCCACGGCAACAACCCGTACAACTTGCGCTTCCTCGTCCCACCCGTAGATCAGTCGACCTCCTGTTGCAGGAGGCTTTTGCACCCACTGTGCCACTTCGTCACCTCCTTACCACCAAAACAGAGGTTTTGAACTCCTGAGAGAGTAGAGGTTCCCGAGGTCTGAGGCGATGTTGAGTTTCGACGGCAGTGGTTCATCCTCATAATCTATACCCTCAACACCGAAAACGTCGCCGTCACCGTCAGCGACGATTGCAAACCTCCCTCTTTTATCCCCATCTAGCTCCAGGGTGTATAAGCGCTTCCACGGTACACTGCCGTAAGCTATTTCAAAAATGATGTAGGTTTTATTGTTTTGTTCGTCGTAGGCGACGGAGAACCTGGTGTTTATACGCGGAGCCGTTTCGGGATCAAAATCTGACAGCTCTTCGGAGTAAAGTGTTTCCGTGGCCGTTATTACATCTGCAAAGTACTGCGACTCTTCTGCACGAATCCGAAGATAGTAGTACTGCTCGTGATCAACAAAAATTCCAGTAGCTATCGCACTTGTCAAGCTGTAAAAGAAATTTGAAAACGTTAAAAGCATTTTAGTACCTTTCCACGGTTATAGTTGTGTACGTGACAACGTTTGGCAGCTTATCAATACTTACAACAGTAGCCTTTTGTAAGCTACCGCTGAAGAGGAGCTTCCCTGTAGAGGTGTCAACGTAAACGTTTTCACCTGCGTTTAGCACACGAAGTTTATCCGACGGGAACCCTTCTGTAAAGTCTGCCTTAACAGCTCGAACCCCTTGTGTGTCGTACCTGATGTCGAAAAGCGTAATGATTCGCCTAGGATCTTCGCTCTTGACAACTTGAAGAATTTGCGACGCGACCTTCATGATACGAGGTATTGTGGAGCCGGGTCTGAAACCGATAAGGCGTCCTTCAATCTTGTAAGTGCCCGCCTCGCTAAAGGCGTAAAAGGCATTACCCGAAAAACTTTGCACATATCTTGGACCGAAAGTCCACGTTGGCGGTATCTCAACGGACCAATGTCCTAAGTTCTTCGACCTTTCCAAATCGATAAGTGTAAACTGCGCACACTTAGGTTTTTCCGTGAACATCTCTCCTCTGTAGACAAAGTAGAAGTCTCGAAACAGGTCAACGGCCTTACCAGCTGCTTCAACACGTCCTCTTGGCAAAGTGCAAACAAACAGAGGGTTTGGAAAGTAAAATGTGATAAAGCGGGAGGAAGCTGGCGCGTAGAGACTGCGAAGTGGTAAATTCACCGAGCGTATGTTAGCGGAGACGTTTCGCAGGTACGCTGTCGGGAAAGTGATTTGACTTCCGAGTCGCTGCGCTTGGGTCCGTTTGGCCTTGAACTCGAACCCGAGAGGAACAACATCCGGTATTGTCGTTAAGTCTGCGGAACACTTTAACGCGAAGGTCCTTCCCGTACCTGTAGTAACCAGAGTAGTGGCAACCGTCTCACCAGTCGGCTTCGCCGAGATCTGCACGCGGAATTGTAAAGTGCTTTGAAGACCAACGGGAGCTGAAACAACCTGATCTTGCAGTTTTGCCGTTATACGGTGAAGAGAGGGAGCGTAGTTTATTTCGAGGGGGCCTACGAAATGTTTGAACTCTTGCAGTCCTTTGGAGCCGTCTATCACGTAAGGTGAGGTAATCGTAAACCCACTTGAAAGACTCGCACCGGGTCCAAAGTTGACAACTTTCCACAAGCGCTGAGTAGTGGCTTTTATATCAGGTTGAACAACACCCAACTGCAGCCCTGAGTCCGTTGTTCTAAGCTCCCCGGTATCGGTAAACCACTTCTCATGAGTTTCGCCTGCGAAGCTTTCAGCGATGTAAGATACGTTAGCTGCGTTTGTTGAAGTCAGTGTTTCCTCAACTGAATTCGCGTAAGAGAGTGGCATCTAGATCACCTCACAAAGCCCCAGAGAGTGAACGTTGCCGTCGAAACTTCGCCGTTGTAAAGAACTCTCAAAACAAGTCCGTCAGTGACCTCGAACAAGATGCCAAACACCTCTGTAAGTTTCAATCCTCTCCCTCTCAATATCGTCCCTTCGATTAACTTCTCCTCCAAAGTGTACTCAACAACCCCTGCAGTTATCCTTTCTTGGAATTCCTCGAAGGAGATCTCCCCATTCTCGTAAGACTGCTGCAACTCCGCATGCTCCTCTGCAGTCAAAGGTCGCGTACTGGTTTTAGCAGTATAAATCTCGAACTTGCATTTTCCTCCGCTTGCGACAATTCCCTGCACCGAAAGCTGCCCCTTGTATAACAGCTCCTCAAACTGCTGCTGCGTGTCGCTTACTGCTGCAGTGACGTTTACCGTTACGGTTGCAGGGGTGACAAAGTTGATTTCAGGAACACTCCTTAGAACCTTACCTCTGTAATCGACGATTGAGGCACGCAGTCGGTTGAGGTAAGAAACAATTGACGAGACACTACCTAAATGCTTCCCGCCTAGCAGGATTGTTTCATCCTCTTTGTTCGCGATTAAGCGGCCTCTGGAGTCGACTCGTATAGGTATGGTCTCGTCGTAGCCGTAAACCAGTCTCGCGGCGACATTTTCGACTCGCCCGCCCAAAGCTTCCGTTTCCCCAGTGAGCCAAACGTTGTAGCGGCAACTAAGCTCTATGTTAACAACACCTTTTGTCTTGAACCTTACTAAGAACCCTCTTGAGACCGTTTGCAGCGTTATGTTGTAGTACTGCTTAAGCTCTTTGAGCTCGATGAGCCCTATAACGTAAGAGTGCTGCAACGAAGCTCGTATGTTCTGTATGTAGTCGAAGGAGTAGGTTAGATCCTTTGTTGCCGCAACTCGCAACTCTTGGGAGAAGGGTAAGGCGGCAATCAGGCGTATTCCATATGAGAAGGTGAGGAAACCGACGCCGTCGTGAAGTATGTGATATGGTGGCACAAGCTCCTTAGAAATGTTGGAGTAACCATAAAGCGCTAATGTGTAGAAGTGGTTGAACGCTGAAGGGTACGACACAAAGTGTGTGAAGACGCTTGTGTCGTCAAGTATCCTAATGCGGACTCCCTTACCGCTATAAATGCTTGAGAAGGTGTATGTGAATTTGTCCCCAATGTCACGCCAGTAGTGTATTTCGTGTCCGACAGAGTATTGCATTCTGAGGTGTGTGTAGCGGATGTTCGTTTGGTCGCTCACAGCGTCGTAGGCGAGCATGTGATCCTTTGTCACGCGGTGGAAGACCTCTACTACAGTTGTGTACGAGTCCTCGTCGTACGGAGTGTCGGAAACCTCAATGACGAAGTGTTTCGGTGCAGGATACCCTTCAGGCCTGTAGAGGCGGAAATCGATTCTCTCAATGTAGACACTGTTATGCCAAATGAGTCTGAGTGTGCTCGGCTTTTGCGTTGCATAAGCTACCTCAGCGTACTCGTACCGCAAGCGAGAGGGGTGATACGGTGAGAGATAGTTGTTCGTGTAGTAGTCGACCGCGGCCGCGACCAAGTCAGTATAGGCATGATTGTACCCAAACTTTAAGGAAGTTCCTACAAGCCACCCGATTTTGTAGTCAAAGGGGAAGTCCACTAATGCGTGAATCCCCCAAACAGGAACAAGATCTTTCGATCTGTTCAAATTGTAGTTGTAACCAAGATCCTCCCCAACGCCCCAAGCGAGGCCGAAGACAAACAGCAGATCTTGAACCGGTCCGACTTTGTAGCTGTGTTCGAAATCAACTGAAACAAAGTTTCGGAGGTCGCTGTAAAATGGAAGTCGACTGCCTCGTGTGAGAGAATATGAGAACGGTAGAAGTCGTCTGAAGTGTGTATCATAGGAGTACAGGAGCTCGACGTAGTAGTTTACACTGTAAATAATCGGTTTCGCTTGTGTCAAAGGTAGATGCCAGAATGTTACCCTTGTAGTGAAAACGGAAATCCTTGAGTCGTACGAGAAGGGTAGATCCAATTTAACGCGCGTCTCGTAGGTGTAGTAAAGATCAGAGTGCCTGTAGTTTTCCTTGAACGAGAACGGAAGGTCGGTAGAAACGAGAACCCATGAGTGGTAAACGAATCGGAGATCCCTGTATGGTTGTATCCACCATCTTATCTTGAGGTCGCGCGACGCCTTGATCTCGTAAGGCATCGCAAAGTCGATGGTACGGAAGGCGAAGCTGTGATACTCGAAGTACAGATTTCCGAAGGGGTGGATCGTGAACGAGAATCCAATGCTCTTATCTACGTTAACGCAGTAATAGTATGGAAAGTCCTTGAAGGGGTGGATCGTGAAGGCGCTCTCGAGAGCAGCAAAGGGATGTATGTAGTAGCTTGAAGTCAAATTCGAACTTGCGCGAATGACGAACCCATAGACAAGGTCTCTGTACGGGTTAACATCATAGAGCTCCAGCAGGTCGAGGTACGGATGTATAGTGTACAGTGCCCGTAGATCCTGTTTGAGGAATATCAGGTACGAAAAGCTCAGGCTCTGATACGGGTTAACATCATAGAGCTCCGGCAAATCCGCAAAGGGTTGTTCGTGGTAAGTATAAAGCAAATCCTTGAAGACATTTATGTTAAAGGTGAAGGGAAGATTCGCATCGACGAAGACGGTGTAGATGAACACAAGAGATTTACCAGCAAAGGTCTCGTAGCTATATGCTAACTCTCTTTCGCGCAGCGAGTAAACGTGGTACGAGTAATCAAACGAGAGGGGGAGCAGGTTGAAGAGGTGATAAGGTGTCCTAAAGTCTACAAAAGGTTGTATTTCAAATCGACTGACGAGCTCAACTGAAATGTAAACAGACGCCCACTGTCCTGCGTACGAAATCGTGTGGTCGGTATAGACAAGGGAGCGCAGGGTGAAAAAGTTCAGTAGATCATCGTAAACGTGGACACGGGAGTCGTAGCAGAATGCGAGGTCGCCGTATTGCACCGTTATGTTGTAAAGGAATTCTACATCTCTAGGCCGTAAGGTGGCAATCGTGTAGCAGCTTGACAGATCCTCCGTTGTAATCGCAATATGGTAGCTGTAGGCGAGGGAAATCGCCGTGAGGATGTTGTAAGAAAAACTCAGGTTGCCGCCAACAAAACTTATAATACCATACGAGAAGGGGAGTCCCGGAACTGCAGCTGTTGTGGCGGAATCAAGGCCTACGCCGTAGGGGTCGTATGAGGTACTCGGCTGTAATGACGGTTCGATATAACCCTGGTTGTCGACGAGTTTAACGCTCAACTTCTACCTCAGAGATCACCGACAGAATAAAACCTAAACTGTATAAATTTTCCGCTAATCAGTCCCGAAAGCATTTGATCGGCGGTAAACATCCTAACCTTGAAGGTGTAATAAAGATCAGCAACTCTCTTCTCTCCGAAGTAGCTGAACGGCAAGTCTTTAGTGACGAGAGTACCAACGCTATAAACGTTTATGAGGTCGACTGCCTGCGCCTTCGTGCCGTAACGGAAGAGTAAGCTTTTCGCTACAACCCCTACACCGTAAAACATCAAAAGATCTTCTGCCGGGCTGGCGAGAACGTCAAAACTATAAGAGAGTGTCGCGTAAAAGCTGAGGTCGTAGGAGAAAGGCAGCTCTACCATCCCAATGTTGTAAGTGGATTTGAGATCCTTAATCACTCGACTCGTATATGCAAAAGGAAGATCTTTTGTGATACAGAGCGAGTAGTTGTAACAAAGGAAGGCACCGTTGTCGCGTTGTATGTGATACGGCGGGTCAAGTGTCTTAGGCTCTATCAAAACACCCATAACAAGCTAAAGTGTAAAAGTGCTCAAAGGCGATGGGGTAGGAAACCCAGTGGTCGAAAAGCGATGTGTCGTCAACTATTCTGAAGCGTATCGTTCGCGTGCGGATTTCCGGAAAATCGTAGTAGGAGACTGCTGAAGGGTAGCGGTACAGTAAGGTATATTGTGGCATTACTTCGTATTCGAACCGAAGAATTGCCGCAGGTTTGGAAGTAACACTCTCGACGAGGTCGTAGCTTATGGTACTTTCGCCAACAACCCTAACAGATCTCACTTCCAAAACAGTCTCATACGCTTCCTCAACGAAGGGGTCGTCAGAAACATCGACAAAGAAGTGTTTGGGCACAGGGTAAGGCCACTCCCCAAGTAACCTGAAATCAACTCGCCAGAACTTGACATCGCCCCTCCACCACATCCTCAAGAGCGCTGGCTTTTGAGTCGCATAAGCTACTTCAGCGTACTCATACCGTAACCTCTCCGGGAAGTACGGTGGTAAAACGTTTTGTGTGAAGAAGTCCTCTTCACGCACAAACTCCACGATGTTGTTATACGCGTGGTCGTAGCCGAAAAGGAGGTCGGCGGGAGAAAGTTCATTTACATTATAGGGCGCAAGTATATCCTTAAACACGCGGCGTGTAGGAAGTATTCTGTACCTGAAAGAGAATCCATCCGGCAAAGAAACGAAAGTAAAAACATTATAGAGGGGCTCAAGATCCTGCTTCCGCTTCAAGGAAGATATATCATAAACGATTTCCAAATCAGCGTATGGCTGTATAATGAATGTGAAGGGAAGCTCAGTTGAAACGAGGTTGAAAATGTTGTAATAGTCCCAAACCTTAGATCCGCGTGTGATCGAATAAAGCTCAAAGAGATCTTGTGTGGCTAATATACGAAACGCGAACGGCAAATCCTGGTACGGGTTCACGCCGTATGCTGCCGGAAGGTCTTTGAACGGCGAGATGTTATATGTGACGCTCAAATCATTGCAGCAGAAGCCGGCGATGTCCCACGAGTACAAAAACCACCCGAAATTAGTGTCGAAAAGAAAGAGGAGATCCGATGACATAAGGTTTTCAGAATAGATGAATGCGAGGTCAGCACCGCAAAGGTTACAGAGATGATAGTCGGAGCTACGGTCTTTAAACGGGTGAATGGTGTAGGGCGGATGTAGATCTCTGCCCGGTTTAATATCCCACTGATCAAGAAGATCTAACCTTCTATACCGCCAGATGTTTTGTGAAAACGGCAAATCAGCAAACGGATGTAAAGTGAACTCAAACGGAAGTGATTCATCAACGCAAATCGAGTATATAGACTCGAGATCTTTTGTAGGATGAATCGTATAATCAACCCACAAATCAGCAAACGGCTGTATGTAAAAAGTGAAAAGGAAGTTTTCACGAACCCTAATATCGTACGAAAGCTCGAAGCTCTGCAAAACTCGGACGTCGTATTCGTATGGCAGGGCAGCAGCAGGGTGTAGCGTGTAGGAGAATGGCAGCGGTACGAAAAAGTTGATGTGCCACAAAATCGTGCGGTCGGCTTTAAGGCGAACGTCGTAAACGCTTTGCAGGTCGGCGAAGGGTTGTAGAGTGTATGCGAAGTGAAGTGGCGTCCAAAGTTTAATTTGGTAGAGGCTTAGGATATCTTTGGACTGTAGCTTCTTGACAGTGTAAGTAAAAGGTTCCTCTTTGCCTTCAAAGCCACCAAGGAAGTAGGTAAAGCTTAGAGAACCGAACGGGGATACATCCCAAATGCTGACCTGCTCAGCGTATAGGTAGAAAGATGCCCACTGTCCCGAGTAAGAAACCGTATAATCCTTGACTGAAAAGGTGCGTATGTCTTGTACGAATGCGAGAGAGTCTTTGACAAAAGTGCGAACATCGTAGAGAGGTTCAAGATCGCCCGCTCGCGCAGCTACGTCGTACCCTGTCAGCAGATCACCAGTTCGTGACTCGAAAGTTATATACAAGTAAGCGAGAGACGCCTGTCGATAAACTAAATTGTAAAGGAAGGAAAGGTCGCTAAAAGGGTTTAAATCAAAAGAAAAGTCTAAATCGTTTCCTAGAGGTCCGGCATTATCGTAAACAAAAACTAAACCAGGTACAACTTTGGGGGTGGCTGTATCAAGAGGAGTCCCGTAGGGCTGAAATGCCTCTTCGAGGTTGCTGGTAGGCTCGATTAACCCTTGATTGTTTACAAGTTTGATCATTGAACAGGCCTTTGTGCACGATTACCTCAGTATTTACTAACTTCGACAACACGGCCATCTGGATACTCGAAACGTAAGTTATACCCCCGCATTCTCCAACCAACCTCAACCCCATCGCGGATGTAGGGGGTGTAAACATAAATCCGCCTCCCGACGACTCCATCACGCTCCGCACGCTCCTCTGTAACTAGGTTAAAAGGGTTGTCCTCAGTGGCTCGAATTTGTTCGAACGTTCCGCCGCGAAGGTACCCGAAAAAATCGTCGGCACTACTGTTCTCGTAAGCGAACTCTAAGTCAAGGATACAAAGAGGCATTTCCCTGCACCTCCTACGCTGTCTCTCCTTCGATTCTC
>Ga0190338_1000137_pt1 | contig 13213 bp, 25 predicted proteins | sample 4872041112_MG_FD_163434 | JGI IMG/M metagenome (GOLD analysis project Ga0190338, IMG submission 163434) | Hydrothermal vent sediment bacterial communities from Southern Trench, Guaymas Basin, Mexico - 4872-04-11-12_MG | ecosystem: Environmental > Aquatic > Marine > Hydrothermal vents > Sediment ... | reverse complement strand
TCTTGCTTCAGCTTCTTAATATTCTCCATGACTTGCTTTAGTTGCTCTTCTTTGAATTCGTAGAGGTAGTCTTGTAGAAGCTGTAGGGTTTGCTGGAATAGTTGCTGGATTTCTGCTAGCTTCACTCTATCCTGTATTTCAATGATTTTATCAGCATATTCGTTGCACTGTGCTTCAAGTGCTTTTATGATTCTCTGAAGCTGCCTCTTCTTGACGTAGTACTTTGCCATCAGCTTATCAGAGTGGAAAAGGTAGCATTCTTTATGGTAGAACTTGTTTACCTTGCGTCCATCCTTAAGCGTTATGATGACTCTAACGGCATGCTCTCCAGCCTTGATATCGCTCTTACAGATTTCACATGTTGAATCGAATAGAAGCCTCCAGTCCTCCACCGTTTTAACGTCTTCAACGTCTTCATCTTTCTTGACTGCATGCATGACTCCAAGGTATTGCTGTATAGCCTCTTCGATAACTTCCTTGATGGTTTTGCCCTGCTTCTCTGCAATTGAGGCTATTTGTGCATAGAGTCCTTCATCAACCTTAACGATTTTAGTAGAAGTCATGTTTCCAGCCTCTGTGTGCTATATACTTGTATTAAATATATAAGAATAGCCTTGCATTCTCCCAGCTTGCTAAAAAAGCTGAGAACGCAGATAAGTGCAAGGGTGGGAGAGCCTTCCCACACTATGCATGTATAACCTTGAAGTTCTATCTCATGGTATACCATCAACACCATGCACGGTATACCATCAGCACCATGAGGAGGATACCATCAGCACCATAGGCGGTATACCAACGAATGCATGGTTATTGATGGTGTGATGGTGCTCTGCACTCAGTTTGCACCAAGAAAAGTGCAACTTGATGATAAAATGATGTAGGTTATAGTTTAGCTAAACTGTAGTTTATGGTTGAAAAGTGCAAGGTGGGAGAGGGTCGTATCAGCGTCTCTTTTTTGTTGAGGCATCATAACAAGTGCAAGGCTAAGGTTGAAACTCTAAAAATAATAATATAATGTATATATGCACACAGTCGCCAACATGAGTTGCACCATCAAAAAGTGCAGAAGCTTTAAATACCCAGAGAGCTAAACTGTTATATGAAAAAAGTGCAAAGGGGTGAAAAAAGTGAAAACACCTTGCGGAATGAACCCAAAGGGTTGTGTTAAGGACACAATAGAAAAGCTTAGAAGGGAAGGGGAAGACGAGGTTGGCAACGTCTGCTGGTTCCACTGCCTTCTTCCTAGGCTTCGGGGCAAGAAAATTGACGGTAAAGAAATCCTAGCGGTGCCTTGTGGTACAACGGTCAAGCTAAGGCTTGTCCCATAAATCCCACCTTTCTTTTTTTGCCCTCAAAGGGGCTAGGGGCAACATGCCCCTGCCCCGAGGGCTTGAAAAAGTGCAAAGGGGTGAAAAGAGGTATGCCAAAGGTAGTTAAACCAAGTCTCCTAAAAATCCCCGCCCGTGCTTGGCGGGCGGTAAGAAGCTTTGTTGAAAGCAGCTTAAAAGACATATACAGCTGGAATATCGGGGTGGAATTCGACGGTGTGGCGGTGTTTACGAAGGCTAACAAGTGGGTGCTTCGCTGCTGGCGTGATAACAGCGGTCTTTCCCACCGTAGCTTAGAGCTTGCAGATGGTACTGTGGTTGTCAGTGTTGATGCTGACTGCATTGTCAATGTTACTGGTGCACATCCAGTAAGCCTTAGCAGACCAGAGTTTCACACATACTTTCTAGTGCCTGACAGCGACGTTCCATATGCATATCCAATTAGCTTGAAGGACGTTGTAGACAAGATGCTCCTCTACCCAACACCATAACCACACCCTTCTTTTTTTCAAAAAGGAGGTTGAAAGGAATGAAGAGGTTTGAGGAAATTGTGAGGGCTGGTGAGAAGGCAAGTGTAAGTGGTTACGCCATGGAAGCAGTAAAAAGCAACTGGAGGCAAATCTGTGAATGGCTCGGAAAAGGGCTTTCAGTTGATGACGTTGCAGTTGCACTTCAAAAGCGTGGAATTAATGTTTCTAGGAGAACCATCTTCAACTTCTTGCAGAAGCTTGGTCTTAGCAGTGTTGAAATCAAGCATGCATACATGGAGAACGAGAAGGCACAAAGATTAACGAAGATGGAGAAGCTTGCAGAAAAGCAGAGAGCACTTAAGGTTGTACCAAGCTCTAGGGAAGAGCTTGAGAAGGCTCTTTCTTGGTTTAGCGACTTGAAGGCTGAGAAAGATGAAAAGACGCTTTCACACTATACTAAGGCATGGCTTGAACTATGCCAATTTTGTCAAAAACACCCAAGTGATATCACTACAGAAGACCTTGAAGAGTTTCTTAAAGCTAAGCTGATGGAATGGCAAGAAAACGGTAAAGATACATCTCTAAAGCATGTGAAGGCTAACTTCTCAAGCATGTACATAACGCCTTTGAGGGTCTTTGCACAGTATCAAGGACTACGGATAACACCGAAGCTGAAGACTAGCGAATATGAAAGCCCATATCGAAGTGTTAGATTTTCTGTGAAGGCAAGGTACTACGCCTTGAAGTTTGCCAAGGAGATGTTCAGAGAAGACTTTGCATGGATTAGAGCAAGCTTGCTAGCGTTATACAACCTTGGATTTAGAGCTGAAGAGCTTACCAACGTTAGCTTTGAGGAGACAGAGCACTACGTAATTGCAAGAAGCCATGGAAAGAGAGGACTCGAATACGAGAGGGTGCTCAGCAAGGAAGTATACAGATACATCAAGGGCTACCTACCACTAACACCGACACAGCTTAAACTGCTTAGAAAGAGGCTGGTGAAGATTTACGAGAGACTGGCAAAGGAAGGAATCCTCAAGGAGAACGACTTAACCTTCAAGTATGCTTGCAGTCATCCACTGCATGTTTGGCGGCACACTGCAACAAATGACCTTATTGACGTAACCGACTACAACCTCGGAGTCATAGCAGAGCAACTAGGCTGGAAGAACCCCGCCATGATATACAAAGTGTATGGCAGAATGAGCAGAACAAAGCTAGCAGAGGCTCTAGGGCTAGTACCCAAGAAGGTTGAAGTGAAATTCGAATATGTATACAACTCATGGAAAGAAAAAGCAAAGAATGAGGGGCTTCTCTAGCCCTTCACTATTTTTTTGAAGCTTCCTTTACATAGATGAAGTAGTCTACAGCTACTTCTGGGGGCATAGTTGAGACTATCTCCTCTATGTTGCTGTACTCAAGTATACGTGAAAGCTCTAATGCTATCTTGTCTTTCAGCCACTCTAAGAACCCTTGCTTCACCACCTCTCCGGGAGACTTGCCGGGAAAGAGCAGTGAAAATAGCTTGTAGTACCGGTTAGACAGACTAATCGTCACCTTCACACTACCACCACCCTTTACTTAATTATCCTGCCCCTCAGCCTCCATGTCATTTTCAAACTCTATGTGCCCCATGTAGATTTGTTTAGGTCGCCTCTTCACGCATTCTTCGCAAAGCATAACCTTTCTAAGCCCAAGAGGAGCCTCTCTATACACAGCACATGAAAAAGCAGGCAACTCAACGAAATGCACTTCCTCTGGCTCCAACTTCTTACCACATCCTTGACATCGTAAAAGCTTCCTCACAAACTCTTCAGCCATCACTCCTCAGCCTCCCTTACCTAAAGGGAAGTTTTTCCTCTATTTGCTTGCATATCTCCAAGTATGGGCACTTCCTACACTTTCTTCCTATGGAGGCTTCTGGTAGAAGCTTGTTTTCAACCATTTGTTTATATTGCTTCAACTCATCTAGGAAGTGCTCTTCCATGTTTTCATTGTAGTTGAACTGTGCAACTCCATCAAGATAGTGTATTGTTATGGTTATAGGGTTGTCAATGTTGAATTTACGCTTAATAATGTATGCGTATGCACATGCTTGTACAACATCACTCAGATATGCCATTATGCCGTCAAAGCCATACCACGGTTTTGTTGGCATCCTACTAGTCTTATACTCAACAATCTCTGGAGGCTCTGTTCTGAAGGCATCTGGTTTGCCAACAAGCTTAACTCCAAGCTCTGGAACATCAACTTCTAAAAGCTCCTCACACCTATACCCCCGCTTAAACAGCCTAAAGAAAAGGTGGAGAACCCTTCCAAGAAACATTCTAAGCCTCTGCTTCAAAGGCTTCTTGAAGGCAAGATAGTAGTCAAAGAAAACTTGCCTAGGACAGTAAACGAATTGCCTTAGCCTTGAAGGAATAACAGTAATCACATCATCCACCACTACCACCACCCCCTTCCTATTGCTTGAGAAGCTTTTGCAAATTCTAGGCGTCTTTTTGAGACCATGTATTTTGACTTGTAGATTTTGAAATAGCACCAGCCAACTTCCTCTTTCTTCATGACTAGTATGCCTTGCCTTAGTGCTCTCCGAAAGTACTTGAGATAAGTGGATACGCTGAGATTGCCGTGCTCTAAAGCGAATTTCATGAAGTCTTCAAGTGTAAACCACTTTTCATATCCACGAGACCTAGCGAAACGGTGTAGAAGCTCTATGAAGTCTTCGTACATTAACACCACCCTATCGCCAGCAACCTAATCAACAGCATCTTTGGAAAGCTTCTAAGAATGAAGAGCATACACCGCAGTGGTGTTCTTTTTGGCACGTAGTATTCTATGTCTTTCACCAGACCTTTCAAGGCTTTATACAGCAGTCTCTCCCTGAGGCTTCTTGCACCATACTTCTCCATTAAAGCCATGTAAATGTTTGCTGAAACATAGATTTGCATTAGTTTAACAGTAACTTCCGAGACCGTCATGTCCTAACCTCCTCATGCTCTTTGTTTGGCCTTTTTGCGAAGTAGATGTCTATGAAGTCTTGGATTCGTGGTGGAAGTGAGTTCACCATGTTCTCCAAGTATGCTATTACTCTGCCAATCCTACAGTCATAGCAGTATTCGTGGTTCTTACAATCTGGGTATTCACCGCATAGTGCCCGCACCTTCTTGATGTAGCTTGTAAGGATGTCTATAATCGTGCCTTCAAGGTGGTGAAGGTTGTTCTCGTAGACCTCACACATTTGCTTTACAAACTCTCTCCTTGCCCTCTCAGACATTTATTCTCACCCTCACGCTTTTTAGAAGCTTGTGGAGGGAGTTTTGATAATGGCAATAAGGGCATACTGCATAAATCCACACCCTGTGCCCTAACGCTTCCACGAAGAACCCATCATCATGCTTGTAGTAGCCTACCATGAACTGCTTAAGCGGTCTCCCACAGTTCAAGCACCGAAGCCCGCCTTGATTCTCTAAGAGATGGTCTAGTGCATAGAAGCATTCTACTACCTCTTCAAGGTTTTTGAACCTCATCACCGCTCTCCTCTATCTCTATGTCTATGATGTCTAATGTTATTGTGCCATGGCTTTTGGGTGGAAATTCATTAGAGCCTCTAGCCTCCACGTAGAATCTAAGACACCTTGATGTTTGGTTCTCGATACGGATAATCACTTGCGTCTCCCCCACGCCTTAACTTCCACGTAGAAGTCTTGAAGCTCTTTACGTCTCCTAATCAAGATGTTGTCATATTTCATCAGTAGCTGTTTTAGAAGAAGGGTTGCTTTCTCAAGCTCTCTTACATCTAGTACAAGTTTTTTCGTACCAACCATTTTTGCATCACCAAAACTACATATACATGTATAATATATAAAGAATACGGGGTCAAAGATGATGGGGCTTCTTGACGTGGTATTGAAGCAAGTAATAGCGTTAATTATGCTAATTGTGCTGTGGGTTATCCTTCTATTAATAGGGCTACTTCTCGTAGAAGAGGAATCTAAGTGAGATTTTGATGCTCTGGGTTGTTGTGTTTGTTACTACCACCATGATGTTCCGACCAGAAGGAAGAATTACTCCTTCTCCAATCTCGCTGAGGCTTCCAACTGCGAATTGCTTTGCACCGCCATAAGCGATAGTTTCATGACGCTTTGTTCCTCCGCTATATGTGCCACCGTCCTCTATCCTCACGTCTATCATGTAATCGCTAGCAAGGTTTAGGTTGCTGATAACCCATACATCACCGTGAGCCTCAACTGTTACATCACTGTAGATGTCAAGGTCTGCGTTGCCTTCAGAGCTTACTTCTACTGCAACCACCTTGATGTTCTTGCCGCTGTTGTTGATGAGGACAACTTGCTTTGAGCTTCCAGCATCTAATGTAAAGCGTTTACTGCTACTCCACGCCTTGCCTTCATCAACCTTCTTTTCAAGCTCCGTTTTAACCGTGAACACATCTCTACTCAAGAACGTGGTGTAGAGGCTGTAGAAAAGCCCTGAGAGCATAACCGCAATAATCCCGTAGAGAGCTTTGTCAAGAACATCATAGCTTTGCTTGCTCATCAGCCAACCACCCAGAGAAGCCTATACTCCCAATTGATGTCATTAGCGTAAATCTTTCCATCACGGTCTTCTAGAATCTCGCCTATTTGAGGCTCTACGAAGACTATTCTGTTTGGCAATAGCACACAGTTGTAGCCATGTAAGCCTAGAAGCTCACCATTCTCATATACGCCTCCACCAGCAAGGAAAGCACAGTTAGCACCGGTGTGCTTCACGAGAAGAGCTTTGAAGAGAAAGGCGAAGTCCTCGCAGTCAAAGCGTTCCGGTGTATATGCAAGCTCTGGTAGCACTTCTCTTCTCCAGTACTTCAAGAAGGTTTCAAGCTGGTCTTCCATGCACGGATAGTATTTCAAGTCGTAGAAATGGCTTCTAATGCCGAAGAGAAGCTTAGCCCACCAGCCTTTGACGTAGCGTAGCAGTGTTAAAACTACTTGAGGGGCGTAATATGGCTCACTCACTTCTTTTTCTCCTCCTTAAATAGTGAAAGCAGCGTCGGTATAAGCATGAGTATCAGTATGAACATCATCATGTTGTTGAACCATGTAAGCCATTTCCCTGTTAAATCTGCTATGGGGTTTAGCAGAACTTCATTGCTCCATGACGCTTCATAGGTTTCATCTCCAGCGAAGTACGCTATAACATATTCAGTCTGCTCTGTTTCATATTGAAGCTCTGCTACTCCATCACTGTTTGTCTCCGCAGTTCCTATAAGCGTCTTGACGTTGGGGTCGGTGTAGTGGAAGAAGCCAACAGTCTTGCCTTGTAGAGGGTTGCCCTCCTCATCCTTCAGCGTTGCTTTCAGTAAGTACTTCATAGCGGAATCGCCTCCAATGTTAGTGATGTTTTAATCTTACCAACATAGGTTGCAACTGGGTCATAGAGCACCGCCAGATGTCTCTGCAACTGGTCGGTGAATCCATCATTTGGGTCATGGTCTACTGGGAATACTTCAGCCGCTAGGAATATGCTGTTATTATACCGTAGAAGAGCTGGGTACATTCCGCCATTCATGTATAGAGTAAATGGAAGCTCAGTTACTGGTGGAAACACATCTGAGGCTACTGGCGTTAGTGTGTTGAAGTCTATTGTCTCGAATAAGTCCAGTCCACATCTAAAGTAGTATTCGTTATCAGTGGTTGCCATCTTCTCTAATGCAAGCAAGTACTTATCACCCACATAGTATATTGCTCCGCCCCTGTATCCAGAGTATGTCCTAACATCGTTAAGCGTGTCTCCTAGGTCTAGGCTTTGACCATACTTCACGTCACCCGGCGGATAGGTGTTGTAGAGTGCATGGATGAGCCCGCCTTCATCAACCCAGATGCTTATCCTCTTATGGTCTGACTTCAATATCTTCTCCACATTCCATGTTACTCCAAGGTCATCACTGGTTAGCTTGTATATGTTCCAAGGACCGCTTTCGCTTCCTCCAACTAATGCTATCCACGTGTCATCCTTCCTCCACAATAAGCAGAACTCCTCAAAGCTCCCCCATCCAAGCTGGTCTCTATCAAAAACTTGTCCTTCTCCAACCCAGTTTGACGGGTCTCTCGGGTCTCCAACTATTTTATACATCATTAGATTCTTGCCAGCATTCCCAGATTCATCATGCCATCTTAAGACAACCCTCGGGTAGCCATCTGGATGATACGGTCTCCAGCGACCATCAGGATGCTCGAAGAAAACTAACCTCGGGCAACCTACCCAGTCATATACGTTTATATCTGGAGATTTAATCACCCTCATATCATAGACGTTGGGGTTTTCCGTGAAGTTTATTGTGGCATTTCTAAAGTAGATTCTACCAGTTTGGCTATATCCAAGACCCCAGTGCAAGCCAAAGATTGGATAGTAGCCAGTAAATGTACCGCTTAGTGTTAGTAGTGTTGTGCCCACTGTATCCTTTAACGCTACATCAACTGATAAGTTTGTACCATCATAGGTTACCGTGACTTCAAGCACATAATCGGTGTCATTTGAAGCATAGTATGTTTCAGTTGATTCAGCCTCCGTGGTGCTAGAGCCAGCCTCGTAATCGAAACTCCTTATCCTCAGCTTCCCTGTGTCTAATGTATAGCTTACCGCTAGAATTTTATTTGCAGCTTCATTTCCTCCAACAACTATCCCAACATTAGTTGTAAGAGAAGTATCTGAAACGCTTAACCTAAACGTAACTGATGCAGTGTATGATTGCAATTTATGTGGTAAAGCTCTATTAAAGAATCCTGTAAGAGTGGCAGCCGCACTCGTCTTCTCAACATAGTATCCTATGTCATCTCCACCCAAGGTTGGCTTTACGTCTTTTTTCCAGTAGACAAGAGCATAGTATAATGGGAGATTTTGCACATTTGCGAACACGTCATGATATGTCGGCATACCATCTACCTCCCTTCAAGTAGCTTCTCCACTTTTTCTCTTAATAACTTGATTTCCCCCTTCATCTCATCCATCTTCTTGCAGATTACCTTTGCTAAGGTTGTTGAGTGGTTGCACATGAGCTTGTACATGAAGTACATGGCTAGCCCCGCTAAGCCATACTGTAAAAACATATTTAGAAATTGGTTCTCCACCACTAGACCCCCCTAACCAAGCCCAACACACTGCTAAATATTGTCATCATGACCACAAATATCATCATGTACATCATCATGGTGAACATCTGTGCCATCTGAGGAGCTGTCTGCTCTATGGTCTGTGCTGTTTCCTGCGAGGCTTTCCATAAAGCATCAAGGATAGGGGCTGTTATGAAGCCAACAATTGCCCCTCCAAGTAAAGCAAGAAACCATGCCATTCATACCGCCTCATACTCTTTGTAGACTTCCCACACATTATATTTCTTGAGAGCATAATCGTGAGCATGGTAGCCTAATTCCTCATATAATGCGGGGTTTTCAAGACACCACAATATTGCTTCAGCAAGGTCTCGTGGGTCATACATGCAGTAAATTTGCTCTATCAAGTCCATGAAGTTGAAGCATTCAACATGGGTTACTTTGACTCCAACACCGTAGCCCCCGCACACTTCTTGCATTGCACCACCAGCTACGTGAACTGGCGGTTTATAGCAGAACATAGCCTCAACCAAAGGCATTCCAAACCCTTCAGCATGTGCGGGGTGAACGTAGACATCACAAGCATAGTACCTAACTGCAACTTCGCTTTTATTCAGAGCACCAAAGTTTCTTTCACAGATATAGTGATGTTCGATTTCCTTAGGAACTTTTACATTAACTTCATGTGGATGGTGGTTGGTGTAGTGGAGTAATATCGTTTCAGGGTGTTTAGTGTGAACTATCTTGAAAGCCTCTAACAGTTCTTCTATACCTTTTCTCTGATGTTGCATACCTTGATGTAGAGCACCTACAAACAGTATGATTTTCCTGCCATGATATTGCTCTTTGAAGTGCTTAACTTGCTTGTTATCAACTAATGTTAGCTCTACCGGGTCAAAGCCCCTTGGAATTACCTTCTCCACCCTGAAGCCTAGGCTTTCATAGTTTTTCTTGCACCATTCAGTAGGGGTTACAAGTGTGCATTTTTTAACAACATCTACGAAGAAAGGTGTAAGCCTTAATGGTATTCCTTCACTATCAAAACTAAGCACTACTTTATGTGCAAGGTCAAGGTATCGTGGTAGATGCACTAGGCTTGGTAGGAAGAACGTGTTGAAGTAAATCAGCTTATGCCATTTACCAAAAGGAAAGAACATGGTGTTCATGTCATGCATTGCTACGTTATGTCCTAGGCTTCTCAATACTTTTGCACATTTCTCCGCTACGTCTGTGAAGCTTGCTGTTTGAAAGGGAGCTATTACAGCTACGTTCATGTTTTCAACTCCTTGAAGTGCTTTCCAACCACTTCAAGCAACACTTTGAATGTGATGAGGAAGAGAATTGGCATTAAGTATCTCTGCATTATCAAGGCGTTCTGTGCTATTGCTTCGTATTCGCTCATACCCCACCACCATCAACAAAATAAGGAAAAGAAATCTGAAAGGGGATTTTCCAGTCTCAGGGCTTTTCTTAAGCCCCTCATAGCACCGTCATCACTGCACTATTGGGACGTCTAGAAGATGTCCTTGAGCCCCTTAATGAGGCTCACGAAGATGAGGATGAAGAGTATCGGCATCAGATAGTTGAATAGCTGTTCTGGAGACCAAGGAGTGGTTGCCATCTATTTTTCCCCTCCATCAAGTTTTTCATGGTAAAAAAGGTATCATGAGATTTTAAGGGTTTTCATGGATTCGCTTTGTGCACGCTACTTCTTAAACTCCTTGACGGCTTCTGTTACGGCTTTGATAAGCGTTGGTAGCATGTAGATGACTACTATCCAAGGCAACATGCCTAGCAGTTGGTTCATGTAGTCTTGCGTTGTGCTCACCGTTAATCACCCTGCTACGTCTATGTCGGTATTAGAGCAATAAGCCTCTCAATAGCCTCTTTGCGTCTAGTAATCTCCTCTGAGAGGGTCTCAACTGCAGTGAGCACTGATTCACCGACCGCCTCGGGTTCCTCCATCTTTCTGTAATCCTCAACAGCCTTCTTGACCTCTTCGCCAACCACCTTTACCCTGTCATAGCTCTCAGCCGCTTCAAGTCTGCTGATGAAGTCTGGTCTGCTTAGATGCTCCTTGAGTACATCAACGTAAGCGGCGAACTTCGGCGAGTTAATTAGTGTCGCTAGGTACCACCAGTCCTTGCTTCCCTTAACGCCTTTAAGGTATCTCAGCACCGCTCTTACGGGGTCTCTCTCATACACTCTATTACGTCTAGTTGGCATACATATACCACCCAGCATATACAGACATCTACGTATTTTATAAACAAAGCGATAGGTGTAGGTATCTCTACGTATTCTATGTATGCCCCTCCGTTTTTACAAAGCTTACATAAAAAAATGCAACATTATGTACGCTATGTATGAGTCTAAGCGGTGATAGCAAACTACATATATTTCTTGACGCTTACGGAAAGGTATGGTGAAAAAACATGACATCAGTAAAATCTGAAAAAATCCTCGAAACTATGGAGACTACGGATTTTATCATGGGAAGTAAACTCTTCGAGAGATACTGTAAAGGCATAAACGTGAAGGTAGAGGGGAGCAAGGTGTACGTAACGTACACTTTCGACTTCCAAGTGGAGGAGATGGCGAAGGCATTTGCGAAGGCATTTGCGAAGAGCATGGGGAGTGAATAGGCATGGTAGAGAATCAGAAGGTAGAGTTTGAGGAGAGCATTAAGATAGGTCGGAAGTGGGGTCAAATCTGGGGTACTCTTAAACGTGCAGAGCCTCAACTCATGCAAGCTCTGGAGGAACTTGAGAAGGCCACAGGGATAAGCAAGTATGATATCGTTAGGGAAGCACTCTCACAGTATGTGAGGGTGAAGTACTTTCAACATACGGGGCTTACAGTTGCAGAGCTTTATCAAGCCTTCCAGATTTTACGTGAGTTCATGAACTTCTGCTTTGACATGTACAATTCAGTAGGGAAGATTTACTTCGGTGAGCTTAACCAAACCTTCGGGCAATTAGTTGAGGAAGCTATGCGTAGAAGACTGCAGATGATTGAAGAGCATCAAAAGAAGCTTGCTGAGATGCAGCAACAGCAAACAGAGCAAGAAAAGAAGAAAACCATAGAGGAGAAGTTCAAGCAGAGAGTAGAGCCTATGCTGGACATGATAGGAGACTTCTTTGAAGGCATGATGTACCAGATGTTTCCACAACTTCAGAAGAAGAAGCCTCAAGTGAAGGTTCCTGTAACAGTTGAAGGAGTTTAGAGATGGGGCGGTGGTGTAGCGGAAGCATGCCGGGCTCCAGACCCGGAGACGGGAGTTCGAATCTCCCCCGCCCCACCATTTTTGATGTTTTATCTTCTTTTAGAGAAAGATACATTCCGGGAAAACGCATTTTATACATGGTTATATCAGCTATATTTGACCCGGACTTTGATATCAGGGTGCGGACTGGGCAAGAAACCAAGGTTGCTAGAACTTTTCAAGTTTGGCGTTGTAGCTGTGGTTACCTCTTAGCAGACTACAGTGAAGTTTTGAGGCATAAGGAGTGGGGACATGAAGTATCTCCCATAGAGATGCATATCGAAATTAAGGCATCATTCAAGGATGCACAGCATGGTGTTAGGTAGGTTTCGCTGGGTTTTCCACCTAACACCAAAAAAGTTTAAAACAGCTTATTCAGATATCTGTATGGGTGATGTATGAAATGAAGGAGAGATATGGAAGAGAGTATCCAATCTATCTGCCAAAGTATGTTATAGATGCTTTGGAGAAGAATGCAATAGCGACCATCCATGACAATAAGTGGGGTGTTTCGCCATATCTGGGGACTACGCTAACGGTTTACAGAACTAGGAAGGGTTATGCGGTGATTGCTAGCGAATATACCTATGGTAGAGGGAGAGCTGGGGAGATAGCGAAGGTTCCAGCAATTGTTTACACCGCATTTGAAGTCTCCACTGATGAGCTGGAGAAGGCTTTACGACATGCTGGTGAAGAGCTTTGGGTGAGAGCCTACGAAGAGGCTGGAGAAGCTGAGAAGGCTAGAGAGGCTGAGGAGAGAGTTAGGAGATGGGCTGAGGAATCAGCACTGGCGATACGGGATAATGACTTGGAGAGACTTATGGATATAGAGCTGGTTCTACCAGAACGGCTACAAGTCGCTGTGGGCACCTACGTGAACAGAAAAATAACATGGACAAAGCCTTAGTAACCATCCATTCTTCTTTTTCTATTATGTGTAGGCTTCTTTGTTTTTGACTGCACGTTTTATCTTCATTGTTAATGCTAGGCGTAGCTCCTCCACGTCTTGCTTCAGCTTCTTAATATTCTCCATAACTTGCT
>Ga0190338_1000134_pt1 | contig 13505 bp, 17 predicted proteins | sample 4872041112_MG_FD_163434 | JGI IMG/M metagenome (GOLD analysis project Ga0190338, IMG submission 163434) | Hydrothermal vent sediment bacterial communities from Southern Trench, Guaymas Basin, Mexico - 4872-04-11-12_MG | ecosystem: Environmental > Aquatic > Marine > Hydrothermal vents > Sediment ... | reverse complement strand
TTAGATCTAACAAACATATTTACGCACAATTAATAGACGATGAAAAAGGACACACTTTAGGTGCGGTATCAGATTTAAAGCTGCCCAAAAATGTAAAACTTAAAAAAGAAATGACAAGAAAAGTGGCTATAGCGTATGAGGTAGGAAAATTAATTGCAAAAGTTGCAAAAGAAAAAGGGATAGAAAAAGTAGTTTTTGATAGGGGTGGGTATAAATATCATGGGAGAGTAAAGGCGTTAGCAGAAGGGGCAAGAGAAGGAGGGTTGAAATTTTAGATAAATGATAAATGATAAATGATAAATGATTAAAACTAGGGTTATGCCAGAAGAACAACAAAATACAGAAGAAAAATTTGAATCACAGGTTTTGGAAGTGAGAAGAGTGACAAAGGTGACTGCTGGTGGAAAACAGCTTAGATTTAGGGCTGCGGTAGTGGTTGGCAACAAAAATGGAAAAGTTGGTTTTGGAGTAGCGAAAGGTCAGGATGTGGCCCAGGCTGTTGAGAAAGCGCAAAGACGAGCAATGAAAAATATAATTGAAGTCCCTATTGTGAATGATACCATTCCCCATGAAGTTATAGCTAAATTTAGTGCTGCAAAAATACTTCTAAGACCTCAAAGACAAGGAAGAGGCTTGGTTGCTGGCGGGACAGTAAGAGTAATTTGTCAGCTGGCAGGAATTAAAAATATCTCATCCAAACTTTTGGGAGCAACAAGAAACAAAATTAATAACGCCCGGGCAACTATTAAGGCATTAAGTCAACTTAAAAGAGAAAGAATTCGATAAAAATATGCAAATTCATCAGTTAAAGCCAAAACATAAAAAGAAAGAAAAAAAGAGGGTTGGAAGAGGTGGTAAAAAAGGCACCTATTGTGGCAGGGGGGTTAAAGGTCAAAAAGCAAGGGCAGGCAGAAAGATGCAGCCTATAATTCGCCAAATTCTTAAGAAATATCCAAAATTACGAGGATATAAATTTTCTTCTCTCAAAAAAGAGATAGCTGTAGTGAATGTAGAAGTTTTGGATAAGAAATTTAAAGATGGAGATCTTATAACCCCTCAAGTTTTAATAGAGAAAAAAATCATTAAAAAGATTAAAGGACAAATTCCTCCAGTAAAAATTTTAGGAAGGGGGAATCTAAGCAAAAAATTAACCATTCAAAACTGCTTTTTATCGGAATCTGCGAGATCAAAAATTGAAAAAGCTGGAGGAAAAATTGTACAATAGAGTAAGTGATCGAGTTACTAAGTGATTGAGTTATCAAGTGATCAAGTTATTAAATAAATATGAGGTTTGAGAAGTTGGTTCAAGTTTTCAAAATTAGAGATCTCAGAAAAAAAATCCTTTTTGTTTTAGGGATTTTTGTTGTTTTCAGAATAATGGCAAATATTCCCGTGCCAGGCATAAACATCGAGAATTTAAAGGAGTTTTTTGAGAGGTTTCAAATGTTCGGTTTATTAAATGTTTTTACCGGGGGAACACTTTCAAGAATTTCTATTGTAATGTTAGGATTGGGACCATATATTACCGCAATTATCATTCTTCAACTTCTTACTCTAATTTTTCCAGCCCTTGAGAGAATGTATAAGGAAGAGGGAGAGGCTGGAAGAAGACGGTTTAATCAATATGCAAGAATAGCAACTGTGCCATTAGCAGTTTTGCAAGGCTACGGTATGCTTACTTTGTTGCAACGGCAAGGAGCGATTTCTTTTGCTTCTCCAGGGACAATTGTAAGTGCAATTATTACTGTTACTGCCGGTACGGTTTTTCTAATGTGGTTAGGAGAGTTAATAACAGAGAAAGGTATTGGGAACGGCGTTTCGTTACTAATTTTTGCTGGTATTGTTGCTAGGATGCCCTCAGAAATAAGACAGGCTCTTTTAACCTGGAGTCCTTCTCAACTTCCATCATATATCTTCTTTATATTTGCTGTATTTCTAATTGTGTTTGGAGTTGTTTTGGTAACCGAAGCAAGAAGAAATGTGCCTGTATCATATGCAAAAAGAGTAAGAGGAATAAGAATGTATGGAGGAGCTTCTACTTATCTTCCTATGAATGTCAATCCTGCAGGAGTTATTCCTATAATTTTTGCTTTATCGGTTTTACTCTTTCCCGGAATGGTTGCCAATTTTTTGAGCGGAGTTGGAGGAACTGTAGGCAATATTGCCCAAAGTGTAGCAGATTTTTTCAAAAATCAGGTTGTCTGGGGAATATTATATTTTATTTTAGTTTTTGCCTTTACTTATTTTTATACGATGGTAACTTTTGATCCCAAAGCGATTTCTCAAAATCTGCAGAAAATGGGAGGATTTATTCCAGGAATAAGACCTGGTGCTTCTACAGCAAAACATCTTTCTTTTATTCTGCATAGAATTTTATTTATAGGGGCTTTGTTTTTGGGCCTTATTGCAGTAATGCCATCAATTGTTCAAGGCTTAACTCGCATTACAACTTTCAGCTTCTTGATTGGAGGAACTTCTGTCTTGATTATTGTGGCTGTTGTTCTTGATACCTTAAAACAGATAAATGCTCAGTTGCAGATGAGAGAGTATGAGAAGATATAAGTGATTGAGTGATCGAGTTATCGAGTGATTGAGTAGTCAAGTGATTAAGTAGTTAAATTATTAAACAATTCAATGGCTAAGTAATAAGCTAGCATGAAAACAAGTAAATTAGTGATAATTATTATTGGGCCGCCTGGCTCAGGCAAGGGAACTCAGGCAACTCTTTTGGCTGACAAACTTAGTCTTTATTATTTTGAGACAAGTAAAATCATTGAAGAGAGGGTAATGAAGGCAAAGAAAGGAGAGTGTGTAGTAATTGAAGGAAAAAAATATTCTTTAGTTGATGAAAAGAAAATTTGGGAGACTGGGGGTTTATGTTCGCCCCCTCTTGTAACTTTTTGGGTAATGGAGAAAATAAAAGAATTGGCGGAAAAAGGGGAGGGTATTGTTTTTGCAGGTTCTCCCAGAACTTTGTATGAGGCAAAAAAGATGATGCCACTTTTAAACAAGCTTTATGGCAAGAAAAATATTAAAATTATTCTTTTTGCCTTATCCCCAAAGGCTTCTATCTGGCGGAACTCTCATCGGAGAATTTGTAAACTTCTGCGCCATCCGATTCTCTATAACGAAGAAACAAAGAAACTTACAAAGTGTCCTCTGGATGGATCTAAATTAATAAGCAGGGGCAAGTTAGATGATCCAGAGACAATAAAAATAAGAATAAAAGAATATAAAGAGAGAACTCTGCCAATAATTGATTATTTTAAAAAACAAAAATATCAAGTCGTAAAAATAAGTGCGGCACCTCCTCCAGCTGTCATATTTAAGAGAATTTTGCGGACCTTAAAATGAAAAGACAAAGTATTCTTAAAACAAAAGAGGAGATTGAAATTATGGCCAGGGCTGGAAAGATCCTGGCTAAAATTTTAGATGAATTAAAAAAAGAAGTTAAGCCCGGAATTAGGACAAAAGATCTGGAAATAAAAGCAAGGGAACTAATGAGAGAATACAAGGTAAAGCCTGCTTTTTTGGGATATGAAGGGTATCCGGCTTCAATTTGCACCTCTGTAAATGATATCATTGTTCATGGAATTCCATCAGAGTATCAACTTAAAGAGGGAGACATTCTTTCTCTGGATTTAGGCATCAAATATAAAGGTTATTATGCAGATATGGCAGTTACTTTGCCGGTAGGCAAAATCTCAGAGGAGGCCCAAAGGCTAATTCGAGTGACAAAAAAAGCACTAAAGCGTGCAATCAAAAAAGCTCGACCTGGTAATACTATAGGAGATATAGGTAATACTATCCAAAGATATGTAGAAAAAAGAGGTTTTTATGTTATTAAAGAACTCTGTGGGCATGGCATTGGTAGAGAACTTCATGAAGAACCACAAATTTTAAATTATGGCAAGCGACACACAGGAGCTAAACTCAAAGAAGGTATGGTTTTTTGTATTGAACCGATGGTAGCCATGGGAGGCGGGAGAATCAAAAAAGCGCCTGATGGATTTGGATATGCAACCGCCGATGGCTCCCTTTCGGCTCATTTTGAACATATGGTGGTAATTACAAAAAAGGGAAGGAAAGTCCTTACAAAACTCCACTAATTGTCTCCTGTTTTTCACGATCGTAGAAAATGGGGGACGGGGAGGTGTTTGCGGAAAAGTTTGACAATTTTATTAAAGTAATGTAGAATCAGCAGAGGAATGGAGGGAGAATGAGGAGGTGACACTATGAATAATAATGTCCAAGAGGCTCTCCAAGACTTTACAAAGAACCTTCAGGTTCTTAAGGAGGGCCTGCAGGGACTTGAAGAGCGTCTCGAGACACTGATGCAGGAGTATGAAGAGACCCTTAAGTTAAGGAAAGCGGTGCGTTCTTTTATGCGCTCATTCGGGGAACAGGTACAAAGGCTTCCTAAGGAGTATCAAGAGGCTTTCCTGGAGCTTTTGAACTCTTCTTTTCCATTTGAGGTAAGTGCCACGGGATACGTTGCCTTTTGGATTTCATCTCTACGTGAAGTAAAGACTGAAGAAGAGATTGACTCGATACTCCGGAAAGCGGTGGACAAGGGGCTGTTGATGATGACGACTAGTAGACCCAATGTGTCATACTACCGCTCTTTTAGCTCCCAGATCAACTTTATCCCAGCAAATGAAGATAGAAGGGCAAAAGCCCTTATTGCAGCCGCCTGCGCCCGGAATGATGAGCTTAGAAAACCGGCTTGATTTAAGGGGTAGCAAAAGAGGCCAAAGAGTATTTTGGTCTCTTGCTTAACAAACAACCTCCCTCCATTCCTTATTTGCCCTTTTTAAACTAAAAGGAGGTGGTTATGAAACTTGTTCTCACGACGCATGTGAAAAGAAGATACCTTGAGAGAATACTTGAGAAAAAAGTCCGAGAAGCATATCTTATTCCTCCTGAGTTTGTAGTAAGGCTTGGGATAGTGAGAATACCTTTGGGGAAAATAAAAGAAAAAAGGTTTTATTACGCCTATCATTTCAAGCAGAACGAATTCTTTTACCTAAAACTTGATGGCGATGAATTAGTTGTGACTTCTTATATTGTTCCGGAGAAATTATTAGAGGAGGACCTGAAGGACTTGATTAAAAGGGAAAAACTCAGAAAGGTAAAGGAGATGTTTTCGGGGCTTTAAGTGATAGATTCGTTTTCAGAGGGGGCTGAGACCCCCTTTTCTTTTTTTTAAATTTAGTGGTATAATTAACAAATAAATTAAATGAAAACATGAAACTCTCTGTTATTATTCCTGCTTATAATGAAGAAAAACGCTTACCCAAGACACTTCAGTCAATTTATGAGTATTTAAGACAACAAGGCTATGAATATGAGATTATTGTCGTAAGTGACGGCTCAAAGGACAAAACTGCGCAAGTTGTTGAGGAATTAAAACTGCAGATTACAAATTTAAAATTGATTGATCGAAAAAAGAATAGAGGAAAAGGATACACTGTGAAAGAAGGTATGTTAAATGCCCAAGGAGATTATAGGTTATTTATGGATGCAGATAATTCTACAACTATTGATCAAGTAGAAAAAATGTGGCCATGGTTTGAGAAAGGATACGATATAGTTATTGGTTCCAGAGATGTTAAGGGAGCAATTTTAGACCCACCTCAGCCTTTCTATAGAAGATTAGTAGGAGAATTTTTTAAATATGTAAGAATGATAATTTGCGATCTCTGGCATTTAAAAGATACCCAATGTGGGTTTAAATGTTTTAAAAAAGAAGTGGTTGAAACAATTTTCCCAAAACTTAGAATTGAGAGGTTTGCATTCGATGTAGAAATTTTATTACTTGCTAAAATGCATGGCTTTAAAATTAAAGAGATCCCTGTTTTATGGAGAAACGACCCCGAGAGTAAAGTAAAATTAAAATCCGCCATCAAGATGGGGTTAGACTTGTTTAAAATAAGATGGTATCAATTAAAAGGATGTTATGGCAAAAAAGAAAAAAGAAATTAAATTTCCTACAGAACTAAGATATGATATAGCCTCAAAAGATTGGGTAATTATTGCTACTGGCCGTGCCAAACGGCCAGAACAATTTAAAAAAGAGAAAAGAAAAAAAGTTGTTGTTTCAAAAAAGGAATGTCCTTTTTGTCAAATTGGTTCACAACTTCCTCCGACCTTAGTAATGGTTAATGGAAAAATATATAAAGGCAAAGATATTCCAAAAAATTGGAGCCTGGTAGTAATACCTAACAAATATCCAGCTTTTGTGCCCTATGAAAAAGTAGAAGCCGAAAAAGAAGGGCCCTTTTTTCAGAAGCTTCCTGCGGCCGGGTTTCACGAAGTAGTTGTTACAAAAGATCATAAAAAACAATTAGCTCAACTGTCTGTTGATAAGATAAAGGAGGTTTTAGATGCTTATCATTTAAGATATTTGGCTCTCAAGCAAAAAAAGTTTGTAAATCACATTTTCATTTTCCATAATCATGGACAGGAAGCAGGGGCTTCAATTTTTCATCCTCATTCTCAGATTGCTACCACACCTCTCATTGATAGAGATCTTCAAAGAGCCTTAAATTCTGCCAAAAGATTTTACAGAAAGCATAAAAAATGTATTTATTGTGAAATGAATAAATGGGAGGAAAAAACAGAAGAAAGGATCGTTTTTATAAATAAAGAATTTATAGCTGTTTGCCCGTTTGCTTCCAAAGTTGCATTTGAAGTAATAATTTCTCCAAGAAAACATAAGCCCTATTTTGAAAAAATAACAGAAAAAGAAAAGTGGTACTTAGCAGAAGCCTTCAAAGTAGTTTTAGGAAAACTTTTTAAAGGGTTGGGTGATCCTGCCTATAATTTTTATCTACATACCTCTCCTTGTGACGGGAAAGATTATTCTTACTATCACTGGCATTGGACAATTTTACCCAAAACTTCAATTCCTGCAGGATTTGAATTTTCCGCAGGTATGGAGATCTCAACCATTGAGCCAGAAAAAGCCGCCCAGTATTTAAGGAAGATTAAAACATGAAGAAAATTTTTGTAATAGGCAATTGGAAATGTAACCCCACCTCTCTTTCTGAGGCAAAAAGCCTTTTTTTATCGATTAATAAAAAAATACAGAAAAAAAGAAAAATAGAGACAGTTATCTGCCCTCCTTTTGTTTATTTATTTCCTTTGGCTCAGCTTAATCGGAATCATAAAATTATTTTAGGGGCACAAGATGCTTTTTTTGAAAACAAAGGTGCTTTTACAGGACAGGTTTCTCCTAAGATGTTAAAAGATTTAGGGTGTAAATATGTGATTGTTGGACATAGTGAAAAAAGAGTCTTGGGGGAAAAAAATGAGATTATTAATAAAAAGATACATATTCTCCTGAAAGAAAACCTTACCCCCATTTTATGTATTGGAGAAAACAAGGAGGAAAGAGAGGGGAAACAAACATTTGAGAGAATAAAGAACCAGATTCAAGAAGGGCTGAAGAAGGTGGCAAAAAAATATCTACATAAAGTGATAATTGCCTATGAGCCTATATGGGCTATTGGCACAAACAGACCTTGCCCTCCAGAAAGTGTTTTAACCATCTCAATTTTTATTAGAAAAACCTTTTCAACCCTTTTTGGTTTAAAGAAAACAGATAAAATTACTATTCTTTATGGAGGAAGTGTAAATGCTAATAATGCAAAAAAATATGTAGAAGAGGCAAGGATAGATGGATTGTTAATTGGAAATAGTTCCTTGAGGGCAGAAGAGTTTCTCAAAATAATCTTTTCTTTTTATTGAAATTTTATTTGTTTTTTGGTAGAATGCCAGAAAGTTATGCAAGAGACCATTTTTAAAGGAAAATTTTATAATCCAACAAAAGGATACCTCAATTTCAATAAAGTGATTGAGGAGATTTTTTCTTTTATGAAAGAAGATCCTGAGAAAGAATATGAAATAGTTGTTGGTTGTGATTCTTCTTCAGGAGAAGATCCATATTTTCCAGTGGCTATTGTAATTCTAAGAAAGAAAGCCGGGGGGAGATTTTTCCTAAAAAAGATTAAATATCACAAAAAGAGATTCTATAACCTTCATCAAAGAATTTTGGAGGAAGTCTACCTTTCCTGCCAGTTAGCTTTAGGCTTGAAAGGCCATATTGAGGCGCAAGTGAGAAAACAGACACCAGAATTGAACTATGAGTTTAGATATATTCATGCTGATGTTGGAGAGAACGGCCTTACAAAAGACATGATAAAAGAAGTTATTGGTTTAATTAGAGGGAATGGTTTTGAGGCAAAAATAAAGCCAGAGGCATTCGCAGCATCAGTTGTCGCTGATAGATTCAGCTAATCAAATTAAAAATTCAAAGTTAAAAATTAAAAACTAATATAGAAAACTATATCACCAAGAACCCTTTGGCAGCAATGAAAAATTCTAACTCTTTGCGTAAAGAATTTCTTAATTTTTTTGAAAAAAGGGGACACAAAATTGTGCCCTCATCTTCTTTAATTCCAACGGACCCCTCGGTTCTTTTTACTACCGCGGGAATGCAGCAGTTTAAATCATATTTTTTAGGAGAGAAATCTCCTTATGGAGAGAATGTTGCAAGTTGTCAGAAATGTATTCGGACAACTGATATCGAGAGTGTAGGGGATACAACTCACCTTACCTTTTTTGAGATGCTGGGTAATTTTAGTTTTGGAGGGTATTTTAAAAAAGAGGCAATTCAATACGCGCTTCAATTTTTAATTGAAGATTGTAAATTGAAGATTGAGGATTTGTACTTTACCTATTTTAAGGGAGAAGATAAAATTCCCGAGGATATAGAAAGCAAAAAAGTTTTAGAAGAAATTGGTATTCCAAAAGAAAGAATTTTTGGATTTTCAAAGAAAGATAATTTCTGGGGCCCAACAGGTATAGAGGGGCCATGTGGCCCAACAGTTGAAATTCATTTTGATTTAACCAAAAAGCCCTGTGAGGAAGGGAAAAAATGTATTCCTAACTGTGAATGTGGTCGGTTTGTAGAAGTTTGGAATTTAGTTTTTAATGAATATTACCAAAACAAGGAAAAAGAGTTAAAACCTTTGAAGCGAAAAGGAGTGGATACAGGAATGGGGCTTGAAAGGTTACTAATGATAGAAAATGGTAAGAAGGATTTATTTAAGACAGACCTTTTTTTGCCAATTGTACAATTAATTGAGAAAGAGACCCACAAGTCTTATCAAGAGACACAATCTCCTTTCAGGATTATAGCCGATCATATAAAAGCAAGTGTTTTTTTGATATCTGAGGGCATACTACCCTCCAAAGAGGAAAGAGGTTATATTGTGAGGAGGCTTTTGAGAAGAGCACAAAGGTTTGCTCGGAGAGTTAACCTTTCGCAAGAAGGATTATTGAAAGTCGCTCATTCTGTTGTTGAAATTTATCAAGAACCTTATCCAGAATTGCAAGGTAAATTAGAAGAAGTTTTAACGGTGATGCAGAATGAATTTGAAAAATTTGGGAAGACAATTGAGAAAGGAATAAAAGAATTTGAAAAATTAATAGGATCTGGTAAAGATATAATAGAAGGCGAAAAAGCGTTTTATTTGTACGAAACTTTTGGTTTTCCTTTGGAACTTATAGAAGAAATGGCAAGAGAGAGGGGAATTAAAGTAGACAAAGCAGGTTTTTTTGAAGCACAAAAAAAGCATCAGGAAATTTCAAGAAAAGGTGCTCAAAGAAAATTTGGGGGAGTAGGAATTGAGATGCTTGAAGCTCAGGAAGATAAAGAAAAAGTTACAAAACTTCACACAGCGACTCATCTTCTGCATCAAGCTTTAAGAGAAGTTTTGGGCGAGAGCGTAAGGCAGATGGGTTCTGATATTACACCAGAGCGCCTCAGGTTTGATTTTTCTTATCCTCGGAAATTGAAAGAAGAGGAAATTAAAAAAGTGGAGGATTTAGTAAATCAAAAAATTCAAGAAAACTTACCGGTGATTAAGAAAGAGATGAAATTTGAGGAAGCACAAAAGATTGGAGCGTTAGCATTTTTTAAAGAAAAATACCCAGAGAATGTATCTGTATATTTCATTGGGAACTTTTCAAAAGAAGTATGCGCAGGTCCTCATGTGAAGGAGACAGGTGTTTTGGGAATGTTTAAAATTATAAAAGAAGAGTCTGCTGGAGCTGGCATTAGAAGAATAAAGGCAGCTCTAAAGTAAGTTATCGAGTTGTCAAGTTGTTGAGTTATCAAGTTATTGAGATACTAACTCACTTGGGTTAAATTAAATAATATGGCAAAAATTAAAATTTACGACATAAGACCACCTAAAAAACCAACTATAAGAGATTTGCCTCCAAAGAGAACAAGACGAGGTTCTTTATGGAAAAAATCTATTGTTTGTTTTGTAATTTTAATTTTAGTTGTCTTAAGCTTGAGAGAATTTATATCTGCTGGCAAGGCCACAATTGAAATATGGCCTAAGACTGAAAAAGTTTCATTCCAAGTATTTTTAAGCGCTAACAACAAAATTGAAGATATAGATTTAATAACTCAAGCGGTTCCTCTTACTTTTCTAGAAGAAGATTTTACTATCTCACAAAGATTTGCTGCCTCTCAAGAAGAAGTTCAAGAAAAAGCACGGGGCACCATCCGTGTTTATAATAAATATCACTTACCAGTAACTCTTATTGCCAAAACAAGATTTCAGTCATCAGGAGAACCTCCGAGAGTATTCTTAGCAGAGAAAAAATTTACCATTCCTGCCAATGGATACACAGATATTAAAGTTGTGGCTGCTGAGGCAGGAGAAGAGTATAATATTGAGCCTTCATCTTTTTCTATTCCAGGGCTTAGAAAATACTCTCCTACCCTCTATTATAAGGTTTATGGTAAATCTTTTTCTAAAATGCAAGGAGGAAGGATAAGCAAAGTTTTTAGAATCAAAGAAGAAGACGTAGAGAAGGCAAAGACGGCTATTTTAAGTCAGGCTGAAAAAGAAGCTTTAGATAGATTACAAAAGAAAGCCGGCAAGGAGTATAAAATTTTAGAGAAGACTTTAGATATCGAAGTGGTTGATACAACATTGGCAGATGCTCAAATTGGTCAGGAAAAGGAAGACTTTTTGTATCAGGCAGAAATAAGGGCAAGAGTAGCAGCGGTAAGACTTTCTCATATTTTAAAATTTATAAAAGAATATGTAAATTCTCAAATTCCACCAGACAAAGTATTGAATCCTGACACTCTGGCTATAAAGAAATTCCAGGGTAATGTGGATGTTGAAGGGATAGTTACATTAGATGTTGAATTTGAGGGAGAGGTTTATTCTAAAATTGATGAGACTGCTTTAAAAGAAGTATCTAGATTACAAACTGCAAAAAATATAAGAAGATATATACGCGAGATTTATCCAGAGATTTTAAAAGAGCCTCGGGTTAGGTTTCGGCCCTTTTTTGCCAAGAAAGCCCCAAAAAATATTTCAAATATTGACATTTTATTAAAATTTAAGTAAATCTTTACAAATTAGTAGCTAATTGTTATACTCAGACCTAGATGTCGGCAAAGAAAAATGTTTATAAAACAGAGGGTATCGTGGTTGAATCTCTTCCTAGCACAACCTTTAGAGTAAAACTGGATGATGGAAGAGAGATTTTAGCTCATTTGGCGGGAAAGTTAAGGCTGTATAGAATTAAGGTTTTGCCCGGTGATAGAGTAGTTGTGGAGATGCCATCAAGTGAAGATAATCGGGGAAGAATTGTTTATCGAAAAAAGTAAACTCGATATATCGAAATATCGAAATTTCGACATATCGAAATATCGATTATGAAAGTAAGACCTTCGGTTAAAAAAATTTGTAAAAAGTGTAAAATCGTCAGAAGAAAAGGACGAGTTTATGTTATCTGTGAGAATCCAAAACATAAACAAAGACAAGGAAAATAACTCGAAATTTCGATATATATCGAAATTTCGAAATATCGAGTAACATGGTAAGAATTTCAGGAGTAACATTAAAAGACGACAAACAAATAGAAACTGCTTTAACCTATATTTATGGCATAGGACAGTCTTCAGCTCGGAAAATTTTACAAGAGGCAAAAGTTGACAGATATAAAAGAGTAAAAGACCTAAAACCAGAGGAGATAAAAAAGATTCAAGAGATTATTAATAAGAATTATAAAGTTGAAGGGGATTTAAGAAGAGAGATTATGATGTCGATTAAAAGATTGAAAGAAATCGGTTGTTGGAGAGGTATCAGACATATAAGGGGATTGCCAGTAAGAGGTCAGACAACGCGGGTTAATTCGCGTACAGTAAGAGGCAATGTTCGAAGAACAGTGGGTTCTGGCAGGAAACCACCACCAGCTCCCAAATAATCGAAATTTCGAAATATCAAATAACATGGGAAAAAAAAGAGTTATTAAACAAACAGAACAAGAGGTATTAAAAGAAAGAGAAGAGGTTGAGTCTAAGATACAGAAAGTTGCTGTACCAACAAAGTTAGCCCCAAAAGTATTAAAAACGGGCATTCTTCATATTGCCTCAACTTACAACAACACTTATCTTACTCTCACAGATCCACAAGGACATGTTTTGACCTGGGTGAGTGCAGGAAAAATAGGGTTTAAGGGAACAAAAAAAGGGACACCATATGCAGCTGCAAAGGCAGCTGAAGTTATGGCTCAGGCAATCGAGAAATTAAAGTTAGAAGAGATTAGAGTAAAAGTGAAAGGAATTGGTACAGGAAGAGAGTCAGCGCTAAGAACTTTGGCCACAAAAGGAGTGAATATTGTTTCGATTGAAGATGTAACTCCTATTCCTCACAATGGATGTAAGAGACCAAAACCAAGAAGAGTCTAATATCGACATATCGACATTTCGTATAAAAATATGGGAATTATAAGATCAGCCAAATGTAAAATTTGCAGAAGGGCAGGGAAGAAGCTTTTTTTAAAGGGAGAAAAATGCTTGACCCAAAAATGCCCTATGGTAACAAAGCCATACCCCCCTGGCATTAGAGGAAAAAGAAGGAGGGGAGGTCTTTCTGAATATGGTAGAGAATTAATGGAAAAGCAAAAATTAAAACATTGGTATAATTTGCAAGAGAGGCAATTTAAGAAATATGTAAAAGAGGTGCTTGAGGAATCCAGAAAGAAAGGAGAAGATGCAACCCAAGCCCTTATAAAAAGGTTGGAATCAAGGCTTGATAATGTTGTTTTTAGGCTTGGATTTGCTGATTCAAGGGCTCAGGCCAGACAGTTTGTGACCCACGGACATTTTTTACTAAACGGAAAATCTGTCAATATCCCAAGTATAGAGCTTAGAAAAGGAGATGTTGTTCAGGTGAAACCTTCCTCGCAAGAAAAAGCAATTTTTAAAAATATAGCTCTTTTGAAGCTCAAAAAACATCAGCCGCCATCTTGGTTGAAATTGGATGTTGCCAAAATGAAAGGAGAAGTTATAGGGGTTCCATCTTTGGAGGAAGCATCACCTCCTGCAGAGATATCTTCCATCTTTGAATTTTATTCAAAATAAATTAAACAAGAAGACGTAGGACCGGCTAGATTTCTCATCT
>Ga0190338_1000132_pt1 | contig 13610 bp, 13 predicted proteins | sample 4872041112_MG_FD_163434 | JGI IMG/M metagenome (GOLD analysis project Ga0190338, IMG submission 163434) | Hydrothermal vent sediment bacterial communities from Southern Trench, Guaymas Basin, Mexico - 4872-04-11-12_MG | ecosystem: Environmental > Aquatic > Marine > Hydrothermal vents > Sediment ... | reverse complement strand
GTTCTCGAGGGCGATGGTTACCCCAAAGCGCTCGCAATCGGGGTAAAGTTCCTCGAGGCTTCTCTCTGCTTGCTCAATAAAGGGCGAAGAAAAGGGCTCATCCGATGCCCCGAGATGAACCACCAAGAAGCGAAAGGAGATAAAGGAAGCAATATTCCTAAGGGCGCGAATAATGAAGGAGATCGATTCCTTGCGCTTCGCCTCATCAGGAGAAGCTATCGAGAAATAACGCCCTGCCCTCGCCTCCTCGAGATGGGCGAAGAAGGGAGCGTGAACCGAGTTGACCGAGAAGCCGAAAAGCTCAATGCTCCTCGCTATCTTTCTTATCCTGTCTTTATCGTCGAAGTCCAGATGAGGCTTATTGGCGTACAGCTCAAGAAGGGAAAAACCCTCCTCCGCTATCATCTCGAGATGGTAATGAGTGAGTTCCTCCTCGGCGAATATATGGGTTGAAATCCCTATCTCCATCTTCGAACCTCGTTCCTTCATTCCAAACAAAAAGCGTAGAGTAAAGGTTATTATAGGAAAAAAACAACTGTCAAGAAGGAGAGATAGATGAAATGCTTGATTTGAAGGAAAAGCCCTGATAATATGAGCGGGAAGGAGATCGAAAAAGAGCCACGGCGTAGCCTAAATGGGTAAAGGTGATCTTATCTGGCAGAGAGTAAAAGGGGAAGGCAGGAGATTCTATCGCGCTATTTTGGCATTCAACCGTGACTACTGCCTGATCTGGGCGAGTACCCTCGCCCTTATCACCCTCTTTGCCATCGTTCCTTTGTTCGTCCTCGCTTTTCCCTTAGTGACCTCATTCCGCATCTTCTCCGACCTCCAAACAAAGATAACCAATTGGATAGCGGCAAACTTTATCCCCTCGACGGGCACAGTGATAATTGAGTATCTTCATCAATTTATAAAGAAAAGCTCCTCATTAAGCCTCACCGGGCTCATCTCATTTATATTCATATCCATTTCCTTAATGATAACCATCGAGCACGCACTTAATACTGTATGGAAGACAAAAGAAAACCGCCCCCCTGCTGAGAAATTTACCCTTTATTGGAGCGCCATAACCCTTACCCCCCTTCTTATCGGGATTTCCCTCTATCTCTCCACCCTCATCTCCAACAAAGGAGACAGCACTTTATTCTCCAGCCTCCTCAACCTCTTCCGACACGCCTCCCCAATTATCTTCTCCTTTGCCGCCTTCTTCCTCATAATAAAACTCTTCCCTAACACCAAGGTGAGGGTGGTTCCCGCCCTCATTGGGAGTCTCCTTGCCGCCATCTTTTTCGAGATAGGAAAGTGGGGTTTTGGCATATTTGTAAGGTATTTTGCAAGCTACCCCAAAATATATGGACCCCTTAGCACCATACTCCTCTTCTTTCTCTGGGTCTATGTCATCTGGGTGATAGTCCTCTTCTGCTCTGAGCTTGCCTATGATATTCAAAGGGAATTCTACCCCGAGACCGCCCCTTCTGGATCCACCCCTCAGTTCCGGGAATTCTACACCTTAAATATCTTCGAGACATTAGCTCAGGCGTTCCAAAGGGGTGAACCTCCCTTATCCATCAAGGAGCTTAAAAAGAGAACCAAAGCCCCGTTGGAAGTAATAGGGGAGGTAATAACCCAATTTAGGAGAAGAGGAATTGTCGCCGAGGCAGCCCCAGGAGGTCGCTACCTTATCGCCTCAGACCCCACTAACCTCTCCGCTGCTGATATCCTCCTTGCTACCCCCGGGGGGTTATTCTCCTCACCGGAAGAGGAGAGGGAGACTAACTTTACCAAAGAGGCTCTCGATACAGCGAGGAAACAGCTCAAAGAGACATTAAGCAATATCCGTATCAGAAAGGAGAAGGTCCTTCCTGATGAAGCTGTCAATAGTAATACCCGTATACAACGAAAAAAACACAATAAGAGAGATAATTAGGCGAGTTCAGGAGACCCCGTTCGAGAAAGAGATAATCATCATAGATGATTACTCCACCGATGGGACAAGGGAGATATTAAAGTCGTTAAGCAATGATAAAGAGATAAAGGTATTATTCCACGAAAAGAACAAAGGGAAAGGAGCTGCCCTTCGCACCGGATTCCGCGAGGTTAGCGGAGATATCGTAATAATCCAGGATGCCGACCTCGAATACAACCCCGCGGAATACGAAAGACTCATTGCCCCCATCGTGGAAGGAAAAGCCGATGTGGTCTACGGTTCTCGGTTCCTGGGAGGACCGCATCGGGTACTTTTCTTCTGGCATTATGTGGGAAACAAAGTCTTAACCACCATCTCCAATATCCTCACCAACCTTAACCTAACCGATATGGAGACCTGCTATAAAGCCTTCCGGGCAGACATCTTGAAGGAAATCGAGTTCAAATCAAACCGGTTCACCTTCGAACCCGAATTCACAGTGAAGGTAGCGAAAAAGAAATACCGGATCTACGAAACCCCTATTTCCTATATGGGAAGGGATTACTCCGAGGGGAAAAAGATCGGCTGGAAGGACGGGGTAACCGCTATAGTCGCTCTTATCTGGTACCGTTTTTTCGATAGATGAACGAAACCAAAGCAATAGTACAAACCGCCATCGCTAATCTCAGGAGCTCACCAACCCCCCGGGCTGAGCTTTCATCTCAGGTTCTTCTGGGGTACGAGGTGAAAATCTTAAGAGAAGAGGGGAAATGGTTCAAGGTGGAAACCGACGATGGAGAGATAGGGTTCATCCATAAAGGATCCTTAGTGCCGAAGGAGGAGGCTTCATCCTTTTCCTCTCTGCCCAAGGTTATGGTGAATGAGCTCTACCTTTCCCTGGTCGATCCCGAAAGGGGTCACCCTATCCTTAGGCTCCCTATGGGTTCCCTCCTCGGTTTGGTAGAGGAAGAAGATGATAGGATACTTGTCGCTCTTCCCTCGGGTAAAAAGGGTGAAGTCCCCAAAGGATCAACAAAGAAGGAACCGCTCCCCCCTCCTTCCGCTCCTGAGGAAGTGATATCTCTCGCCGAAAAACTCCTCGGCATCCCCTATCTCTGGGGAGGAACCTCCTCTTTTGGCTTCGACTGTTCTGGCTTTATCCAATTCATCTTCCGTCTAAATGGTCTTCTTCTCCCCAGGAATTCCAAAGATCAGGCTCTCTTCGGAAGAGAGATCGAAGGTGATATAGCCTCTCTCCTTCCCGCTGATCTTCTCTTCTTTTACGAAGGAGATTACAAGATAGGCCATGTCGCCTTATCCTTAGGTGGCGGAGAGATCATCCATTCTGCTCTAAGCAGAGGGGGAGTGGTGCGGGAGACCCTGATACCGGGAAAAAGTAATTTCAACGAAGGACTGCTTCACTCCTTCGCCTGGGCAAGAAGGGTGCTTTTCTAATCCTCCCAAGAGAAAAGTCGGGAAAAAACCGAAAAAGCGGGCTCAAAATGGGGAAATTTCTTTCGGTTTTCCCTGACATAGTTTAATGTCTGGGGGATAAACCTAAGATAAAACTCCTTTCCTCGAACCAAGTACTGATAAGCAAATGTCCCCACCGCCTTCAAATTTCGCTGGAGAGAGGCGAGATCGAACTCATCCTTCAACTCCTCGATATCAGAGAAAGGAACCGAGGGATGATGAGAAAAATAATAGGATAAAAGCTCCTCCCGCACTTCGGGAGAAAGAACCACATAGGAATCCCGGAGAAGGGATGCCAAATCATAGCTGAACGGTCCCAGCCGAGCATCCTGGAAATCCACGATCAAAAGCTTATTCCTGTTGATGAGGATATTTCTCGAGTGATAATCTCGATGACACAGGGTTTTCGGCTTTGAGGCGAGCTCTTTCGAAACCTCCCGGAAAAAATCTCTTATTTTTCTCTCTTCTTTAAAGGAGAGAGCTGCCTTAAGCATTCCCTTGATATAATGCTGATAAAAGAATCCGAGCTCAAAGAGAAATTTATCCTCGGTAAAGCTATTCCTCACCGCCGGATGATCGGGAGTAAGGTTCCTATAACACTCTGTTTGGATCGAGATGAGGATATCTATCGCCCTCTTATAGAGGGGAAGGGCTTTGCTCACCCCCTTCTCCTCAACAAAATCCTGAAGAAGGGTATCCCCTCCATCCTCGAGGAGGAGAAACCCCTTTTCTCCATCAGCCAACATCAGTTCGGGCACAGGAATTCGACCTTCACGGAATAGCTGATATACCTGGTAAAAATCAGATCTTTGGGGAGAAAAAGGTTCGGGATAGAGAGCGAGGATAAAAGAATCCCCCTCAGGGAGAAGAAGACGAAAATAGCTCCTTACCGATGCATCCCCAGAAAGGGGGATAAAGGAAAGCTTCTCCTCTGGGACCTTTAACTTCTCAGCTATGGCTGAGATTATATCTTGGTTCAGCTTCCGCAACCGAACAATCCTTAAATCTCTCCTGAGCCCTCTATCTCGTCGCCAAACATCGAGGAAGCAAGCCCCTGAACGAACTCGAGGGCTTCCTCAAGGTTACCATCGAACCTTGGTTTTATCTTCTCTGCGATCCGCTCGAGGGAATCTGGCGTGAGGTCCCAATCAGCAGCCTCAAGCTCATCCATCACCTGGTCTACCAAATCCTGGTCCTTGCTATTTTTATTCATAGCTCCTCCTAAAATCCTAATAACCGACTGCCGCCCCATCCCCCCTCGGGTCGGAACCCCCGGTTATCTCACCGGTCCTCTGATCTATAAGGATCCCCTGGGCATCACCGATTGAGGAACGGAGCTTTATCTTATATCCCCTTTTTAACAGGGCATTTTTCACATCCTTAGGGATGGCGAAGGGTTCCACAAAAAGAACATCAGGCAGCCATTGATGATGTACCCGAGGAGCATCTATCGCTTGCTGTATATTCATCCCGTGATCGATCACATTTAGGATCACCTGAAGCACTGTGGTAATGATGGTGGAACCTCCAGGGCTTCCAATAACCATAAAAAGCTTCCCTCCCTTGGTGATGATGGTTGGGGTCATTGAAGAAAGCATTCTTTTGCCCGGGGCGATGGCATTTGCCTCACCACCGACAAGACCGTAGATATTGGGGTAGCCCGGCTTTATCGAGAAATCGTCCATTTCGTTATTGAGCAGAAAACCGGCACCATCAACCACTACCATTGAACCAAAACTTCCGTTGAGGGTATAGGTATTGGAAACGGCATTTCCCCTCTCATCCACCACCGAGAAATGGGTCGTCTCCTCATCCTCAAACATCCAGGGATTACCGTGGCTTACCTTCGTGCTCGGCATCGCTCGAGCAAGGCTTATCTTCTTCCTTAAGAAAGAAGCGTATTTCTTTGATATCAAACCAGAAACGGGCATCTTCACGAAATCAGGGTCACCCAAAAACTCCGCCCTATCCGCGTAAACGAGCTTCTCCGCTTCAGCCATCAGGCTGATGGTGGCGGAAGAGCCGAAGCCCATCCCCTTTAGATCGTATCCCTCAAGGATATTCAGAAGCTCGAGAAGGCAAATCCCCCCGGAACTCGGAGGAGGGGCGGAATAGACAGTATAACCGCGATAATTCCCCACCACCGGCTCCCTTACCACCGCCCGGTACTCCGCCAAATCCTTCTTCGTTATCAACCCACCACCTCGCTTCATCTCCCGAACGATGAGGTCCGCTATCTCTCCCCGGTAAAAGGCATCGGGACCCTTCTCAGCGATGAGGCGAAGTGTTCGGGCGAGATCAGGCTGACGGAAAACCTCTCCCTCGGAGTAGGTGGTGCCATCCTTTTTGAGAAATACCTTTGCTGTGCTCTCAAACTGGGAAAAATCTTTAGCCCGGCGAGCAAAGGACCGGGCAAGAAAACGATCCACCACAAACCCCTCCTCGGCAAGCCTTATCGCCGGAGCCATTACCTCGGGGAGGCTCATTGTACCATAACGCTTAAGGGCAAGGGCTAAACCAGCAACCGTACCCGGTACTCCAGAGGCCAAATAACCTCTGGTGCTCGCCTTTGGAATCACCTGCCTCTTCTCATCGAGATACATATCTCGACTCGCCTTATAAGGTGCCCTTTCCCGATAGTCGATGAATATCACCTTACCGCTATCAGCCAATCTTATCAGCATAAACCCACCGCCCCCGATGTTTCCCGCTTGAGGATAGGTAACAGCAAGGGCAAAGGCGGTGGCTACCGCAGCATCAACCGCGTTCCCTCCCTTTTTCAATATCTGAACCCCAACCTCGGAAGCGATCCTACTCGCCGAGACCACCATCCCCTTCTTCGCCACCACCGGTCTCCTACTGGCGAACGAAAAGAGCAAAGAAGGGATCAAAACCCATATGAGATGACAAAAGAGCATATTTCTTCTCATAACTCCCTCCTTCTCAATTTATTCTACGTCACCCTCGCAAAAGCGTCAAACCAAAAGAAAAATTAGTCATTTAGCTGAGGTTATTATCCTTGACTTTTCCCGCCTAAATATGGTAGTTTGCAAAGGAGGATTCTCTTAATTTAGAAAATAAAAAGGATTTAGGAAAAGGAGTTAAAATGACAGGAAAGATGCTCGCAGTAATGAAGAAAGAGCGGGAACAGGGAGCAGAACTCGATGAGGTCGACATCCCCACTATCAAGCCAAACGAGATATTGGTGAAGGTCAAAGCCACCTCCATCTGCGGCACCGATGTCCATATATATAGCTGGGACCCGTGGGCTGAAGGAAGGATAAAACCTCCAATGATCTTTGGCCATGAATGTGCTGGGGAAGTGGTAGAGGTGGGAAAGGATGTAAGGTCCATCAAGGTAGGAGATTATGTCTCCGCTGAAACGCATATCCCCTGTGGCCATTGCTACCAATGTCGGACTGGCGATCAGCATCTCTGTCAGAACCTCAAGATATTGGGGGTTGATGTAAACGGCTGTTTCGCTGAATATGTCGCCATTCCCGAGATCTGCGCCTGGAAGAACGACCCCTCTCTGCCTCCGGATATTGCTTGTCTTAAGGAACCGCTTGGGAATGCCACCTATGCTGTGATGGAGAGCGAGGTCACGGCAAAAACAGTGGCAATTATAGGCGATGGTCCTATTGGTATCTTCGCCACCGCCATTGCCAAAGCAGCTGGTGCCGCCTTTATCTTTCTCGTGGGAAAATCGCCATATCGAATGAAGCTCGCCAAGAAGATGAATCCGGATCTCCTGTTGAATGTGGACGAGGTCGATGTGGTGGAAACCATTATGGAGGAGACGAAGGGTATTGGGGTAGATGTGGTGATAGAGATGAGCGGAAGCAGGCTGGGTATAGAACAAGGGTTCAAGATATTGCGCCGTGCCGGGACCTTCACCGCTTTTGGAATACCTAAGGGGAAGATAGAATTTGACCTCTCGGAGAATGTCATCTTCAAGGGAGCGAGGATAATCGGGATAAACGGAAGGAAGATGTTCGACACCTGGTACCAGATGTCCCGCTTCCTTGAAAGGGGAAAGATCGACATTGCTCCCGTGGTAACCCATCGCTTTCCGCTTACCAAATTTGAGGAAGGGATAAGCCTTCCCCTTTCGGAAGAGAGGAATTGTGGGAAGGTTGTCTTTTTCCCTGAGCAATCATAACCTCGAATAACCTGTTTAAGGGGGAGAGATGTACGGCAAAGCGAAGGATATATTCGAGAATATTTTAAAGGGGATCAGGGAATCCGGTCTCTATAAAGAGGAAAGGGTTCTCCTTTCTCCTCAGGGGGCTAACATCAAGGTTCCGAGTAAAGAGGTATTAAACTTCTGCGCCAACAATTATCTCGGCTTAGCCAACCATCCGGAGCTGATAAAGGCTGCCAAGAAGGCGCTCGATGAATACGGCTATGGGCTTTCCTCCGTACGGTTCATCTGTGGTACCCAAAGCATCCACAAGGAATTGGAAAAGGAGATCTCCACCTTCCTCAAGATGGATGACTCCATCCTTTACACCTCTTGTTTCGACGCCAATGGTGGTCTATTCGAAACACTGCTCGATGAGGAATGTGCCATAATAAGCGACGAACTAAACCATGCAAGCATCATCGATGGGATCAGACTATGCAAAGCGAAGCGATACATCTTCAAGCACGGCGATATGAACGACCTTGAAGCAAAGCTCAAGGAAGCGAACAAAGCCAAGATAAAGATGATCGCCACCGACGGTGTATTCAGTATGGATGGCGATATCGCCAACCTGCCCGGTATCTGTGAACTCGCCGAGCGATATGACGCTTTGGTTATGGTAGACGATTCCCACGCCACCGGCATATTGGGAGAGAATGGACGCGGTACCATTGAGTTTCACAAGGTCGAGGGACGGGTGGATATCATCACCAGCACCTTGGGGAAGGCTCTCGGCGGGGCAACCGGTGGGTTCACCAGCGCCAGAAAGGAGATAGTAGAACTTCTAAGGCAACGCTCCCGACCTTATCTCTTTTCAAACTCGGTGGCACCTGTGGTGGTAGCAGCCGGGATAGCAGCGATAAAGATGCTCAAGGAAACCGGTGCCCTGAGAAAGAAGCTGATGGATAACACCCGTTATTTCAGGGAAGAACTTAAGAGAAGGGGCTTTAAGATAAAAGAAGGGGAGCATCCGATAATCCCCATTATGCTTGGAGAAGCGAGGCTTGCCCAGGATATGGCACGCGACCTTTTAGAAGAGGGGATATATGTGATCGGCTTCAGCTATCCTGTAGTCCCCAAGGGACAGGCACGGATCCGGGTTCAGATATCGGCTGCCCATGAGAAGGAACATCTCGATCGCGCCTTGGATGCCTTCACCAAGATAGGCAGAAAATATGGGGTGGTTCAATAAGGAGGGGTTAATGAAAAAAATAGTCATCCTTAGTGTAGTAATCCCCATTTTGTTCTTTGCGTTTTCTTGTAGCAAGAAAGGGACGACCGAACCGGCTTATATAACCCCAGAGGTATCCTTCTCCGATGAGACGGTTCATCTCAATTCAGCGGTAGAGGTCGAATACAGCTTCACCGTATCGGAAGAGCTCAAGGGAAAACTTCCGCCCAAACTCGTCGTATTCGTGCATTTTCTTGATCCCAGTGGAAATATCGTGTTTCAGGACGACCATCCTCTCCCCAAGGAGAGCTCTCAGTTATCCCCTGGAGATAAGGTATCCTACACCAGGTTCCTGTTCATCCCTTCGGACTTCCCTTTGGGACAGGTAAAGGTGAAGTTAGGGCTCTACAATAAGGATGGGAGGATCCTCCTTGACGGCGTCGATGAGGAGGGCGATCGGGCATATACCGTAGCCAATCTTAAAGTGGTGCCCGAAGACCTGAACAAGCTCCCTATCTACAAGGATGGTTGGTATCCGGTGGAGTACCAGGTAGCTAAGACCCCTTCCTCCAGGATAGAGCAATGGAGTTGGACGAAAAAGGAGGCTACTTTCTCCTTCTTGAATCCGGGAAAGGACTCCACCCTCTATCTCTGCGCCCATTCGCCGGTGATAGAGCTTGAGGGTCCCCAAAAGGTGAAGTTAATGCTAAACGGAAAGGAGCTTGTTTCCTTCGAGGTCATCTCAGCCGAGAGGTTCTGGAAGAAGATCGAGCTTCCCAAGGATATTATGGGAGAAGGGAAGTGGCTCAACTTTACTCTGAAGGTAAACAGAACCTTCGTACCAGCGAAGGTAGGAACTGGAGATGACACCAGGGAGCTTGGACTTCAGGTATTCCATCTCTGCCTCAAATGAAGAGGGACTTGGTGAGTAAAGGCGAAGAGGAAATTCGGAAGGAGAAAGAAAGAGAGATAAAGGGGGATATCTTTTCCCTCATCGCCGAGGGGAAGGCGCCAAAGGAGCTAAGATTAAAGGCAGCACGAGGAGAATTCCCCCTTTCACCCGACGAGTTTCTGAACTGGCTCTTTGTGTTGAAAGACGATCCTGATCCCGATGTACGGGCGACGGTAATAGAAAGCGGGCGTCGGTTTCCCGAAGAGGAGCTGAAGAGAATAATAAAAACTAAGGTTCTTGACTACCGGGTGCTTGATTTTATAACCCGGATCTCTCTGGGACGTGATGACATCCTGGAGATGGTGATCCTTGATTCCGACACCTCTGATGAAACCATAGGCTACCTGGCTGAGAATGTAGGGAAGGATCTCCTCCGTCTAATTGCGAGCGATGGTGAACGCCTTGCCCGTTCTCCCTCTCTCGTAGAGAAGGTGCTTCGGAACAGAGAGGCGGACGAAGAGATAAAAGAGATGCTTCTGGTGGAGAGAAAGGTGGGAGAGACGGAGGAAGAATTCAAGAAGAAATCCCTTCTTGCCCGGATCACCCACCTCACTGCAGCCCAGAAGGTCATCCTCGCCCTTAAGGGCACGAGAGAGGCAAGGTCTATATTGATCCGTGATCCGAATAGGGAGGTAGCCCTCGCGGTGCTTCAGAGCCCTAAGCTGAGTGACACTGAGGTAGAGACGATCGCCAATATGAGAAATGTTCCTGAGGAGGTATTGGGTCATATAGCGGAACAACGGCGTTGGGTGAGGAAATATTCCATACTGGCAAATTTAGTAAAGAATCCGAAGACACCACTCTCTCATGCGATGAACTTCGTAAGTCGGTTAAGCAATCAGGACTTAGCCCGGATAAGATTCAACCGTGATGTCCCTGAACCAGTAAGGAAAAAGGCGATCAGGATACTAAAACAGAGGACCGAGGGAGGGGGCTCCTCTTTTCGGGTACCACATTGAAAGAAAGATGAAACTGGATTACGCTGCCCTTACCGATAGAGGAAGAAAACGAAAGGTGAATGAGGATGCTTATATAGTGAACAAGGAGGTAGGGCTACTCGTGGTTGCCGATGGTATGGGAGGGCAGGTAGCGGGGGAAATCGCTTCTCAAATAGCGGTTGAGACCATCGAGCATTTCGTAATAAAGACGGAGGAGGAGAGGGAGATCACCTGGCCTCTGGAATATAGGGAAGAGTTAAGCCATAATCAAAATAGATTGATCACCGCTATAAAGCTTGCCCACAACCGCATCCTGAGCATAGCCAGCGAGAAGAAGGGCTATCAGGGGATGGGGACTACGGTGGTCGCCTCTCTTCTCTCTAAGGGAAAGGCGGATATCGCCTATGTAGGTGACAGTCGAGCGTATTTAATAAGAAAGAAGAAACTCTTCCAACTTACCAGTGATCACTCTTGGGTAAATGAGCAATTGAAGAAAGGGTTAATAAGCCCTCAGGATGCCAAGGTCCATCCATTGCGCAATGTAGTAACCAGGGCTTTGGGAGGGAAGTTGCAACTGGAAGTGGATATCCTCTCTTCTCCTTTGAAGGAAGGCGATATCCTTCTTCTCTGTACCGATGGTCTCAACTCAATGTTGGATAACGAGGAGATACTAAAGATCATCCTCGCTAATGAAAATAACCTTAGAAAAGCGGTGGAAAATCTCATCAAAAAGGCAAACGAAAAGGGAGGTGAGGATAATATCACTGTAATCCTGGCAAGATATTACAAGGATGGAGAGAAGGAATGAACATAAACAAGGAGAAGAAAGAAAAGGCTATCCAGATGGCTCTCCTCCAGATAGAAAAGCAGTTCGGCAAGGGCTCGATAATGCGGTTGGGCGACCGGGCGGTGCTCGATGACATTGCTGTCATCCCTACTGGTTCCCTCGAGCTAGACTATGCCTTGGGGGTAGGTGGTCTTCCTCGAGGAAGGGTGGTCGAGATATTCGGTCCCGAAGCTTCAGGGAAAACCACCCTTGCTCTTCAGATAATTGCTGAGGCACAAAAGCAAGGTGGGTTAGCCGCTTTCATCGACGCCGAACATGCGATGGACGCAAACTATGCCAAAAAACTGGGGGTGGATGTGGACAACCTCCTCGTCTCCCAACCAGATTCTGGAGAGCAGGCATTGGAGATAGCTGAGGTGTTGGTGAGGAGTGGAGCCATCGATGTATTAGTAATAGATTCGGTAGCAGCCCTCGTTCCTCGGGCGGAGCTCGAAGGGGAGATGGGGGATGCCCATATGGGGCTCCAGGCACGACTTATGTCCCAAGCACTTAGAAAGCTAACCGGTGTTGTCTCTAAATCGCATACTACCCTCATCTTCACCAACCAGATCCGGGAAAAGATAGGGGTTATATTCGGCAACCCGGAGACAACTACTGGAGGGCGGGCGCTTAAGTTCTACGCCTCGGTGCGGTTGGATATCAGGAGGATAGCCACTTTAAAGGAAGGGGATAAGGTCATAGGCCACCGGACCAAGGTGAAGGTGGTCAAGAATAAGGTAGCTCCACCGTTCCGCGAGGCTGAATTTGACATCCTCTATGGCGAGGGGATCTCCCGGGAAGGAAGCATCCTCGATCTTGGGGTTGCCAAGGGGATAATTGAAAAGAGCGGTTCTTGGTTCTCCTATAAGGGTGAACGGTTGGGTCAAGGAAGGGAGAATGCTCGAAGGTTTCTGAAGGAACATAAGGAGATCCGCGATGAGATAGAGGAGAAGATCAGGAAAGAACTATCTCTTCTTTCGAAGAAAGAGAGGGAAAAGGAGGAAGGAAGAGCTAACAAGAGCTGATCCAAGGTTAGAAGGGGAAAGAAAAAGGAGTATTTTTTTGTTTTGAGGTAAGGAGAAATGGGGGTATTCGCGGTAATCGGGTTAGGTAGTTTTGGTACTCATCTCACTGAAGCCCTTGCCGCTGAGGGGCATCAGGTGGTGGTAATCGATATCGACAAGGAAAAGATACAGGCAATGAAGGATATCGCCACTCAGGCGATCTTGAGTGATGCTGGTGATAAGAACACCCTTAAGGCGATAGGGATAAAGGATGTAGATGCAGTGATAATCTCTTTGAACCAGGATAGCTTTGATACTACCGTCCTTCTCACCCAGTTTCTCAAGGAGGAAGGGGTAAATAAGATATTGGTCAAAGTGAACTCGGAGGATGAAGCCAAAGTGGTAACCAAGATAGGAGCGGATCAGGTCATCTTTCCAGAAAAACAGGTGGCAATAAGGCTGGCGAAGAGGCTGGGAAATCCAAATGTGATCGACCAGATCGATCTCGGTGAGGATCTCGAGATATTAGAGGTAAACGCGCCTATCTCTTTCCACAATAAGACCATTGGAGAACTCAACCTGAGGAAGAAATACAGGATCCAGATCATCTTCATCAAACGAGAGATAGGAGAAGGGGAGGAGAAAAAAATCCGCACCATCCTTGCTACCCCCGAGGAGATAATACTCTCTGGGGATACCCTCACCATAGTAGGGGCAAAAAAGGATGTGGAAAAGATAAAATCGCTCAAGTAAAGCCTGAAAATACAAACTTGCGAAAGCGAGGTGTTTTATATGAGGATTAGAAAAGTTCTTATATTATTTTCCCTTTCGTTTTTTCTTCTTTTCTTCACTGCCAGAACCATCAAAGCGGAGGAAGGGTTTTCCCTCTCCCTCCCCCGGGTTGTTATCCCCAATGTCCCCTTTAAAGCTACAATAACCCCCAAAAAACCTCTCATCGCTGGGGAGCATCATTTCACCCTCTCCACTGCCGAAGGGAAGGTGCTCGCTTCGGGAGTAATCCGGGATGGGAAACCGATCACAGTCAAGGACCTTACAGTAAAAAAGAGGGGAAAGATTACCCTCATCCTCAGGGTGGATGGGGAGAAGATAGAGGGGAAAACGCGGGCGATACCAGGGGTCCTATCCATCCTTCC
>Ga0190338_1000131_pt1 | contig 13622 bp, 17 predicted proteins | sample 4872041112_MG_FD_163434 | JGI IMG/M metagenome (GOLD analysis project Ga0190338, IMG submission 163434) | Hydrothermal vent sediment bacterial communities from Southern Trench, Guaymas Basin, Mexico - 4872-04-11-12_MG | ecosystem: Environmental > Aquatic > Marine > Hydrothermal vents > Sediment ... | reverse complement strand
GTTGGGGAGAAGCTTATGGAGATTGCTCCTTCGGTGTTTGAGGATGTGGTAGTAGAGGAGTGAGAATGAACGATGATCGGGTAAAGAGAGTATTGGAGTTGGTGTCTCAGGGGTGGAGTGTTGCTGGGGCGTGTGGGGTAGTGGGGATTGATTATGATCGGTTTATGAAGTTGGTGAGGGGGTGTCGGGAGCTTGAGGTGATGTTGCGGGCGGCGGAGGAGGCGGCGGTTGGGAAGATGGAGGAAGTGATTAAGAGGGCGGTTGAGAAGGGGGATTGGAGGGCGGCTGCTTGGTGGCTTGAGCGGCGTTATCGGATGGTTTACGGGAGAAGGAATCAGACGGATGTAAATGTGCTGGTTGGGCGTTGGGAGGATTTGTTGAGGGGAGCTTTTAGTGGGAGAGATGTGGATGGTCAAGATGTGATTGAGGTTCGGGATGTTGCTGGGCTTGAGAGTGGGGTGAAGGGGTTGTTGGAGGAGAAAGTGGGCAGTCGGGTGAAGTTTCGACGTTCTCGGAGGCCGGATTTTGATGAGGCGAGTGAGCAGATTGAGAGGGATGTTTTTGAGGAATGAGCCAGGCGGTTGATCTTGATGCTTTGAGGGCTGAGATCCGGCGGATGAGCCGGGATTTTGTTTATTTTGCCCGGAAAGCATTGAGGATTGTTCCCAAGGAGGGAGGCTTGGTTCCTTTGAAGCTGAACACGGCTCAGAAGCATCTTCATCGGCTTTTGGAGGGGCAGCTGAAGAAGGAAGGAAGGGTTCGTGCTGTGATTTTGAAGGGGCGTCAGCAGGGATGTTCTACTTACATTGAAGCCAGGTTTTTCTGGAAAGTGATTTTTAACCGTGGAATTCGGGCCTACATTCTTACCCACCGTGATGAAGCGACACAGAATCTGTTTAACATGGCCAAGCGGTTTTATGAGAATCTTCCTAAGTGGATGCAACCTGAGCTTGGGGCTTCGAATCCGAAGGAGATGATCTTTTCTGTTCTTGATAGCGGATACAATGTGGCAACGGCTGGGGGGAAAGATATTGGGCGTGGTGGGACGATTCAGCTGTTCCATGCCTCAGAATGTGCTTACTGGAAGAATGCGGCGGATCATATTGCAGGTGCGATGCAGGCAGTGCCTGATTTGCCAGGGACGGAGGTGATTATGGAAAGCACGGGGCATGGAAAGGGGAATGAGTTTTACAAGCGTTGGGAGTTAGCGGTCTCTGGTAGAAGCGGGTGGTTGGCAATTTTTGTCCCTTGGTGGTGGCAGAAAGAATATCGGGTTCCGAAGAAGAAAGGAGAAGATCCTGGGTGGGATGAGCAAGAGCTGAAATATCTTGAGATGGGTGTTCCGGAAGAAGCCCTTCTTTGGAGGCGGAAGAAGATTATGGACGACTTTGCTGGTGATGTTCATCGTTTTATGCAGGAATACCCGACGACACCTGAGGAAGCCTTTATTGAGGTTGGTTATGATCCGTTAATCCCGCGAGAGCTTGTTGAAAGAGCTATGCAAAATGAAGATGTAGAACCTTATGGTCCGGTGGTGATTGGTGTGGATCCTGCACGTGGTGGAGAAGCTTATTCGGCAGTTGCTATTCGTAGGGGAGATTACGTTGAGAAAGTTGAACGTTATAAGACAACTGATTTGATGGAATTAGTAGGACTTATCGGAAAGTTGATTCATAAGTATCAACCTGTTAAAGTGTTTCTGGATATTGGAGGAATGGGAGGCGGTGTTTATGACCGTCTGAAAGAACTTGGGTATGGAGGACTGGTAATCGGCGTTAACTTTGCTTCAACTGCCAACGACCCGGAGCGATATGTGAATAAGCGAGCGGAAATGTGGGGTGAAATGGCTGATTGGCTTCGAGATGAACGTGTTCGGCTTCCAAAAAATGACGCCTTGGCAAGAGATCTTTGTGCTCCGCAACGAATTTATGACTCAAAAGGACGGCTTAAGCTGGAAAGCAAACAAGACATGAGAAAACGCGGGATTCCAAGTCCTGATTTGGGTGATGCTCTAGCCCTGACTTTTGCTATGCCTGTGGGACCGTACATCGGGATTCGACTAAGAAATCCTTGGCAAGAATTGGAAGAGGCTTATCGTAGAGTAACTGTTCCAACCGGCTGGAGAACTGAATGATGGTGCGAGAAGAAAGAGAACATCTGGTTGATCTGATTCTTAGTGATCTTCACAGCCGATCCACTTGGGATAATCGGCAAAGTGAATTCTGGCAATTGCGAAGGCATGGTTTGCCAAGAACCAGACCGCCGTTTCCAAATGCATCTGATGTCCATATTCCGCTTTGTGACACAGCAATTGAACAGTTAAAGCCCTACTACTTTGCTCAGCTTTACACTTCAGATCGTCTTGCCACTTTCGTCCCGGTTTCTCCTCTTGCGAAAAGCGTGAAACCAGAGCTGATCGGAATTCTGGAAGAGTGGTTTGATTTTGAGTTAAAGAACCGGTCCAACTTTGAGCGGGAAATCATTCGGGCCGTGGATTACATGTTAGAACGCGGCCGAGGTGTCTTGAAAATCTGGTACGACGAAGATGAACGAAAGCTGAAATTCCAGGCAATCTCTCCGCAGTACATCATTGTTCCGCCATCTACCATCGAGCTTCAGAACGCAGATCGTATCGTTCACGTCATGCATTACTCCGTGGATGCTTATCTTCGTGAAGAACAATTCAATCACGACGAAGAAGTAATCCGACGGATTGCTGGCCGTGGTGTTCGTTATCATAACGAGCCGCGGTTTGAAGAGCGAATGATCGCCGAAGGAATTACTCATTTCCGTAATGATGATGAGATTGTTTTGTGGGAAGTTTGGCGCAGAGTTCCTGAAGGTTGGGAGGTTTCTACAATTTCACCAGTAGATCCTTCGGTTGAGGTTCGTGAAACCTTTCTATGCCCCTACGATTTTGCTCAAACTGAGAAGCATAAACCTCCGCTTCCGCCTTTTGTTGATTTTGAGTATGAAATCATTGGTGACCAAGATTGGTATGCGCCGCGTGGGATCGTAGAACTTGCCGGCGTGTACCAACAGGAGATGAAGAAATTGATCGATCTCCAGAATGATTACGCCACGTTTATCTTGAGCCCGCTTTACAAGAGCGATTCCATGCCGCCAGGAACATCCCTTCGATTAGAGCCAGGGTCTATTGTTCCTGGGGATGTGCAGCCGGTTCCGCTTCCGCAACTTCCGTTCTCAGTGGACAAGCTCATCTTACTGTTCCGTGATCTGGCGGAACGACGGGTTGCAATGCCAGATTACGGCATGACTCAAGTGCGACAACCTAAAGAACCGCGTACTGCTACAGAAATCAGTGCGATCCTTCAGTTCGCTTCCCGAAATATCGACTTGCGAATGCGCATCTTCAGACTTTCCCTGGCCAGGGTTTATCAGCTTGCCTGGATGCTTCTGCGGCAATTCCATCCAGAAGGAGCCTTCTATTGGGCTGCGAAAGAGGCTTATGAGATTGGTCCGGACATTCTAGCAGCTCCATTTATGGTTCAGCCGGCCGGCGGAGTAACCGGAGAACCTCGGTTTGTTCAGTATCAGAAAGCCGTCAATCGTTTTGCTTTGTTTAACGGCAACCCGTTTATCAATCAAGGAGAGCTTGTCCGGACGATCTTGGAGGCTGATGATGCAGGGTTGGTTCGGAGATTGTACCAAGACGCCAACCAATTCGCCGCAAATGAGGCCGAAGAACAGGCTACAGAAATTGCTGTGATGAAGATCGGCTATCCAGCAGCTGTTCAACCCAATGACAATCATGCTGTTCACTTGCAAGTCTTGGTTTCCTATCTGCAAAGCATGGTTCAAGGCGTTCAGCAGGCAACCCAACATGAAGTTCCAGCTTTAGTTCAGCATATCACTGCCCATTTAGACTTCCTTAAGAAACAAGATCCACAAGCAGCAGAACAATTTGAAGGGCAGATCGAGGCATTACTTCAGGCCTTAACAGGGGCGAATCAAGAGCAAGGAGGCCAGCAATGATTCAAATCTGGCAATTCTTGAAAAAAGTCTGGTATGTCTATCGCTTATCAAGCGGGTTAGATCAGCTGATTGACAAGTGCCCTGAATGGAAAGAGCAAGATTATGTAGTAATTTGGCGGTTTATAAACTCTCAAACCGGCCAGAAATTGCTGAAAATCCTTCGACACCAACAACTTTCCGCGATGCAGGCCCTCCTGAAACCTGATTTGGCTGAAAGAGAGTTTGTTTGCGGGAAAGCAGCAGGAATTGCAGCGGCCATCCAAACAATTTCTTGGCTGGCTGAACGCAAAAAGGAACTTGACAAGAACAAAAACAAGTAGAAAACCTTATCTAGACGATAATGCCTGCGAATATACCAAAAACAGATGAGGCCAATGATCGCGAAGCCCTATTGAAAGGGCTACAAGAAGGCGGATTAGACGCGATCGTTGGCGGATTTGAGGAATATACGGCTCCAAGTGATAGCGAGGAGCCTGCAGAAAAGTCATCTGAGGCTTCTGAAGAAGAAGTTTCCTCACAGGAGGGAGAAGGCTCCGGCGATCTCTCTCCTGAATTTCCTGAGGCCGGATCCGAAGGCAAGGAATCCCCTTCCGGAGAACAGCAGCCTGAAAAGAAAGATCGGGTCGCCAAAGAAAAGGCTCGGCTTGCGAAGTCCTGGAAGAAGCTCAATCGAGAGAAAATCGAGCTTGCTAAACAACGGGCTGAGCTGGAACGTCTTCGGGCCGAAATTGAGCAACTGAAAAGCCAGTTCCAGGTTAATTCCGGGCCTACCCCGGAGGAACTGGAGCAGGTTGCTCAAGAATTCGAACAGCAAGGTCGCGAAGATTTAGCTCAACATGCCCGTCGGCAAGCTCAACAGATTCGCCAACAACGGGAAGAAGCTCAACGCCGAGCCGAAGCTCAGCGAATCCTGGAACAACAACGGCGTTTATTTGCTGAGCTGGTGGAGAAAGATCCTGATCTGGCAGACGAAACCAGTGAGCTATACCGGCAAATGGATGCGATTCTTCGGAATCGGCCGGTATTGGCTACGTATCCGGAAGGGATTTTGGATGCCTATCAATATGCAAAAGCTATTCAAAAGGCGTCCTTAGCGGATTCCTTGCTGGAGGAAAACCGGAAACTTAAAGAGGAACTCTCCCAACTCCGTAAGCGACTACAACCTGCTCGTGGCGGAGCTCAGTCCGGTGCTCCAGCTTCTACCACAGCTGAATCCGACGAAGAGCTTCGCCAGCAATTAGAGCAGCAGTTGGTCGCATTGGAGGAGGAGGGTGCCTCGCTATTCTAAGTGAGGAAACAATATGGCTACAGTTACGACTACTAATCCTGCAAGCATTGCAAATACCCTCCAGCGATATTACAGCCGAAAACTTTTAAGCACGATCGAGAAACAACTGGTTCTGGCTCAGTTTGGTCAGAAACAGACGCTTCCGCGAAAACTTGGCGATGCAAAGATTCGATTCTTCCGCTTTGGTGAGCCTTCTACTACCGGGATTCAAGACTTAACGGAAGGCACACCGATTTCTGAATCTGCGTATCGTGAGCTCTCGGTCGAATACGTCGATGTGGATCTCACACAAGTAGGGCAAGTAGTCGCTTTGACCGATGTCCTGCAAGCTGTTGAGATCCTTAACTTCCTGGACGAAGCGACTGAAATTAACGGAAAAGATCTGGCGCTGTATCTCGACACCACGATCCGTAATGAGCTGGCTAAACATACTGGAACCAGCGGTGGTGTTGATTACAGCCAGAAGAACTTCGTCTATGGTGGAACGAAAACAAGCTATTCTGGGGTTTATAATTCGGGCAGCTATACTTCGGATGCTGTCATTACTTCAACAAATCTTGCCGACGCCGCCACCGCATTGAAAATCCAAAATTGTCCGCGTGTTGGCGGTTACTACATCGGCGTCGTGGCTCCTCAAGTTGCTCGCGATTTGATGGTGTACGACGATGTATGGCTCCGGGTCTCTGAGTATCAAGACAAAGAGAACATCTATCGGGGCGAGGTCGGACGGATGCTAGGTATCCGAATCTTAGAAACCACGAATCCGTTCCGATCGAATACTCAAGGGACTTACAATGAAAACGGCGTAGTCTTCTCCAGCTTCGTGTTCGGTAATGAGACCTACGGGACCGTCAGTATGCAGGGGCAATCTCCATATGCTCCGCGTATGTACATTCTGAACACGGCTGATAAGACGGATCCGCTGAACCAGAAGACCTTGATCGGATTCAAGGCTTGGTTCGCTGCCAAGCTTCTTCAACCGAAGTGGTTGGTCGAGATCTACTCTCAGACTGGTTACGGCAACACTTGATGATTGATCAGGAAGGGTAGGTTGAAGCGGCCGGGTAGCTAAATGGTGAAACAAATCTCCTCTGCGGTTGCTGCCCGGCCGCACTAGAAAAACAAAAAGCTATGCCGCTATACGAATTTGAAAGCAAAGATGGCGAAGTAATTGAAGCTCTGGCGGAGCCGGAACAAAGAGTAATCGAGAAAGACGGCAAGAAATATTACAGACGAAGCGTTCAGCGAATTTCAATCGTAGGAAAAGCAGCTCCGCCAGGAATGGCTAAAGAGATTTTGGAATTCTACAAGAAAAAGGAAGAAAAAGAAGGAGCTAGGTTCTATTCGAGGTTTTCAAAGGAGACAATTAAGAGAGCTTGGGAAAACGATTCTGAACCGTATTTTGACCAAGTATAAAAGGAGGTGAATTATGAAGGCACAGAAAGACATCTTTGTTGAGCTAAGTGGTTCTCCAGTAGATTTTCAAGTCCAAGTAGAGGGGCAGGAATTGGTTTTTCCGAATGGTAAGACTGTTGTTGTTCCACGTGGTTCAGTTTCTGTTCCTGCCAATTCCAAGACTTACATTTGGGTGGATTCGGATGGGGCAGTAGGATATTCGGCAAGACCAGGGATTCGTCCGGCGGGGTTTTCTTCTAATGCAATCTGTGTAGGGCAAGCTACTACAGGGAAGTATGGGGTTACTGGAGTTCGGTCTTTCCCTGTCGGTATGGCTCCCGGTAGCCGGCCATACATGCTTCCTGTGATGTTCCGGGAGTTTCCTCTTCCTTCAATGTATGAATGGCCGGGGCCTAACTTTGCGATCTATCAGATTGGCGGAATGTATCTTCCGGCAATTAGTGCCGAAGATTTCCGAATTGATAACCCACAAGTGGAAATGTGGGTAAGTCATACATATGGAAATGATTCCAACAATGGGCTTTCTCCAGGTGCTCCAAAGAAAACCTTAGGAGCCGCAATTTCTGCCTTAACCAGTCTTTCTCCTGATTCTGCTAAGCTGAATCTTCAAGCAGGGGTATATGTTAATACCAACCACATCGATATTAACTTCCCAATTCATATTGAGTGTTCAGATGGCGTAGCGGTTATTCTTAACGAGTATACAGACGGCGAAGAATTTACGCTTTATTCTGGAAGCATCTATCAACTTGAAGAATTTGATCCATCTGCTGGTAGCGGGGTATTTGATTTCCGTTATCGTGACGAGGATGGGGCTCCTTATAAGCTATCCTTAGCCGCAGATCTTGATGCTTGTTTGAGTACTCCGGGAACTTATTATGTTGATGCTTCTCCAGTCTGTTACATCCACTTAATTGACAAACGGCAACCGGATTCTGATGTTGTTGCTGTGGTTAGCACTAGCGCTGCATCGCACATTACCTTCCAAAGGGGCGGTTATGTGAAGAATGTCCGATTTGTTGGGCACCAACGATGTGTGCAAGTATCGCTTCAAAAATCTGATGATATTTTGGTGTTCGATAATTGCGAGTTTGTTGGATCTACTACAGATGATGGACTTGAGGTTGCAAGTGATGTCGGTGGCGTGATTCTGCAAGATTGTGTTGTCGCCTACAATCATCTGGATGGAATCAATTTCCACAGGAATTCTTCTTACCAATCCTCCTGGCTTGTTGAGCTGTTTACTCGATCAGTAGCGAACGGTTGGTCGGGGGCTGATACAAATCAAGGCTCTTCAGTGCATGACGGCGTAGCTTCCATGCGGTTCCATGGATGGTATGTCAACAACGAAGGGCGTCAAATTCAGGATATAGGCAATGGTGATCAATTACTGTTCAAATGTTATGTGTCAAAATCCCGAAGCTCCGGAAGCACTTCTTCTGTCGGGTATTGCTTTGGGCAGCCGTCGGGAGGAGATTGGACCAGAGCTTTCTTGATTGAATGTGAAGCTGAAAATGTAGAAACCCATCTTGGAGTTTGGGCAAATTCACGGGTGTGGACTCGACGTATACCTGTACGAAATTGGACAACAAACATTGACTCAACAGCAATTTTAGCTGGATTCTAAGCCATGAGAATCTTTCGACCAATTTATTTCCCAGATCCTACAAAAGCTCCTCCTGGAGTTGTAGTCGAGGGGCCAGGGAATACTTTGTGGAAAGACGGAGCTCAACTAGCAGCTCCTGGGAATACTACTGGAACTTATTGGGGCGAGCTCACCGTCGCCAACCTCCCCACCGAAGAAGACGGTGTGAAGCCGGGAGACATCGCCTGGGTGACGGATGCGCTCACGCTAGATGGTACTGGGGGGTTGTTTGTATATGACCAAGAACAAGGGTGGATTGAGCATAAAACAGGAGTTCCTGCTACCACTGATCCTCTTGATGCATTTCGTTTAATGACATATGCGCCTTATGGAAGTTATAAGAATTATCAGGTGTTGCCAATATGGACGAATTTAGTGAACCAATCTGGCTCCGTTATTAATTATTCACCTCTTAGTAATTTTTCGGATTATGGAGGAGGCGCGGGGGTTAGAGGAGATGTAGAATCTAAGGCTTTGCTGTTTTCATTGGGAGCTCCCAATACCATATCGCGCATAGTTGGCTCACGTTTATACAGGGCAAGGTTTAAGATTCAGATAGATAAGTTGAGCAATATTAGTTCTCCTAATGATGGGCAAATTTGTGCAATAGCTTTTATTGGTTGGATGGGGCGGTATAATTATAAGGGTTGCGGTCTTATTATAGACATTCAATATGCCTCTAGTGACACCTCGTGGCATTTTAGGCTTTATCCGGGGACTTTTGATTATGACGCAATAACAGCTTCTAAAGGTGATTTAATTGATGATATTACAATTAACAATCTAAATTCAAGTCAACTGGTGTTTGATGTTGCTTTTGCAATTAGTAATTATACTACTGGGCAAAACAACCTGGTCCATGTTTGGTGCAAAAAAGCATGGTACGATATAGACATGTCGTCGGTTGATGAATATTATTTTTATCGTACTCCCGCGCAAGCTGTATGGATTGATGCAGTCGGGAGCTCAAACACGATTTTGTATTTATTTGAGCAACCTGGTGCTTTCATCCCATTATAATGTGAAAGCGACTATAATATGAAAGCGATTCAAACAGCACAACAGATTGGGCATCCGCTCAAAGAAATTGCGCCCGATTATCCGGTTTATGCGCGTAAAATTTCTGATATTTCGGAGGCGCAATCTTATGAGCGGGCGGTAACAGACGAAGAATACCAAGCCCTGCTCGATCAATACAAAGACGCGATCGAGCAATGGAGGGCGAGTCAACCGCCGCCGAAGGCAATACGGCCTTTGCAGGCAGAGGTCATTATCCGTGAGGAGCGAGACGAAGAGGGAAATATTGTTGAGCGGATTGAATCCGTAAAAGTAGATCATGATTTGGAAACAGACGGGTCGTTCCGGTCGCTGGATCCTGAAGGCGGATTTGTTGCCTGGGACTCAGAGCGAGGGTGCGAAGTCATTATTAAGCCTATCGATGGGGTCTTGACTGTTCTACCTGGGTCGGGTTCCCCGCGATACCCAAAGGAGAAAATTGAGAAAATTCGGAAAGCAAAAGCGAAGCGACTCGAGATTTTGAAATCTGAGAAACCTGAGGATTTGGTTGAGCGTATTAAGGCATTGGAATCGCAACCGAAGCTCTCTGACCTTGTTGCTGAAGTCCGAAAACTTGCTGAACGAGTCGTGGCTTTAGAGGACGCAATTACGATCAGAAATGACGTGGCAAGTTCTGGTGATTCTGGTTCTGGCCTAGACGATGCCAGGAAACAATCAAAAATCAATCGGAGTCAGAATAAGGCTCGTTGATCTTGGTTGGGCTGTTGTCTTTGCGGTATTGATGGGGTTGGCAGGTGGATGTCAAACTCCCGGGAAGGCATCTGCTGGGCCAGCAAAGCTTCAACTTCCTCCCAATCCGGATACTCCTTCGGAGCAAAAATGGACGACAAGGGAGATTTGGATCAGTCCTGCGATTAGCCCCGGTGGCTTAAAGTATACCAATCTTATGATTATCCGTGAGCAGAGTATAGATCAGAAGATCAGTTCCAGTTTTTTCGATCGAGCGACCAGCAAGTTAGCGGCTATGAGGCCGGTGCAGTATGCCGGAGTTTTTCTCTTGCTGTTGGCGATTTTTTCGGTGACACCTTATGGAAGTGTTGTTTTTGGAAGCAGCGTAACGACAAGAGCGATCATTTTCTTTTCCGGATTCGCATTAGTTTTCCTGCCAATGTTAATCGCTGGTAATGAGACATTGATTTTGATGGGCGGGCTGGCGTTACCAGCGATTTGGTGGATAGCCCACAGACACGGCGAACATAAAGCAAGGAGTGAGAGAAATGGCTCGAGTAAGGTATGGCACAGTACTGAAAAGACTCAAAAGCGGTAAGATCGCGCGTTACCGGGTGAAGATTAAAGGTGGGTTAAGCGAAGCAGCGACCGGGATTAAACGACCAGGACGTATACGTCGATTGGCTGCAAGAGAAGGTGGTCTTGATAAAAGCGGAAAAATCAAGATGAGTTGGCTGAATCGAAAGATCAAGACTACGAAAGATCCTTCACTGAAGCGGGCTTTGATTTTGGCAAGAACCTTTAAGACGAAACGACGCAAATAAAGAGGAGGATGAGTTATGGCTCAGAAACGATGGATCCAAAAAGCAATCAAAAGACCAGGCCGGGTGAAAAGGCTGGCAGCTAGAGAGGGCGGCCTTACCAAGGATGGGGAAGTGAAGATGAGTTGGTTGATCAAGAAGATCAATGAAGTAAAGAAGCGACCGCCCAGCAAACAGAAGCGATCTTTGCTGCAGGCTCTTTACTTAGCCAAACGTTTAGAAGTGATGAGACGTGGCAAATAATGCCTGCTAAGACAGAAAGGCAAAGAAGATTCTTTGGGTGGCTTCTTTCTCATCCGGCGGAACGAAAGCGCCGGGGAATTTCGAAGAAGTTGGCGGAGGAGATGGCCAGGAAGCCAGGCAGAAAGAAGAAGAAAACCAAATCTCGCAAGCGTCGTAAACGATGAATATGGAGGAGGTAGAAGTGCAGCTTGCTGAGTTAAGAGCCGAAGTAAAGGCGCTGAAGGAACGGGTAAATGGTGTCGTTCCTCCAGGCCAAGCTCCTCCATGGAGTCATTATGAAGGTGACATACGCATTTTGATGGATACAGTAGTAAAGACGCAGCAAGATGTTTCAGAGATTCGCAATCGTCTTGAGTCATTGGAGCGTAGGGCTATTTACTTTGTCGGCGTATTGGGAGGGTTGATTATAACCGGGCAAGCGTTAATTCCGCTTATCAAAAGCTGGTTTTAGGAGGTGAGATATGGGCGATCTGATTCGAGGACATACGTATTCTGAAGGCGATCTGGTTACGCCGGATAATCTGCATGCGTTGGTGGAGAATGCTACCATTAAAGATGGGGTTATTACTACTTCAAAAATTGCTGATGAAGCCATTACTTCTGCCAAGCTGGCGTCTAATCTGGCTATCACGGCGAACAAGATTTCCCTTTCCAACGGTAAACTTCTTGTAGGGAATGCCTCAAATGTAGGCGCTGAGTATTCCTTTGGTGAACAGTTTGATTTGGATACATCCAACCAGAAAGTCTCGATTAAAAGCGGTGGAATTACCGATGAGGAATTAGCTGAGCCTGATACTTCTTCTACAAACACATATGGTAGTTCAAGCAAGATTCCACAAATCACAGTTAACACTAAAGGAAGGATTACTTCTGTTACAGAAATAGATATCACAGGAACATCATTTTTTGCGCATGTTGAGGCTACAGGGCTTCCAGATGATGTTACGAAACAAATTTCTATAACAAACCCATTTGGAACAACGCAACCATCATTGCTGATAGCAATGCTTGAGTATGTGCAGGAGGACACAAGCATTGATCCAGACCATCATCATGATTATGCTATTGGTGATAAAATTCCGTTTTATCTTGTTTTGAATTGGGAGTCACAAGGGGTTGCAAGTCCTTTGTGGGGAATTTCTTTAAACAAAGATGGCACAATTACAGTTTCACGCAACGGAGATGATACACCGTTAGTGGTATCAAAAGGTGGTTCAGTTGATTTAAAATACACATCCGAAATCGAGTGGAAACTTCATCTATATTTGCTTAAATGACCTTTGGAGAGATCATTGATAGTGTCCTGAAGCGTTTAGGGCGATCTGATTCTGAGAGCCGGGTGGCGGCGTTAGAGTTTTGCCGGAACCGGCTTCAGATGTTCTGGCGTGCTAAGCCTTGGCGGGACACAATTCGGATTGGGACTACGAATACGTGGACTGTCCCAACCGAGTCGGCAATGACGAATGACTCTGATTACACTACTGAGACTCTTGATGAGGTTGTTCTTCCTTCTGATGTAGACCGAGTAGTTGGTTTATGGGATCCGAATGCCGACTTGGAATTTTCTCCTGAAGAGCTTTCTATTCTTGCGCGGGTAAATCCGGGCGTTTTCCAAGAACATGACAGTCCGTTCTACAAATTTACGGAAGTAGGAAGAACTGGTTTACCATGTCCTTATCCGCGATGGAACAGCATTGGTGTTAAAATCGGAGTTACACCGAAGGTTACCGAAGATGGGCAGACTGAAACGGTTTCTTTGACTATTGCTACTGACAATAAAACCTATGAAGCCCCAATTGGGGTTACTACATGGATTACTGTTCGGCAATATCTTCAAGGAACTGCTGGTTGGCTTGTGCTTCCAGGGTGGCCGGAACCAATTCCTACTGGTGAGTATTGGTCTTTTGACCAGGGAATTATAGAGGAACGTGTTGTTGCGATTTCCAAGCCACAAACGAATGGGAAGATCAAATTAGATGTAACCTACACATCGGTTAGTGGCGGCACCGGTAAAAAGATTGAGGTCTTTGGTCCTATTCTTCCTACTGTTCCTTGGACCGAGTCCCGCCTTTTGATCCGACTACATGGAGGAGCGCCAAGCGGCGGTGAAGTGGCTTACATTGCCAAGATGCGGCCTCCGGAGAACATTACGGAGGACATGGAGCTTCCGATTCGTGGTTTAGAGGGAGCGATGGTTGCTGCTGTTCTGGCGGATATGTTGGAACGGCAGAGGGAATATCAGAAGGCGCAGGTTAAGATTCAGGAAGCGGTTTCTCTTGCCCAATCCGTGTGGCGTGAAGAAACGGAACAAGCTGCTTCCGCCAGGCGGATCGTACCGCAAGTCGGGGAACCATCGTTTAGGAATATTCTTGGGCTATGAGCTTGCGGGATCTGAATACCTTGGAAGATCCTCTTATTGAGGATGGGCAATTGACTTTTGCTGGTGGTCAAGCCTCTGCCTTTGAGC
>Ga0190338_1000130_pt1 | contig 13718 bp, 29 predicted proteins | sample 4872041112_MG_FD_163434 | JGI IMG/M metagenome (GOLD analysis project Ga0190338, IMG submission 163434) | Hydrothermal vent sediment bacterial communities from Southern Trench, Guaymas Basin, Mexico - 4872-04-11-12_MG | ecosystem: Environmental > Aquatic > Marine > Hydrothermal vents > Sediment ... | reverse complement strand
GGGGAGAGCGGCGGCGAGTTTGGGGAGTCTTAAGTTTTTAAGGGACACGGGGGGTATTTGCTTTGAAAAGGTTTCGTTCTTTTCCGTGGTTTCCCGCGTTTTTTCGCAATTTTTGTTAAGGGTTGCAGTGGAGTGATTGAGATCCTTCACTCACAGCAACGTGGGTGAGTGGGGATCTCCTTGAGGGTGCTGCAGTGGAAGGAAACCTTTGGTTAAAAACCAAGGGTGTCTTATAAAAATATAGAATTGGGGGCTGATTCTTAGGGTTCTCACAAAATAGGAAGAAGGGGGTTTGGCTCAGCAGCCTGGCTCGCAATCATCAGGTCAGCACTTGTAATCGTCATCATTGCCGAGAGGTTAGAAAATAGAAGAGAGGGGAATTAGCTCAGCATCGCAGGCTTCAATCATCAGGTCAGCGGGCGTCGCCGTCATCATTGCCTTTGAGGGTTATTTCCCATAACGGATTTTGTGGTATGCTTCTTTGTAAGATTTCTTCATTTCTGGGGTCATCATTAGTTTGATGTTTGCGACTGCTTTTTTTATCCCCAGTTCGAGCAGTTTCGCTCTGAGTTTTTCTCTTTCCCTATCGAGTTTGTCTAATTCTTTGCGCAGCTTTTCAACCTCGCTCATTCTCCCATCTCCCTAAACAGCTCTTTGGTGATCTCGGACTTCTTGAATTTATACATGAATGCATCCTTCTCATTTGTGGATCCAATTATTGCGATGTGATCCCCTTGATTCACGAGAGCTACTCCATCGTCTATCACTAGTTCCCCTTCGTCGTTTTTGTGGTAATCTCCTGCGATAGCGTAAATTTTGTCAGTCAAAACAACGATGTCCTCCCAATCATCAATTGCTCTAACCACTATCATTTTTCCGCCTCCTCGGGCTCTATGTCTATGATTATGTTACCTTCTTCGTCTTCGTGAGTTTCCACTTTCATGGGGAGATGATACATCCAAGGGGGCAAAAGAAACGTGACTAGCTCGTTTGGGGAGTATTTTGCGATTGTTTTTCCAGCCATTCTTATGATGAACCATTCGCTCATTCTTCTTCCTCCTCTACTTTTGTTATTTTTATTTTTATAAAGTCTCTATGTTCTATGATGGGTCTAAGCACGTCGAATAGGTGGTGTATTGCAGGTGGGCTTTCAACAATGATCTCAAATTTTAGTTTGCACATTTTTTCCACCTCCCGCGGTTCTTATCAGATTTCCAACTCTTCTTCTCCTGTTTTGCCGAGAACGATGTCGTAGTACGTTAACTCCTTCAGTGGCGCGTACACTATGTGTTGCTCGTGGACGATTTTCTTCTTGGTGTAGTCTCTGATTTCCTCATCAGCGAGGATGACTAGGCGTTCTGGCACGAGTTCAACGCCGACTAAGTAACCGATGACTTGGCGCCCCATTCTCCACTTTGCAAGCACGATGTCGTACATGTGGTCCATTGCCCACTGCACGAATGGGCCTAATTTTGGCAACACGAACTCGTACATTGCGAGTTTGTCGATGAGTTCCTCCTTGCTGAGTCCTTCGAGCTGTTCTTTTATCTGGTTGATTTCTAGCGCGACGGGGTTTGTTTCTTCACTCATTCTCCGCGCCCTCCTCGGCTTCTATCGGCATTTTCAGCTCTTGCCTTCCATCCACGTAGACGAGGACTTCGTTTTTGCTTTTGTAGACGCTGATGGTCTGCCATTCTCTACCTAGCAGTATGTTTTTCAATTTCTCTACAAAATCGATTTCCCACATTTGGGCATCACCACTTATGTATTTGCGTTCATTTCTTAAAAAGGTATACCCCCCCAGGGGGGTAGGATGTGCTGGGGTACCCCAGGGGGGTATACCCTTCATTTCGCGAATGGAAAGGTATTTAAGGTTTAAATGCCAAATAGAGAATGCAGATAACTGATTTAGAGGTGGTGGAAAAAATGCCTGAAGTAGTTGTAAAGCCTCCTGAATTGGGGGCAAAAAAGTTGTTAGATAGAGTGAGGGCAGCGAAGGGCTACTACCTGTACGGAGTCCAAAATCCAAAAGTCTCTCCAACGGAAGCCGCCATCGCCGTTGCGGACAGCTGGCACAGAATTATGAGCGACGCTAGAACAAAAGAAAAGTGGATTGAGGGAAGAAAGGCAGCTGGCGATGAGACCTGGCTTGCAGGAATCATGGGAAAAGGTGCGGATAGGCTGATTCCTGGTGTCGAGTTTGGTATCGGTAAGTACCTTGAGTTTGCAGGTGAGTTCTATCCTTACATGGCTTCGAAGATCGCTGAGATCAAGCAGATGCCAAAGGTAACCATTGAAGACAGAATTAATCGTGCCGCTGCAATGATCAGGCACAACTACAACTTCAAGAGGAAAAAGAGGGCTTACACGCTTTCAGAGCTCAAGAGCCTCAGGGAAAAGGTGGAGAGCGTTTCACTTCCATGAGGGCTTTGTTTTTCCTTTTTCAACATCATAAAGAGGAAAAAGGTGAGGTAGAATGGCTAAGTTGTGGGTGCTCGACAAGTATTTAAAGGAAGGAGTGCTTTATCAAACTCCCAGGCGTGTTTGCTATGTGATCAATGAGATGGGCACTAATTCAAGCGGTCTCGGTCATCTTAAGATTGAGGAGACTGAAATGGGGGACATTGACTCTGACGTCGCGCCTCTCAGGATGACCAAGGATAACGTGCTTGGACCGCTCTACCTTGAAGATTACTACTACGTGATCCCACCTGAGACAAAGTTCGAGTGGGAGGGAGATACTGGTTCTCTCTGCAGGATCAAGGGAGACATACAATTGCTTGGAATCGGCGAGGGCGTTCCTGGCGAGCTCTTGACTAGATTCAGCGAGCAGGTGAAGAAGAACATCAGGGTTTATGTGAAGACTCTTGCATTAGATACTGATGAGGTCTGGAAGGCGGACGAGGAGAGGGAAGTTTTCGCTATAACTCCCTTAACAACTGAAAAAGTGCTGTTTGACGGCTTTGTGGGGGTAAAGATCACTGGAGATACTGTTAGTGAGGGTGATTTCGCGCTGACTTTCTACATGAACAACAAGCCATTGGAACTCGATGTTGCAAGCAACCTTGGCTATGGAGTTGACGTTAAGAATGCTCCACTCCCGCCAAACGATACTGACGGCATGATAGCGTTCTCATTGAAGAACTTCCCGATCGAGGTTCCAGGAGACCAGACCTTGAGCGTGAGGGTTAAGAACATCAGCGGAAGCGACAAGGCTCCAGCAAGCGGTAGCGCTTGGCAGGTAGTTCTAAAGATGGTCGGGAAGTACGAGAGGGCTTGAGGTGGTGAACAATGACTTCAAAAGAGCTCGTTGAACCTATCATCAAGTTCATCGACGTTGGCACTGTTACTGCAGGATCCACCAAGGAAGATTCCTGGACGGCTGATGATGATTACGTGATAAGGCACATTCTAATCAAGGCGGATGGGGAAGTCACGACAAAATCGACAATCACGATGAGAATCGACGAGTACGTGATTACGAAGGATAAGGCGCTCTGTAACACGTTTGGAACAACTGCAAACACTGCATTACTGCTTAACATCCCATTCAGGAAGTCTGCGACGTTCCATTACTCTATTTACAACGGCGAGGGTGCAGACAAGAGCTTTACGATTGAGTTAGTGCTCGAGAAGCCTTCTTGATTTCTCTTTTCTACAATTCAGGAGGTTTAAGAGATGGGAGAGATAAAGGAGGCTAGTCTGAAGATTGAGGCTGCGGCTGGTGAGAGCGGAAGGAAGCCTATCAGCGTTGATCCGCGGGGAAGACAGCTAACGCTCAAAAAGACTAAAATATACTTTCCAGCTGGGACTGAGGGCAAATTGAAAGTGCGAATCATGTACGGCAACATGGCGATTATTCCAGAGAACGGCTATGCTCAGGGGGACGACAGCGAATTCGTGAGTGAGAAGAGCTGGAAGTTTGACGCTGGAACCCCTCTCGCGGCTGAATACGTGAACGAGGATACAACGAATGCGAAAGTTGCATACGTTACGATAACTTATGAAGTGAACGAGTGAGGAGGGAAGAGCAATGCCAGGACCACACGTGCGGGAAGTGCACATAAAGTCAAGCGAGGCTGTTCTTGACGTTGATACTCTTAGAACTGAAAGCACTAAGATTGATGAGATCGACACTTCTACAGCTACTTCCCCAGTAACAGTTCTAACCCCCAGCTCTGGAAAGAAGATTGACACGCGTTCTGTCTACATAGCGACTGACTCGACGAGTGGGGAGATAGCGGCGAAGTTCAAGAACAGCGGAAAACTGCTTGGAAAGGTCTACTGTAGCAAGTTTGCGATGGTGAGGCTCGACTCTGTGCGCATTGAAGGAGATGTCAATGAAGCAATAATCATCGAGTGGAGCGGGCTCGATACTGGGGCTAAAATCTTCTACGTGATTAGATATAAGGAAGTAGAGTGAGGTGGTGATTTTATGGTCGAAAAGGGGTATATAATGCTGCTCAATGAGAAGGGCGAGACTATAGAGATGACTAAGAATTATCAGATACCTCCAGATGCGTTTGATTATATTATCTACGCAGAAGGTAACGTGGTGAAGGCAAAGAATGGGAAGAGCGGGAAGGTTGAACTGCAGGAATCAACATTCATCAAGGCTAAACAGCGTGTCCTCGAGCTGTGCGGTGGAAGCGGGATAATCGTAACTAAAACAGAAAAGGGGCTGTTTTTCGAAGTGTACCACAATGGCGAGCTTATCTATGGTACATTCAACAATGAAGTCATAATAGCAACACCGTACAGAAACGATGGATTTGATTGGTATTTGAACTGGACTTACAGGCTTGGATTTTACAAAATAGGCGACAGTAACTACTACAATGCCTTTGGGGACATCCTATTCGACGGCACAAGGCTTCACGTTGTTTACAGGAAAGGAACAGAACACGCTGGGGATAAAGGGGTAATTGTATACAGATATTCAGATGATCTCGGGAGAACGTGGAGCGATGAGGTAACAATAATCTCTCACGACACTTATGATGTGAGGGATCCGTGCATAAGCATAGACAGCAAGGGAAGGATATACGTTACATTCTTTACTGAAGACCCTGCAACAATTGCACATTTACAGCCAGGGTATGTCTACTCAGACGACGGTGGGAAGACTTGGAGCAACCCACAGTACTTAAACTTTCCACATGCAGAGATGGGAGAAAGTGCAAGAATAGTAGAACTACTAGACGGAAGGTTAGTGTATCCATTCTATGCAAAAGATACTGGTGATACGTACTGGAGTTCATACATTGCAGTATCAGACGACGGTGGGAAGACTTGGAGCGAAATACTAGTAGTTGATGGTGAAGCTCTTGGATGGGATGCATCAGAACCTAATTTCTACGACGTTGGAGACGGTGTTTACAGAATACTTGTTAGAGACGACACGAATAAGCAAATTAAGTACACAGAGAGCACGGACTTAACCACTTGGAGCTCACCGGTGGCTAAACTTGATGCTTACTCATCTCCAAGGGTTGTAGTAGCCAGGGACGGAAGCATACTAACAGTTGTTAGAGATAAGACAACTGCAAACCCCATCATAGCAATATCACAAAACAAGGGCGGCACTTGGCAAGTGTATCGTGTTGAAGTTGAGCCGATTTGGAGGACTTGTGAATACGGGGGGATTGCAGAGGTTGGTAGAGGGCTATTTGCAATATTGGTCTTTGATGAACAGTCGTCAACGAGTTCTATTGGGCGCTTGTTCTGGGGAGCTAGATACTCAGCGATTACACCGCACGGTGATATTCTAGCAAGAAACGCTGGAATTAACGGAGGAGATATATATATTAGAAGAGGACAGCTTAGACTTCTAGGTGCTTATTTTAACACAAGAGCGAGACTGGCAACAGTCGGGGACAATGGGTATATAGAACTCTATGATGGTAATGGAAATCTGAGACATGTTATTACAGCAAAAGACGGTGGAAGGGCTTACCTTGGAGCTCCTAACAGCGCACCAAGCACTGCAAACCTTCAGAACAGCCAGATAACTTTCCACATTGACGAGGCAACTGGCGAGCTTGTGATAACTGCAAAACTCAGCGATGGTACTGTGAAGACAGCAAGAATAACATTAGCGTGATCGGGTGATTTGAGCCATGCCGATCTATTCGAGATCCTTTAAAGTTCCAGCATCTCAGGAGAAGTGGTTTGAGCTCGAAATAGAGGGCGACATCATCGACATGGTTAGAATTCGCTTTCCGCCAGGGCCAGCAGCGCTCCTGAAGGTTGCCATTTTTTACGGCAATGAGCAGCTTTTTCCCGTCGAGAAGGACACGTTTTTTCAAGGAGATAATGAAATAATCGAGTGGTCGGAGTACTACCCTCTTCCAGAGCATCCAACGCGGCTGAGGATTAAAGGAATCAATGAGGACGACACTTACGATCACTCTTTTTACCTAGTATTAAACACGAAGTACAGGCAAGAGCTGGCTGAGGAGAGGCTCGCGAAGAGGATCGCGTCGCTGATTAGACCACTCGCAAGTTTCTTCAGAACTTTCGCTAGAAGGGGGTAATATGAATGAGAAAAAAGATAATGGTTTTACTGGCTTTGTTTGCCTTAATAATCGTCTTAGGGGTGGTTTTAGTGCCAAGAGGCTATCCAGACTGGGCTTTGAACGTCATGCAGCGGGAAGGCACGACTTTTGTTGTAACGGGGTCAGTTGATGCTAACATCACTAACACTGAAATCAACGCGTACGTTACAAACACAACGATAACAATAACTCCAGAAGCTGGTACTGTTTTCGAGATAAAACCAGCTGAGGCTGTAGTTTTTAACATTCAAGGGCAAGTGGACGCAAATATCACGAATACTGAGCTTGATGTGTATGTTACTAACTCCACAATAACAATAACTCCAGAAGCTGGTACTGTTTTCGAGATAAAACCAGCCACGGGGGTAACTTTCAACATAACGGGCGATGTGAACGCTACAATTCAGGGCACGGCAAGCATTAGCATAGACAACGCAACGATAACCGTCGACGTTGCGACGGTGAGGGAAAAAGCGTCAGAGCTGGGCAATTTGGATTTTCACTGGGGCGGTGCAGACGTTGATCCAGGCGGTAGTGCTTTAGGCATAGATTACACGAACACGAACAACTACACTCTTTATTTAGAGATGATCACATTCTCCATCATGAAAGCCAGATCGAGCGATCCAGACGTGAATCCGCTTAATGTAAACGTCTGGTTCGAAATCGAGGATGACTCAGGGAATACGATAGCAGCATTTGAAGTGAACCCGCCTGGAAAACCCATCAATTTTGACCCAGCGATTCCAATCCTGCCGAATTGGAAAATACTCGCGAATGTAAATAACATGCAAGACTCAAAACTATCATTTGAGTTCTCATACATCTTTAGAAAACCGTGATGACGACAACTTGGGGGGGATGTGGAATGGACGACAACGCGATGATAAAAATTACAGCGATCGTGTGCTTGACCGCGCTCGGAATCAGTTACTTCTACCTCATACGGCAAGACGGGACGGTTTTACTCACACTATCGAGCATAATCGGCGGGATCGCAGGATATGCTTTGGGTAAGAAGAGAGGAAAGTCTTAATAGGATGTGTGATTATAACATATTGAGGTGGTGCGAATGGCTGAGGAAGTTAAAGCTCCCGTGATTAGGAGAATATACGAAACAACGGCATTCGATCCAGAAAGAGGAACCTACAGGGCAGTAGTTATAAGAGTGGAGTTTCCACCTGGACAATTCCACGATATAACGGTTCCGAAAGAGGAGTACGACCCAGAAAAGGTTCCAGAGTACGTTAAGGAGTGGCTGGCGAAGTATGGAAAGTGGGTCGGCACTGAAGTCAAGTTGTGATCAAAAATGGCTTTCCTTGACTGGATCGCGAATTGGGCAGAGGAGCATATCCCACTCGTTGGCGGCTGGATTGCCACGTTAGTTCGGCTGATACAGGGAGCGATCGAGGGCGCGTATGGCTGGATCAAAAAGGCGGTTTCCTGGATTCAAAACACGTGGATCCCTTGGGCCGAGAGGACCATTGACTCTATTTCTCTTTCCTTGTCAAACGCGTGGAACAGGATAAAGCAGTACATCGAGCCGACTTTAGACGCACTAGAAAGGGGCTGGAATTGGATTGAAGACAAAGTAGAGAACTTGGATGAGAATTTCAGCAACTTCATCCGCAACTTGCCACAGATAATTTATGACAATATTCCAGACTGGATAAAGGACGGCGTAAGGGATACAATCAAGGAAATAGGCAAAATTTGGAGTTCATTAACCTCGTTGTGGGATTCTTTTACATCGTGGCTTAACACAAAAGAGGCTTGGTTCCAGGAGCAACTTCACAATTCAAAGAGCACAATAACATCATGGATCCATGAAGCTACTGATCCAGTTTCGAAGTGGATCGACTGGTTCAAGAGGGAGTTTGATGAATTCCTTGAGGATCCAGTTGGCTACATTCGTGATATCATAGATCCAGCGGTTGCGGAACTCAGAAAGGAGTGGAACGAGTTCACCAGCTGGGTGGACGAGAAAGTTAACGGCTTTATAGATGCAATATCAAGCATTGACGACTTCATACTGTCAATGCTCGAAGTATTTATCCTCAGCTTAATTGCATGGTTCATCGGCACGTTCATTGACGATTTAGCGCATTTACAGTATGACCCAGAGACAAAACAGGTCTACGGGAAACCCAAGAACCCGATAACGCACATTCTAATCTGGTTCTTTGAGGTCGAGAAACCAGAGAACCCGTATAAGAGCGTGAAGGATAAAATGGGTGTAGAAGAAGTAAGGGGGGCTGAATATGCCAGATCAAGATAATAAAAAGATGAGCCTGCTCGGTGGATTAATCTTCGAGGGAATGAATGAGACAATCAAAGCATTTCAATCATTATCACGAGATGCTCAGATAGACACTGTAAACAAGACTGCTGAGGACATGAAGGGCAAACTAACTCAAATACAGACCACGACTGAGCAAATCAGGAGCGCTCACATCAGAGAGAACCTCAGCCTCATCGTGAATGATCTCAGAAGAGAATTAGACAACATCATCGATCAAGCGCCAAAAGACCCGCTTGGATCCTTTGTACACTTACTTTTCCTCCCGATGTCGCTCATTTTCCGAGGAACTGAGCTCATCTGGGGCAGTTTGTACGGATGGCTTCTGAACATGTTCTATCCGACTGGGCCAGTGAGCTACGAAGAGGCAAGAATGAACGCAATTGAGTTTTTCACGTTAACGGGAGATTTCAACGCAATAGCAACGATATTCGATATACTCGGCGATATTCAGGTTTTAGGGACTAAACTCCCAGGACGGGCCGTGGGGAACTTTATTAGAAACATTTCGTGGACTTTCGGGCTTGGATGGATGACGTGGGTTGTCATGAGCCCAGTTCTAAGAGTAAGCATTGCCGAGCCAATGGAAGCTGAAATGAGGAGAATCACGAGACCAAAAGCGTGGACGGAGACCGACATTAGAGAATTGTACGAATTCGGCATCGACAAGCTAGAAGATCACATCGAACATTTAGCTGAGCAGGGTTACTCTGATGATAAGATCGAGAAGCTGTTAGAGATCTCTAGAAAGAGAGTGCTAAGAGAAGAGGCAAGAAGGTTCGTAACGGACATGGCAGCTGCCTACGTAAAGGGGTACATCACTGATGACGAACTCATGAAGGCTATCGAGTTAGCATATTGGACCGAGGACGAGAGACAATTCAGGTACTGGGAGGAAAGGACCAGGAGAGAGTCCGAGATCATTGACCTCAGAATCGATGAGATCGAAAGGGCCTTCAAAACAGAGAAAATCGATGAGAATGAAGCTAGGGCCAGGCTTTCAGAGTTCATTGTCGAGCCGCGCATGGTTGAAGCGTATATCGCATTGTGGAAACAATACAGGAAGCCAGAAGAGCTCGTTGACCCGTTAGAAGAGGCAACTCTGCGCTTGGAGAGGCTTAAGATCAGAATTGAAGGGCTGGAGAAGCAGATTATGCATCTTGAAGTCATTGAGAAGCAGCAGTTAGACGTTTACGACGCTGAGATAGAAGAACTCAGGGCAAGGCTCGAAGCTAAGATTGCAGCAGCGAAGGAAGAGTTCGCGGCATACGCTGACAAGACAATATCAGAAATAGAAGCCAGAATCCTATACTATGAGTCGCTGATCCCAGCGGCAACAGGGCTGACGCAATTGAGGTACATGGCAAGCGTGGAGATGCTGAAGGCAATCGCAGTTGCAAGAGTCGAGGAGAGAGAAGCAAAGCTCAAAGCGCTTATAGAAAAGTGGACTAAAGAAACAGAGGCAAAAATCAAGGTTATAGAGGAGAGGAAGGAGAAGTATAAAGCAGAGATGGATGAACGCCTTGACAGGCTCAGAACAAAGCTAGAAGAGTACGAGCTTGAAAAGACGGCGACGGAGAGGGTTATTGAAAGGTTGAAGGCGAGAGTATGACTGAGGAAGCGCTCTACTACATCGCGGCGGGGATCTGTTTCACGATTGGGATCTGGATCTGGGTCTATTGGCATATAAAAAAGGGCTGGAAAATGTTTGAAGAAGGTGATGAAAATGGGTGAGTTCGTTGGGCTCATTCCCGAGGCTTTCCTGCGCAAAGAAAAGAAGGAAGACTTCCTTTTGTGGCTATTAGGCTTACCCGTGGATATTTGGACGAAAAAATTCATCTACATGGACTGGTGCAAGCTCGTGGGCGTGGCAATAGATAGGGACGACGTTGATTTGATAACGGGAAATGCGGCGCTCACATGGGGTTAAAGGAAAGGTGATGAACCATGCAGGTGATTCCGCGCTATCCGCACATGGGACCAGAAGAAAGCAGGATTTGGCACAAATTCTTATCCCTAACGAACCTCAATTTTATCCGCATTGACTATGATGTCAGAGTCGGCACGGGTTACCTTCCAAAATACCTTCAGGAAGAGTTTTTGAGGAAAAAAGAACTCTATGAGAAAGGGCTCATAACACGCGATGAGCTCAAAATCACTGAAGCAATCATCAAGTCCACGACCGCGCTGACCCAGCTCAGAATCGACGCGGTCGGGGAAACGGACAGAAACATCTGGATCTTCGAGGTAAAAGGCAGGGCAGGCAAGGGAGCCCTCGGACAGCTGGAAAGCTACCACTATTGGTATCTTAGGCAATACAAACCCACGAAACCAGTCCGATTAGCTGTTGTCTGCTATGAAGTTGACGCGAACCTGGAGCCCATCTTCAAATCGAAAGGCATTGAGATCTTCCAGGTCCCACTTTGAACACTTTATTGAACATTGTTCAATTTTTTGTGTGGTTCCGCTCATAGATCTATGACGATTTCTTTTCATCTTTTGAACACCCGTTCAGCTGATCATCCTCAAACAATTTGATCGTGAGGTTTTTAACCAAAGGTTTAGGAAAAGCTTATATATAAGTTATAATCTACATTATAATGAAGAACTTGATGTGGAGGTGTGATGTATGAGAGTTAGAGAAATTGAAAAGAAATGCAAAACAGTGAAGGAAGCTCTAGAAGAGTTGAAGAAAGAATACGGTGAATTTGAGTTTGTCAAACACAACAAATACGAAGGATGGGATGTATATTACAACGAAAAGCTTGGCTACGTGGCTATAAGAGAGATTTGCGGAAGCAGGGTTGAGATAGACGTGCTTGGTTGCTGATTTTTTTCTTTTCTTTATTACAAAAGGAAAAGAGGTGTTTGGAAATGGGGAAACCAATCCTGGTGGAGAAAAGAAGGGTTCACACGATAGGGCACTCCCGCCTCGTGGTTCTGCCAAAGTGGTGGATCCAGGGCGAGGAAGAAGTTGAACTAGAAGTCTTCCCTAACAAAATCGTCATCAGAAAGGAGGCGAAGGAAGAATGAAGGTCGAGATTGACTTTAGTGTTCGAGGCGACGTGAGAAAGGTCGAGAGAAGTACAATGAGAGCTTATATTCTAAAAGAGCTTAAAAGGAGGAACAGCACTCTCTTTAACGAGATACTCAGCTGGAAGGGAAAAGCATTCCCCGTCTCCATCTCGTGGAAAGAAAGAGAATTCGACGCCCACGACGGGCACAGCGCCACGTTCTGGATTTCAGCTAGAGTTTCAGAGGATCACGACCTGTCTAACGCCTTCGCGCTCATTCTCAAAATTAAACAGATAATCAAAAATGGTCTCGGCAAAGAAGCTGTGAAGTATAAAGAAGAAATTGAAAAGATCTTAAAAGAGTACAAAAAGCACTCCTCGAGGGGGCGCGGGCGATGAAGCTTTTTAGAGGTCGCGCGAGTGGTGGCAGACACGTCAGAGTTCCAAAAGAGCTCGAACCCTTCGCCCTTTACCTTCTTAACGCTGGCTACAAGGAGACAACAGTCGCGTCAATAGTGGAAAAACTCAAAGTGGTTCAAAGGAGAGGGCTGACAGAAGAGGACCTCGAGCGCATGAATCCTAATACTCGCAGAAAATACCGCTATGCCTTGAGAAAGTATGAGGAATGGCTAGAGAGGGAGTGAAGGAGCGTGATGGGTGTGGTCTGGTCGTATAAAGAGCTTGAAAAGCTGATTCTTGAGGGCGGCGAAAAAGCGTTTGATGAGCTTCACGAGAGAAAGAAGCAGTTATTGAGAGAGCACATCAAAGTGCTCTCAGAGCACGTTGAGCAGCTTGAGAAGAAGCGCAAGAAGATCATGAAGCTCAAGAAAGAGATCGAAGACGAACTGAACAAGCTTGATAATGATCTGAGATACATTAACAGCCTTCTCCGCAATCCTAAGCACAGAGAGCTCAGAGTAACTGATATAGATGATGTTCTTCTTGACAAGGCGATACTCGAAGTAAAAAAAGCAGAGAAAGCAACGAAAAAGGCTACAGCCGCGTTGGGTCATCTTGCTATGCAGCGCCCGCACTATGTGATTCACATGTACTACGAGACATGGACGCCTGGAGCTCGTGAGATCTTGAAGAAGAATACAAAATATGCGAAAAGAACACTAGACGCGTTCATAACTACAAAAGAACCCAAAGGAGCGTGATGGGTGTGGTTCTGAGTAGAACATTTGCGTATTACGTTTGGAAAGTAGAAATAGCAATTAGAAACCTGCTGGCATTACTAAGTCAAAGATTCAGAGTTGCGTGCCGGTATTGTGAATTTTGGGACTCAGAAAAGCACTATTGTGAGATATTCGAAATACATACAGCAGGATTCAAGAATTGCGTTTATTTCAAGAGAAAAAAGGAGTGTGATGGCCGTGGAGGAGTATGAGAAGGAGCGTGATGGGAATGAAGATAAGGACAATAAGATATGATATAAAGGTATATGAGGGAAATGAGGAAATGGAGACAATAAGAGACCTAAAGTATTCTCAAATGCTCGCAGTTAAGAGCGTGCTGGATAGAACTGGGGTGAAATATTTGATAAAGGAGCGTGATGAGCATGGCTAAAGCGATTCTAATTTTTGAAGACGAGGACGGCGAAGTATTCGACATTACACTAGAATGCAATGACGAGAAAGCACTACGACGCGAGGCAAGACGAGAAATCGTCGCGTACTGCGGAATAGGATGCGAGCTGGTTGATTATGTGATAGAGAAGAGCGGTGGATAGAATGAAAGCTAAATACTTCTTTTTAATCCTCTTCTACATTTATTATCTGGTAAAACACCCATTCTTAGCATTCTTAGCCTTATACATCATAGCTTTGACTTATATTAGAGATAAAC
>Ga0190338_1000128_pt1 | contig 13975 bp, 11 predicted proteins | sample 4872041112_MG_FD_163434 | JGI IMG/M metagenome (GOLD analysis project Ga0190338, IMG submission 163434) | Hydrothermal vent sediment bacterial communities from Southern Trench, Guaymas Basin, Mexico - 4872-04-11-12_MG | ecosystem: Environmental > Aquatic > Marine > Hydrothermal vents > Sediment ... | reverse complement strand
GAATACCATTGAATATGTAGCCTCGCCACTATTTGCCGCTATGCTTAGAGGGGGAATTTTCTTTTTTGATGAGATTGCAAAGGCCCCTACAAGTGCTCTTGACCCACTGGCCTCAGTGCTTGATGAACGCAGGACGCTTAGTTCTGTTTTGGCAGGGATTCATCTTAAGGCAAATGATGATTTTCTATTCTGTGCCGCTCTAAACCAGGATGAGGAAGAAGGTATTGGCCTTTCAGGTTTTATAGATGAGAGAACAAGACCTGCTATCTATGTAGGCTATCCCAAGGCTACTGAACTTGAAGCCATTTTAAAGGCCCAGTTGCCTATGTTAGGAAAACAGTGGATTGAGGTGTTTATTTTAGAATTTAAGGACAAGGAGCTTTCTCCAAGGACAGCCATAAATCTTTTAAGCTATGCCTTTAGGCTATATAAAAATAGCAATCAGACTACAAAGCAAGTTAAAAAATCAGAAATCAAGCGCTATCTTGAGATTGCCTATAAGGATATTGTAACTAGGGAAGAGAAAAAATAAGAAGGATTCTGCTAAGTCTTTACTAGATGAAAAGAAGAAAAGAGGAGAGGAAAACCATGGTCTTCTTTCCAATTTACTTAAAAGAGATGGGGTACATTAGACACCCTGTTTTTAAGAACCTCTTTGTAATTCCTTATGTAAGGGGGCGACTTGTCTTTGCAGAATTGGCAGCCAGGGCCATATTGGAAGGAGACTTTGAACTTGTTGTTTTGGATTTACCCTATTTCATGAAAGATAGGGGATGGATAGATTTTTCTATAAAGCTATTTCCCTTTGTGAGTTCACTTGTAATAAAAAAGGGCAATTCTTTTATTACCTTTCCCTTTGCCCCAAATGATGCAGCTTGCATCTCTGCCTTTTTGGTTCAGGATTTAAAAGAGAAGGGACACTCTATTGATATAGAATGCATTGATGACTCTAATTTGATCCATTATCCTTCAGAGTGTTTAATGCCAACTAAAATAAAGATAAAAGACGACTATTTTGTTTTTGTTGATGGTCTTAAAACATATTTTTCACCTTTAATGAAACAGTTAGACAGTTTATGGAAAAGGGCATCTGATGGACAGCGTTTCTTTGTAAAATATAGGGCAAATATTGTGGCAGAGCGGCTTAAGAACTGCCTTAGGCAAGGGAAAAAGGCCCTTTTTGTCTGTGATTACCGGCTATGGTGGTCAGTCTCAAGGGAGCTCATTGTTAGAGAACCCCTAGAGAGCAGTCATTTTGTTGCAAATTGGAGTGATGTAGAAGCTGTATTTGTTCTTGAAGACCCTTATCTATTTTGGGAAAGGGGAATATTGGATGATTTTCCAGCAATAGTTTTTGATTTTTATAAAAAGGCAAAAAATGGCAGGCTTGATTTATTTGATAAGCTAAAAGGCATTAAAGAAATAATAAAAAAAAGTATGGAGGCTACAAAGGATACCTCTGCCTCTATAAGGAAACTAGTTGCCTTCTCCCGATACCTTATAAATAGAGTTGGGATAAGTTGCACATTTACGCCTGACCCTGTAAAACACATTTATGATGCAGCCTATTCATGTATAGGAAAGCAATTTGCTAAAGAGATAGCAAGGAATATGCTCAACTATCCATTACCTGATATAGAAAAGGTATTAGGCCACTTCTTAATTAATCAGGACACTATAGTTGTAATACCAGGAGAAGGGTCCCCTATTCCCGATCTATCAGAGAGGTGCTTTTTTCATACCGGCACCAAAAGTTACTCACTTGATAATCCTTTTTATTCTCATTATGAGGACCGGGTAAAACTAGTTCAGGCCACCCATCCGTACCTAACTAAAAGAGAAATATCTGAGCTAAAAAAGGAATTTGGCACCAGTTGGGCAGTGGAAAAGGATTATAGACTCCATGAAGCTGCCTGTTCTTATGCAAGGCAGCTTGCAAAAATGAAGCTCCATCAGGTAATACCTAAAAGGAGCCTTGGCTCCATAAAGAATGGTATCCACTGGAAGGCCACTATTGCCTCTAAGGCAATGGGTGAAGATGCTATATATGTGAAATACAATAGACTTAACAGGCAGAAGCAACCCTATAAGTTAAATGAGTTTACACCAGTTGTGTTTATCTTTTCTAAAGATGACCTCTCCAGTCTTAATTTACATCTAGTCTATGACAGCAATATCACACAAAGAAATATAGATTTAGGCAATAAGGATTTCCCCTTTGAGAAGTACCCGCCACCTGATTTTGTCTATTCTGTATTATACACCTATTCAGGCAGAGAATATTTATGTTATGGACATATAGCAAAGAATAACCTTTCATCTATTGCCTTTTTATACACCCTACATCATATGGGTATTAAGCGTCATACCGCGATAACAGGTAGACCAGAAAAATTTCAGTGCAGAATTGAACCCTATTTAGACCCAGAGCTAAATGAATTTTCGCTAGGTGAATTGGGTCTTGCTTGGGCCATAAAATATGCAGAAAAAGCGGTTTTACTAATAGCAAAGGACGGATGGAGACCTTCAAGGAAAATCTTTCAATTTGCCAGGGTCAAGAAGGTACAGCTTATTCAACTGCCACTTTCAAAATTTCACTATGATTTTGTCAGGCGTTTGCAAACTATTCATTTTACCTCTACTGGATTAAAAAAACATCCAAGAAGGGATGCTATTTTAGAAAGATTTGTAGAATAAAGGGAGGAGGATATGAGGAAAATATTTAATATTACTTTACTAATAATATTAACATATACCATAACTTTTATCACCTCATCCTATGCAATTACCATAGATGTTATGGCAAATAATAAAGATAGTTATTTCGTTATCCGTCCATCAGATAGCCTTATTGTTAAGGCATGCCTTGACCCAGATGATTTAGTTGGTCAGGATGCTGACTGGTGGGTAGCTGCAGAGACTACTTGCTGTGGTTGGTACTGGTTCACCCTTGATAAAGGCTGGATCCCATCCCAAACTCCAATAAGGACTTATGCTGGGCCACTCTTTAAATTAGAGCCTTATGAACTGTTAAACATTTCTGGGCTTCCTCTAGGCACATATATCTTTTATGTAGGCGTAGATTTAAATATGAACGGTGTTATAGATTTTGATCAACTTTATTATGATAGTGTGACAGTAGAAGTCTCTGAAAAACCTCTGAAATTGGCCTTACAGCATCTAAGGGATGTTATGGATAGATATCATAGTAGCTTTGATGTTTATACTGACCTATCAGCCGCGGGTAACCACTTTGTGATGCTTGCCAAGATGGGAGATGATGTAGAGATCAACCCTGGTTGTACAGACGAACCCCATAGTGGTGCTACCTGTATAGAAAATAGATTTTATGGCATTGGCAAAAGCTGGGGTGGCTTTTATTTTTTAAATGGGGTTTTAGAGGGAGAAGAAACACAGCCTAAGCCAAATTTTGGTAATTATCCTGATGCAGGTTTTAATTTAAATGGTGCTAAAAGGCTCACTTTCTGGGCAAGAGGAAAGGAAGGAGGAGAAAAGGTTGAATTTTTTGCCTTTGGTGTAGGAAGAGACCCAATTACTGGTGAGCCCATTGCACCTTATCCGGACTCTTCACCCAAAAAGTCACTGGGCTATATCACTTTAACTAAAGAATGGAAGCAATATACTCTAGATTTGACCGGTGTAGATTTAAGCTATGTCTTAGGAGGCTTTGGCTGGGTAACAAATGCCCCTAAAAATAATGACAAAACTATTACCTTTTATCTGGACGATATCCGCTATGATAAAAGTTGCTTAGATGAACCAAGATTTCTTGTAAGTTATGAGCTTTTGCCTACTGATGAACCCATCTTAAAAAATACCGCCTATACTTACGATAATGCCTTAGCCTTCTTGGCCTTTTTAGCAAGCGGGACTGAAGATGATTTAAGGCGTGCAAGACTTATTGCAGATGCCATCTGCTATGCCATAGAACATGATAGATATTTTAGCGATGGACGCCTTCGCAATGCCTATCAGGGTGGAGATCTAAAGCTCTATCCTGGCTGGAAACCTCATGGAAGGGAAGATACTGTGAGGATGCCTGGCTGGTGGGATGTAAAAGGAGACACTTGGTATGAAGATGAGTATTGTGTGAGCACATACACTGGTAATGTTGCCTGGGCCATGATTGCCTTGCTTTCGTTTTATGAAAAGACAGGAGAAGAGAAATATCTCAATTCAGCTATAACCTTAGGGGAATGGATAGAAGAAAATTGTAAAGATATTAGAGGCACAGGTGGCTATACAGGAGGCTATAGAGGCTGGGAAAAGACAGCTAACAATCCTCAAGGGCAAACAAAAATCCTCTCGAAATCCACAGAGCACAATATAAATGTCTATGTTGCATTTTCTAGATTATATAAACTTACAGGGGATAAAAAATGGAAAGAAAGGGCTTTATATGCAAAGGCCTTTGTTGAGTCAATGTGGGATGAAAAAGAAGGCCACTTTTGGACAGGCACTTTAGAAGATGGGGTTACCCCAAACAAATCAAACATCCCCCTTGATATACAGGCCTGGGCAATTATGGCACTTGGAGATAAATATAAAAGAGTTATAGAATGGGCAGAAAAGGATTGTTATGTAGAGGCTGATAGTTTAAAAGGTTTTGATTTTAACAATGATAAAGACGGTATATGGTTTGAAGGCACAGCCCATACGGTCATTGCCTATCAAATCTTAGGTGAAAAAACAAAAGCAGATACTTACCTTAAAGAGCTAGAAAAGGCGCAAAAAGAGGCACAAAATGCTAATGGCAAAGGCCTAGTAGCAGCCTCCCATGATGGACTAACTACTGGATTTGACTGGGTATACAATGCAAGACTGCATATAGGGGCAACTTCCTGGTTTATCTTTTCTGAATTAAACTACAATCCATTCTGGAACATAGAAACCTCTGAACCCATTCCTTCTTATGAAGTGCAGCCAATTGAATTTACTTATACTTACGATGAGCATTCAAATAGGAAAAACAGATACTATCAACCTGATTATAAGAGTGCGTGATGGGGCAAGGCTTGACTTTCAAGAAGCAAAGGTAAGGTTTTATTAAATGGAACCTTTTAGACATTAAGGATGTCTAAATAAGAAAAAGGGATAAATCGTATGAAGAGACCATTTGAAAGAATAAAGGCTCTGCTGATTATACTGGCACTTATCTGCTTTTCTTTTAGCCATCCAGCCCTGGCAGGCTCAGAAAGGCACAGTTTGACCTTTATTAATAAATCAGGTAAAGATGCTTTAGTAAAACTAGTTGGCCCAAGCAGAAAGGTAGTAAAGGTGTCTAACCAGGAGAAAGAGAAGGTTTGGATTTCTTCTGGCACATATTGCGTCTATGTAAGATACGGAAACAACCCACCATATCAGTATGTCAGAGGTGAGACCTTTGAGATAAGTGCTCCTTTAGGTAGTTACGTAGATGCATACCTTACCCTTCACGGCGTTATAAATGGCAATTATGTTGTAGGATCTTGTTCAGAAGAAGAGTTTAATAGACAATAAACTTTTAGGAGGCGACGCCTATGAAAAAGCCATTATTGTTTTTAATATCAACATTAATGAGTTTTATATTTTTATTCTCTGCAGTTTATGGTAAGGATTGCAAAAAGGCAAAGGAGTATTTTAAGCAAGCACTGGATTTGGGTGGAAACACACTTGCTCTGATAAAAAAGGAGCAGCTTTACAGAAAGGCAATAGAGCTCTGCCCCTCTTATGCTGAGGCACATAACAATCTTGGTCATGTATATGAAAAGCAGGGAAGATTTGAGGAGGCAATAGCTGAGTATAAGAAAGCAACAGAATTGGCCCCAAGGGCACCTTATCCATACTTTGGACTTGGAGACATTTATTACAAAACAGGCAGATACAAAGAGGCCATAAAGTGGTATAACAAGGGCCTCAAGTATGCTCCAGATGATCCCCTTACAAATAAAATCCTGGCATTGATTAGGGATATACAGAAAGGAGGGATCATAAAAGCAGAGACCATAAGAGGAATGCTCTCTGCTACACGGGGACCGGGAGAAATAGTCTCCATCACCTTTGGAGAAGGGCTGATTCCCTTTGACTTTGATAAATATGATATAAGGCCCGATGCCAGACCCCAGTTAAATGAGATAGGAAAGGCATTAGAAAAGCTATTTACTCTTAGCAAGGATATATCAGTAGAAAGTAAAGAGATGCCGCTTATAGAAATAGCAGGACATACAGACCATATAGGGACAGATGAATATAATATGGAGCTTTCAAGGAAACGGGCTGAATCAGTAATAGACTACCTTGTGAGAAACTTTGATATTCCAAGGAGAAAATTAATAGCAAAAGGATATGGTGAGAGAGTTCCCCTTTGTAAGACGGCTTCAGATGATAAAAACAACCCATGCAATGCCTTGAATAGAAGGGTGGAAATAGTCAGGAAACCGGCTGGTGGAGAGGGAACGCGCACAGCATCATTCCGTGGTGTTGGTGTTGAGCAGAATATCACGATGGATGTGGGATTTTTCTATCAAAGGAGCAAAGAAAGACAAGTCAAGGTCTTAAAAGAGGGAACTAGGCTTCGCTCCAGATTAGATAAGTATTTCATTTTCTTAAGGCCTGCTCAAGATTGCTATGCATATATCTTGCAAGAAGACTCAAAGGGTAAGGTTGACCTCATCTTCCCAAAGAAGGGGAAAAGTGTCTTGGCCAAAAGAGGTAGAGATTATTGGATACCTGGTTTTGGCAAGGCATATACACTGGATGATGTAAGGGGTGAAGAAAAGCTCTATCTCCTTGCCACCTCCCGGCCTCTAGAATCTGAGATAGAAGGACTGACTTTGAAAGAACAAGTAAGAGGGGTGATAAAGGCCCTTAAGAGCCGGGCTATCTATGTGGTAAAGGCATCAAGTGCTCCTGATAATATTCAAGAAGATGAACTGCATCAAAACCCCCAGAAGATAAATGAGCTTCTTTCAAGGATTGAAGGAGAAGGTGGATGGGTGAAGGTGGTGAAGTTTTGGCATGAGTGAGAAGAGAATATTAGGTCTCATTTTGTAAATAATAAAAAACGAGTGCAACAATGAAGTGTTATATTTCTTCAATTGCAATAGTTTTACTTTTAGTTTTTACTAATTTTTCGTGTGGTAAAAAGCAACGAGAAAATGAATTACAAAAACTAGTGACGCCAATCTGGAATGAAAAGGACATTGAAGCAACAAAATGGGAAGGCCCTATGCTCACTTATAAACAGGAACTAAGAATAAAACCTCCCTTTTACAGAGGTCCGATGCCCTTAAGATTTATTATTGCAGGCAAGGGATATTTTGGTCCCTTTGTGAGTGAGATGATTCCCATTTACCATGATTTCGGTAGGTTTCGGAATAACTTTATTTTGAAAGGTGGATTTGTTGAAGGAGCACGCACTATCGATGATTCAGGGTTCTTACTTGCAGAGGCCAAATTTGTACATTTTGTTAAGGGGGAAAGTAACCAGATAAAAGGGATAGAGATTGAGGAATATCATTATGGGTCAGATGGCAAACTTAGGTTTAAATGCAAAAGCTTAATTGTACCCCAGTTTGGTTCTTTAGGATTTAAGAAATCGGAGACAGAAGCAATTGGCAAAAAGAAAAGGGATTATTACTTTGTGTGGCCTTACTGATATCTTTAAAAAGATAAGCATAAATACTGTGAAACGAACAGTTGTCTTTATTACTTTATTTTTACTTATTTTATCATTCTCTGCGTTATTATTTGGACAGAGCAATGAGGAGGTGGAAGCATGGAGGCTTTATGATTTAGGCACGAAGGCTTACATGCATGATGATAGGCTTAAAGAGGCACTAAACTATTTTGAAAAGTCGTTAAAAATAAATCGGACTATAAATAATAATGAGGGGATTGCTGCTAACCTGCTCTATATAGGAAGAGTCTATAAAATCCTTGGTCACCATGAAGTTGCATTGAGGTATTTTGAAGAGGCATTGGCCTTATATGAAAAACTCGATAAGCCCCGGCATATTGCTACAACTCTCAATGACATTGGCAAACTCTTTTCGACGAAAAAAAGCTATGATAAGGCCCTGATTTACCATTTCAACGCCCTGAGAATGTGGACAAAACTCAATAAACCCAAAGAAATTTCTTCAACCTTACATGATATAGGCAATATCTTTTATAAGATTGGACGTTACAACATGGCTCTCTCATATTTTGAAGAGTCGCTGGTGCTGGATAGGAAACTTGGTGATCCGGAAGGAATTGCTAGTAACCTCAACAACATCGGTACGGTTTTCGATACAATTGGGCTTTATCATGAGGCCTTAAGATTTTACCAAAACGCACTAAAAATTTATAAGAAATTTAATATTCATAAGGAGATCGCAACCTGCCTTAGTAATCTTGGAGTTGTTTACCTGAACCTTGCACATTACCACGATGCCCTTAGTTATGAGTGGGAGGCTTTAAAAATATGGAAGAAACTTAATATTCCTCAAAATATTGTCATAGGCCTTAACAACATTGGTGCGATTTATGATTCCATGGGTCAGTACGATGAAGCCCTTAATTGCTATGAGGAAGCGCTGAACATAGCAAAAAGTCATAATCTTTCGTTAGAATCTATCGCCATAATCCTCACCAACATCGGTAGAGTATATAAATACTTGGGAGACTATGATGAGGCTGAAAAGTATTATAGGAGAGCGATGAAAATAGCAGAGAAACTCCGGTTACCTCAATATGTTGGAGGAATTCTTCAGAATATTGGTATGCTTTATTTAGCGCGGAAAGACTATGTAAACTCAGAAAAATGCTTCAAGGAAGCGGAAAAATTCTTGACTGAGATGGGCTTCCGGGGACCGGGTTTAATAGAAGTTTATATCAGAACCGGAAAATATGATAAAGCCCTTGCCATCCTTAACAAAATGAAGCCTGATTGGTTTGCCGATCCTCACTACCGTGTCCAGTATCACACCCTATATGGCTCTGTGCTTTCTAGGCTGGGAGATTTCAAAAAGGCATCTAAAGAGCTTCTTAGTGCTGTTAAACTCGTGGAAGGGATGCGTGCAAGAATCATAGGCAAAAAAATGGGTTTCTTGCAGGCAGGTGATATAGGTGGCCGCATACGACCTTATAAGGCATTAGTTTCAACCCTATGTGAAAGATTTCTTAAAGCAGGAAATCAAAACGTCATTACGAAAGTAATCAATAAAATGATGAAGGAGCCCTTTTTAGCTTACGGAAAGGACCTTTCCTTCGCTGCCTTCTACTTCTCCGAATCCACAAAGGCGAGGACATTGATTGAAGCAATCGCTAACTCAGCAAAGAGATACGAACCTCCTGAAATTCCCCCTGCATTAAGAGAAAGGGAAAGTTTTTTAAAGGCCCAGCTTGCCAAACTGGACGAAACAAAAGAGGAAGCTTATAAAAACGGTAAGGAAGCTTTTGAAGAGTGGCAAAAAAGATACAAAAAAGCCAAGGCTGAAATGGATGAGCTTATTAAAAAGCTTAGGAAAGAATGTCCAAGATATGCTGCCTTGATGTATCCTAAACCATTGAGAGTAGAAGAATTACCCTTAAGGGATAATGAAGTCCTTTTGGAATACGAGCTTACAGAAAAGGCGGGGTATTTGTTTGTAGTTGAAAGAGGTAAGTTAAAAAGGATTGTAAAGATTCCAAAAGGGAAGGAAGAAATAGAGGGTATGGTGAGTGAATTCCTTCAGCCATTTAATAGAGAAAGCCCTTGCAGTAATGTTATTCCTATGAAAGATTTCCCGTCAAGATATGAAAGATCCTTGGTTGAAAAAGGGAAAAACCTATATGAGCTTCTTCTTGCCCCTGCCTTAAAAGGCATAACTCCAGATAAAAACATTATCATTGTGCCCGACGATATACTTGGTTTACTTCCCTTTGAAGCACTGGTGATAAAAAAGGGGAAGAGTTACAGAGATAGCCTTTATGTAGGTGATAAATGGACAATAACATATGCTCAATCTGCCACAGCTTTAGCATTGAACCGCATACTTAAGCCCTCTCAGGCTAAGAAGCCTCTCTTTGCATTGGGAAATCCTATTTATAATAAAGATGACGAGCGATACATAAATTATAAACAAGGAAAGCAACAGCTAACTCAACTTGCTCAGAATCTTAACCGGTCAGCCTTTCGTGTTCTTGCTACACGTAGGGAATGGGGAAAGACAACAGAGGATGACACAGAATGCGAGATAACTTTTCCACCACTTCCTGAGACAGAAAAAGAGGTTAAGGAAATTGCAAAGTTTTTTGGAGTAAAGCCGGAACCTCCCGATATTCTCCTCAACATTTATGCAAATGAAACCTATCTTCGTCAGGTACCACTTAAAGATTACCGCTACCTGCACTTTGCTACACATGCAGATTTACCTGGAAAAGTTCAAGGAATAAAAGAGCCCTTCTTACTCCTTGGACAAGTAGAAAATAAAGGGAAAGATGATGGATTCCTTACCATGACTGAAGTTTTGGAACTAAACCTTGATGCAGATATGGTTGTACTTTCTGCCTGCCTTACTGGTAGGGGAAAGGTAATGGAAGGCGAAGGAGTGTTAAACTTTATCAGGACATTCCATCATGCAGGAGCAAGGAGTGTTGTGGTAAGCCTCTGGGAAGTGGCCTCCGACGAAGCGGTTGAGTATATGAAGACCTTTTATGGCTATCTTAAAGCTGGTAAAAGAAGAGCAGAAGCCCTCAGACTCGCGCGAAAAGAGATAAAGGCTAAATATCCCAATCCCTTCTACTGGGCCGTGTTTATTTTACATGGGGAGGGGTAAAGAATGAGAAAGATTTTTAAATCAGCCGTTTTTTATATAGTATTTCTTCCAATTTTAGTTTTTTGTTCTATCCCATTATCTTCTTCTGCTGGAATAATTATCAGGAAGCTTATTGAAGGCAAATGGATTGAATGGCGTGTAGGAGCAACCCCGACAGAAACCCATTTTAACAAAGGACTTGCATTTAAAAAAGCAGGTAAGCTTCAAAAAGCTTCTGAGGAATTCCTTGAAACTGTCACGTTGTTGGAAGATGAAAGGAAAAAATTTACAGGTGAAAAAAGAAAGAAATTCTTTGAAACAAATGGAAGAGTTAAAGCATATCGAGAACTTGTTGCTACCCTTTCTGAGAGGGCTATCAAAGGAGAGAAGATAGACAGTAAGTTTACCTCATATGGTAAAAATTTGGCTTCTGTTGCTTTCTATTTTTCCGAGTTAATAAAGGCAAGATTGCTTACAGAGGCAATAGTCAGGGGCAAAAAGGTAAAGCAGAAAGTTGGGTTGCCAATTCCACCAGAGCAACTACTTCTAAAAGATAATGAGGTTCTCCTTGAATATATGGTTGGAGATGACACAACGTATATTTTTGTTGTGAGAAAAGAGGGTGTGAAGGGCATACACAGGATAGCTTTAAATAAAGCAGTGCTTGAAGAAAAAATAAGGACATTCATGAAACCTCTGGATATGAATTTAATAACTTTTTCAATAGAAAAGGCAAAAGAGCTTTATTATATTCTTCTTGCCAATGCACTTTATGGAACAAAAGGAGATGAAAAAGTAATAATCATTCCAGATGGAATACTTGGGATTTTGCCTTTTGAGGCACTTGTAATAAAAGAAAGTAAAGATATAAAGGACTGTGTCTTTGTTGGAGATAAATGGACTATCTCCTACGCCCCTTCTGCTACTTTCCTGGGACTTACCCGTTATTCTAAGCCTGAAAAAACCGAGAAACTTTTGTTTGCATTGGGAGATCCTGTTTTTAGTTCCGATGACCCCAGATATAAAGCCAAACAAGAAGACTCTATTATTACACTTCCAGATTCGCAAACAAGACGAGCCTGGTTGGATAAAAATAATAAAACTAACAGGGAACTTCTTTTTGGCCGTCTTCCTGAAACTGGACAGGAGGTTAGACAAATTGCACAAAATATGAGCGTGGTTCCTGAATTTCCTAACGTGCTTTTGGGGTTACAAGCCAACGAAACTGAGTTGAAAAAAATAAAACTTGAAGATTACAAATATATTCATTTTGCAACACATTCTTGTTTGCCTGGTGATATTCCAGCTATAATAGAGCCCTCATTGATTCTTGGTCAAGTAAAAAATAATAAAGGCGATGACGGATTTCTCACATTAAGTGAAATTATGAGTATAAACTTAAATGCTGAACTTGTATCCCTCTCTGCTTCCTGCACAGGTGTAGGTAAAATCATTGAAGGGGAAGGGGTGCTCAGTTTGGGCTATGCTTTCCTTTTTGCAGGGGCAAGGAGCGTAGTAGTAAGCCTATGGAATGTTTCTTCAATGCAGACTGTTGAATTAATGACCTCCTTCTATCGTCACCTAAAAGAAGGTAAGAGTAAAGCCGAGGCATTAACTCTTGCTAAAAGGGAGATAAGGGTCAAATACCCCAATCCCTTCTACTGGGCACCGTTTGTGTTGGTGGGGGAGAGATAAACAAGATACATGATGCACGATTCAGGATGCAAGATGAAAAGACCACAATCGTATAAAGACCTACAGCTGTATTCATTGGCAAAGATATGCCGTTGCATCATGTGATGAAACAAAGGTTCATTTAGAAATGCTTTGTGAAACAGGGTCTCTTAAAAAAGGTGTTTTTGAAGAACTTATTCATGAATATGAAGAATTGGGTGCAAAACTATTTAACTTTAGAGAAGCAGTTATAAAAAATTATCGTGCATAATTTTGTTTGTTTGAACATCAAAGGCTTGAAAATTGGAATTTACCATTTAGGAGGTATGTAATGCCTGTATTGAAATTTAAAAATTTTGAAGATTTGGATAAATTTGAGAGGGAGGGAAAAGGTGTAAGCTGGCAATTTACACCTGATGAAGCTTATATTAATAAAGCCCTTAGATCTCAAACCAGAGTTCCATTTCCTGCCCGGGTCTATAAATTCAAAACCTTTGAAGAAGCTGAAGCATGGGAAAGGGAATGGTGGATAAAAAGTGGAGCTACTAAGAGAGCTCGTTAATTTATGTGCTGCGCTTAACCGTGCAAGGATAAAATATGTGGTGATTGGAGGATGTGCAGTTATCCTTCACGGATATTATAGAACTACTCATGATATAGATCTCCTTGTAGAACCTTTTCCAGAAAATATGAGGAGGTTGAAAAAGGCTCTCCACGAGTTTTTAGGTTCTGATGAAGTCTCTGAGATCAGTGATGATGACATAGACCGATATGCTGTTGTCAGGTTTGTCCCTGAATTGGAAGAGATACCTAAAGTCAAGATAATGATAGTTTATTTATGCCTTAAATCCAATTGACGAATAATGATGTTTTATCCTTCAATCCCAAAAAAATTTCCCCAATAGTTAAATCAAACTTTATTTTTTTTCATCTTATAATATATATAAGAGAGTTAATAAATATAAAAGGAGGCAGGCTATGAAGGCAAGAAGGCTTTTAAACACATTCGGGCTTTTGGTTGTGATGCTTCTGGTTATGGCAAAGGTAGGGATGGGAGAAGAGCAGATATTCTTAAGGCTTGATCCTGGTGGGCATACTGCTTTAATCCGTGACCTTTTCTTCTTTGATCATGGCAGAAAACTTATTTCTGCAAGTGATGATAAGACGATCCGCATCTGGGATGTATCTGAACTCACCCATCCAGAGCTTATAAAAACCATAAGGGGTGAGATAGGAAGGGGGGGTAATTGGTCAAATCTTTGCCATAGCAGTTGATCCTAAGGGCAAATTTCTGGCTGTGGGGGGATATTTGTACAAAAATCCTAAAATAGGTTCTCAAATTCGTCTTCATGACCTTAAAACAGGCAGGGTGGTTCAGGTCTTAAAAGGACATAAGGGTGCGATACATGAGCTTGCCTTTAGCCCGGATGGAAGATTCCTTGCATCAGGATCAGGAGGTGAAGACTGTTCTGTTATTATCTGGAAGAGGGATGGAAACAGGTTCAGGTTTTACAAAAGAC
>Ga0190338_1000125_pt1 | contig 14192 bp, 14 predicted proteins | sample 4872041112_MG_FD_163434 | JGI IMG/M metagenome (GOLD analysis project Ga0190338, IMG submission 163434) | Hydrothermal vent sediment bacterial communities from Southern Trench, Guaymas Basin, Mexico - 4872-04-11-12_MG | ecosystem: Environmental > Aquatic > Marine > Hydrothermal vents > Sediment ... | reverse complement strand
TATAAGAACATACTAAACATAACTAATATGAAGAAAATACCACTATTACTACCTACATTATAAGGCGATATACATGCTAGAATGGATAGTTATAATATCAGTAATAATGTTATTCATATACATACTTATCATTAACCTAATAATTTAAGGTGTTAAACATGAACAGAAAGTTACTGGTATCAGGCATAATACTCTCACTGATAATTGCATATTTCGTTGTTCCACCAATCTATAACCAATACCAGCAAGAACAATTTTACAACAACCTAATCACAGCAACAGCAGTCAACGACGCCGACCTAGCCAGAGTACTATACTACGCAAAACAATTACAGGATGACATAAACTCACTAAGCCTAAGAGTAACAACTAATGAGGGTGACATAACACAAATCATGATAGACATAGCAAACCTACAAACAGCATTAACACTACTCCAAAATTGGCAAACAGATGTCAGTCCAATAATAAGTGAGTATGATTTCATTATAACAAAGGATGGTTCGGATACTGTTGCGTATTATGGGGCAAATAATACTGAGGCATTCAGAAATACTGATGCAAGTACAGTTATACAAAGTTGTGTAGATAACAGAGGTACAATATTTATAAAGTCAGGAACATATGAAATAACAACAACAATTACTATAAAATCACTAACTACTCTTAAGGGTGAAAATCAAAGAAAGACAGTATTTAAGGCAATGGGTAATATAACGATTCTAAATATCTCAGCAGATTACAGTTGGAGTGAAAATATATATATAAGTAACATAGGATTTACTACAAATACTACTAGAGAAGGGATAGCTGTTTATCTTGATAGTGCACCACGTTCAGTTATTTTAGAACAACTTTACATGTATCAACTTTGGTGTGGCATTCTCCTAGATAATGCATGGGGTTTAGTGGGAGAAAAAATAGTGACAGAATATTGTGCATACGGTATAATAGCTAACCATTCAAGTGGTGGTGGAACTTGGGCGAGGATTCAAGATTCCCTAGTAAGACATTCATATTATGATGGAGTTAAATTAGAAGTTGGTAACACATTAGGCTTAACCTTTATCTCAGATATAGTTGAATTTAGTGGACAAAGTGGAAATGGATATGGTTTCAATATTCTTGGTTGTTCATTCACCTACATAAGCAGTTGCCATGTAGAAAATAATGCTGATGGTGCGTTTAATATTAGTGTTAGTGTGATTGATAATGTAGTAATCAAAGATGTTCACGGTTATACAACAGAGAATCAAGGTTCTGCTACTATTACAAGTGGTAATAATCAAGTGTGGGTTAATCATGGTTTAGTAGCACAACCAACAAGTATTAAATTAACTCCTAACGGTAATTATACGGTGTGGTATTCTGGACTTAATAGTACAGGATTTTACATTAATTGTTATCCTAATGCTGCTAGTGATTTAACTGTTATGTGGAGTGCAAACTGTTGGTAATCATTACTTATATAAGGTGGTCTTATGAATAAAAAGTTATTGGTGTCTGGTATAATACTTTCATTAATAGTGGCATACTTTATTATTCCACCTATATACAACCAATATCAACAAGAGCAATTCTATAACAATATGATTACTGCAACGGCAGTCAGCAATGCAGATTTAGCTAGAGTATTATATTACTATAAGCAACTTCAAGATGATATAAATGCACTTAATCTTAGAGTAACAACCAATGAGAATGATATTGCACAGATTCTGATAGATATAGCCAACTTACAGTCAGCAATAAATGCTCTTCAACTATGGCAAACACAACACCCGCAAATATCGGAGTATGACTACATAGTGGGCAAGTGGGACAATGGAACAATATATGCACTTTCGGGTAGAACGGGGACAATTGTTTATAGTGGAACAAATGCTAGTCAAGTAATACAGAATTGTATAGATGCTTTGCGAGGAACCGATAGAGGTGTTGTTTTCATTAAGGCAAGACAATATGATATTGATACTACTATCAATATTCCTTATGGACTATATTTGGTTGGTGAATCATCAAATTATGAAAATGGAACAAGATTGATAGCAGAAACAGGGTTAAATCTTGTTTTAAACTTTAGTGGCTATGATACGGAATATCATGAAAAAGGTGGGTTATCACATATTTATATTGGTGGAAATTTAGAGGAAGATAGTGCAGGTATTCGGATTGATAGGTTTTTATGGTTTTACATAGATAATATACGTATTTATGGTTTTGATGTTAACATTGAATTAACGAATAATTATGGTTGTGTGATTGAAAAATCTAAGATATCTAGTAGTTTAAGCTATGGAATTTTGTCTAGGAATAATTCAATAGATAGCCAGAGTACAGGATTAATCGTATCTCATTGTGATATTAATCCTTATAGTGGCTGGGGTATAGGTCTGAACAGAAGTTTCCGTAATGTAATAACCGAAAATTGGTTTGAATATGGTCCTTCTAGAAATGGTAGTTGGATTTATGTAATAGATTCTTTTGGTACAAGAATAATAGGGAACATGATAGGTGCGACACGGGCAAGTAACTACGGTATTAAACTAGAAAGTATAACTACTCAAGTGGATGAAACAGTTATTATAGGAAACACTTTTAATTTGAATGGAACAGCAATTTATGTAGGAGATAATTGTCCAGAAGGAATTATAGATGGAAACACTTTTGAAATGAAAGGAAATAATACGGCAATTCATATAGATTCTAGTCGTTGGATAGTAAGTAATAATATGATAGAGAATGAAGGTTCAGGAATAAGAATAGAAAGTTCAGAAGTGAAAGTGGAAGGGAACAAAATATATAATTGTGCAGGTGATGGAATAATAGTTGGAAATGGCTATTTCAAGTGTGATATAATAGGTAATACTATTTCAGAAGTAGATGGATGGGGAATATATTGTTTGGGAGAAAGAACTCTTATTGCTAGCAATTTCATTTTTGAAAATGGTAAAGATGGAATTTTAGTAGTGGGTGACAATAACACAGTTCAAGGAAATGTTGTTTATGATAATAATCAACTATTAGGTTCTTATAGTGGAATAAGAATAGGTAGTGCTCAACATTGTTTTATTACTAATAACTTTGTATTCAATAGTACTACTCAGGAGTACGGAATAGAGGAAGGTGGAACAGCGGACAATAATGTAATTTTCGGGAATATGGTGGGAAGTGGGACTATGGGAGATATAAGAATTATTGGTGTGAATACGGTTTCACAAGATAACTATCCATTCACATAAGGTTAATGACCATTCACACGGTGGGATGGTTGATTATAAAAGTTAATATGGAGGTGTAAGAATGGGTAAAGTGTTAACAACTATATTCGGTATACTGGGATTAACACTTGGAATACTAATATTCATGTATATAGGGCAAAGCAAGTTAATAGATGTGTACTGTGTATTAATGTTTGGCTATCCAGCACTACCAGAAATATACCCAATGTATGGACTAGCATTTGCAGGACTACTATATGGTGGATTAAGTGCAACATGCCCACTAGTAGCATGGAGTTTCAAACTAAATGAAATACTGTTTGGTTCACTATGGTGGGCTAACATATACTGGCAACTATGGATATGGAATTATGGATGGTACATGACGCTAGCCCCATAATGTTATCACTATAGTATATAAAAGTGAGGTGAAATATAATGATAGTACTAGACAGGATATGGACAATAATAGCAACAATAGTACTAGTAATACTAAGCATATTCATACTAATGCTACTTGGTCAAACAGAATTTATGAACATAATGGTACTAATGCTAGGACTAAACACAACATTTCTAAGTGTATTCCTAGAACTACTATTCAACCAACAGCTTTCAATACTGGTGAATCCACAAATCACAGTAATGTGGGCATATATGCTATACTATTACGTAGGCAACACATCGCTACTAATGTCACTAAGCTTCAAGTTGAATGAACTATTATGTGGACAAGCATGGTGGTTCAATAGCTTCTGGAACATATGGACATACTCATACGCATTCTACCAGTGGGTAGTATCATCATTATAAAACACTATACACTATAACATAACTACTATAACTAATCATTTATGGTGTTATAGTTGTTAGTGGTCAACAAACAGGAAATACTAATAGGAACAGTATCATCATTGATAATATGTTACCTAGCATACACCATACAATTTTCATTGACAATAGTAATGCCATACAACTTGTATATAGACAGTATAACAAGTATAACCAATAATTATTTTATTATTTATTTATATGTTAAACCACTAATATATTCATTACAACATCAAAATATATCCCTTATCTATAATAACTATATAATATTTTCGTTACCAAATATAATAACAGTAATAAATATTTTATCATACGATATAGTTATAACACCAATCATCTTTATATTAATAATATCAATATTAACATTAATTATTGGTATAATAACGTTATCAAGATTACTACTACTGTTTTCAATATCAACAATAATAATCAGTATATCATTACAATTATTTATACTTAATATGTTTGACATGTTACAATTATTTATTGTATTATTATTAATATTGTTTATAGTCATACTATACATTATCATATCATATAGTGATTAATATGAATAAGTTAAGTTACAACAATATAAAAAGGTATGTGAAAAAACATAAAAAAGCTATAACAATAATAGTTATTATGTTAATCTTTTTATCAATATTAGCTACAACAGTATTTATTATAAGAGATGAACAAAATAAATATAATAACACATTATTATTAACACTTAATATGTTATATATCAACAATAATCAAAATAATGAAGTAATAGATTATATTAATGAAAAAGGTTACGGCTCATTTTACATAAATAATAATTGGATTAAGGATAATAACATATTTTATGAAGGAAGTTATATTATATGTCAATTAGACATTTCTTCATATGCACCAAATGTAACCATAAGTCATATCCCTAATATTTGGACTTTTAAAAATGTAACTGGTACATATTCAAGTATTACTTTTGTAGATGAGAATAATGAAATTAAGGTTAATGGCATTTCAGGAACTGTTTATGTCTTTTTCTATTTACATAAAAATTATCCTTATATTGGATGGGCAGACCAATCAGGGAAACAAGGATGGGCAGCTCATAGAGGTTCAGTAGCAAGTAATGGTAGAACATTAAGTTGGACTACTGATACTTATAGTTCATCATTAAAAACAACTTATCTATATCTTGATGGTTCAAATAATCGTGCTTGGTATAGTAGTTGGGCTGGAGGAGTATACAGTGACCCAAGTAGTGCAAGTACTGCATTTGACCCAGTAAAATATGACCAAGTAAGATATAGTGATAACAATAGGGCACATTTCTCTGCACATGATTATGGTGGCGGACAATCAAATATACAAAAATATAGATTTTATTTATACCCATATATGACTGGTCAAAATTCATTATATGATGTATACATACATTGGGAAGGCTATGCTGTAGAACAATATAGTTTTAATTGGGCAACAAGAGATTTGTGGCATAGAGATGATGGTGGATGGAAAGTATGGGCATCATTTGGTTCAAGTGAAGGAAGTCGTGGCAAAACATTTGGTCCAAGTACTAATTGGGCTTATCTATTGGATGGTTATTACTTATGGTGGGGAGCAAGAAGTGCATGTAATTGGGTTTACAACTTATGGCTTGTACAAAGTTGGGATGACCAGTATACAGATTATGTTTATGTAAGGGTAAGATATACACAAACAATATCAGATTATGATTATATAGACAAACCACTTAATAATATAGATGTTGGTATGTATAACACATTATTAATTAGGGCAAAATCAAGCACATCAACATCATTTAATGTTTATCTTGGTTCAGGTGGAAATAAAGAGTACAAATCTTTAGGTTCTATTTCTCCTACTACTAGTTATCAAACCTTTGTAAAAACAATTGATAGCTCTTTTTATTGTGACAATATAAGATTTAAGACACAAGGACAAGGTAGTTCTTATGATAATAAAAACTTAGAAATTGATTACATTATTCTTTGTTCTGGTCATCCAACTGGAGTTCTAGCATATAAAGGTAATCCAATACATGGTGACTTTGAAGATGGTTCTTATGCTGGCTGGACTGGTGTACAATGGCTTGAAACTAGTTCTCCATATGAAGGAAGTTATGCAATAGCAGGAAATTCTAGTAACCCTATTATCACTGCACCAACTAATTCATTACAAGGTGCTAAATTTGTTCATTTTGCTATTAATAGTTGGGGTCATAATGATATACGTGTCGATTTATATGATGGCTCAAGTTGGGTACAAAAACTTATACTTAGAGCTGATAGTAATTATGATTTTAAATGGCGTACTGCTTACCTTGATTGTGAAGGTTATTATAATATTCGGTTTGTTAATCTGGGTTCATCCACCTTTTATGTAGATAATGTTAAAGCTTATGTTGAAGAACTTAATTTTTCTGGTGATGATAGTGATGGCACTTTAACTTCAATAAATATAGAAGGAACTGTTTTAGATATTGATGGATTCGATAATCCTTATTCTTCTGGTTCATGTATTGTAGAATTCTATGAAGGTGGTACATATAAAACTCAAGTAAGTGTATCAGGAACCTTTAGTCAATCTATATCATATACTCATACACAAAATGCTTACACTTTAAGAACATATTACAATAAACCAGACAATACCAAATACTTTGATACAATATATACTTGTCATTGGTTAGATGTATATTCAATTGATTATGGAGTTTATGGTGGAATAACTAATAACACATGGTCTGACCCTAACACATTACGTACTATAACATTTTATGCTAAATGGAATGGTGGAAGTAATTTAGTTGATACAACATTTACATCAAGCGATTGGGGTGATTTTATTGATAGTAAATCAATAACCACACCATCAGTACTTGGTGACAAAAACTATGCTACAGTATATGCAATTGAAACATCTGATTCAACATATGATTTTTCATTAAAACATACTGGTATAACACCTTCAATACATATTGATAGAATAGAAGTGTATGATGGAGGAGTATCTGATGATAGATGTAATGTTGGTTCAAATCAGATATTTTGGTTTAAGTTAAGATATGAAAATAATACAACAGAAATAAATGGTAATGGTTCATGGACTATATCATTCTTACAAGGTAATCCAATATGGAACTCAACGACATTTAGGTGGGAAAGACAAGATTCTATGGCTACAGTTGGTGCTATAGCTGACTCTGTATCAACTGTAACAGACAATTTACATGGGATACAAACAATAAATGATAATGTAGGTAGCAAAATAATAATATGGGATAGAATAAAAATAACTAATATGTGGAATGATGATAATCGTAGAGATATTGGTACTACAGCAACATTATATGTAACTGCTGTTTTAGAATACGATAATCAACCAATAGATGGTAGTGATAACCTAAGTCTTCAAGGTGCTTCATGTATATGGGATAATATCAATAACTGGTGGTATAGAACAGATAGTTCGGCAGTAGTACAATCAATAACATATGATTCTGTAACAGCAACTGAAAATACATATAATATAACAGTAGTAAATATGAATGGTAAATCAACAACTGTTATATGGGATAAGATAAATGTTACATTATTCAATGTTGATGATAGTAGAATTGATGTAAATACTAATGGAATATGGTATGCATCTATAATATATGCTTATGATGGAACATCATTATCTGGAACAGTAACATCATTATTAGGTAGTATGACTTGGAATGGTAGTTACTGGATTTATAGTGAAGTAAATCCAAATGTTATTGCAAAAACAAATAATATAACATCAATCACTGATAGTCTATATGGTTTAACAGTATTTGATAACTCATCAATCTTACCACAAACCATAATATGGGATAAGGTTATAATTACTGATTTCGGTACTGATGATTCAAGAATAGATATTAATAGTGGTGGAACATGGTATGGAAACGCCAAATATGCTTATGATAATACACAGTTTACTGGTTCAATATCATTAAATGTTGGAACTATGACTTGGAATGGTACAATGTTTATTTATCAACATGTTGAAAATATAGTTACTGACGTTACAGCATATATTACAGGTATAACTGATTCAAGTTATGATTTAACAGTATATGATAATTCAAGCTTATCACCGCAAACCATTATATGGGATAAAATTGTAGTAACAATGTTTAATGTTGAAGATGAAAGAATACCAATAAATACGAATGGTATATGGTATACAAAAGTACTTTATGCTTATGATATGACAGAACTTCAAGGTACAGTTACATCATCAGAAGGTCCAATGACATATAATGGTACTTATTGGACATATAGTGAATCACAACCTAATGTAATAGCAATAACCAATTATATAATATTCAGTACTGATACTTTATATGGTTTAACTGTATTTGATAATTCATCAATATCTGGAAAAACCATAATATGGGATAGGATTATTGAAACAATATTTGATGTTAGCGATAATCATTGTGATATAGGTACAACACAAACAATATATATTACAGCAAAATATGAATATGATGATACTCCATTCATATCTGGTAACATAATATTAAATCATGGTACTATGACATATAATGGAACACATTGGGTTATGAATGATAATGAACCAACTGTTATAAGCAAAACATATAATGTAATATCAGTGAATGATTCATTATATAATATAACAGCATTTTACTTTACTTCAACACCAACTATAATATGGGATAAAGTTATAATAACTCAGTTTGATATAGAAGATAATAGGATTGATATTAATAGTAATGGTATATGGTATGCTAATGCTAAATACGCTTATGATAATACACAATTTAATGGAACAATATCATTAAACTTAGGCATAATGAATTGGAATGGTTCATTATTCGTTTATCAACATATAGAGAATATAGTTACCGATAAAACTGCATATATAACTGGTATAACAGATAATGAGTATGGTTTAACAGTTTATGACAATTCATCTGTAACGAATAAAACCATTATATGGGATAAAATTGTAGTAACAATGTTTAATGTTGAAGATGAAAGAATACCAATAAATACGAATGGTATATGGTATACAAAACTTATATATGCATATGATAATACTGAATTACAAGGTACTGTAATGTCATCTGAAGGAGTGATGGTATATAATGGTTCATATTGGAAATATACTGAATCACATTCTGACCCAACAAGTGTAACGAATTATGTATTGCATGCAACAGATAGTTTGTATGGGTTAACAGCATTTGATAATAGTAGTGTATCAGGCAAAACAATCATATGGGATGCATTAGAAATAACAATACAAATGAATGGTGTATCAAAAGACCCGATATTTACTGTATATGTAAAACGATTATATGATAACAGTAGTGTCACTAATGGTACTGTATGGATTACATTTGATATTGGTACATGGTCTAATGATACAAACTCAACTGGCTATTCAACTATACATTGTACTGGTGGAGTATTATATGATACTGAAACAGTATATTTTGATGTTTATGACTATGATTATGATATAATATTAAATACAACTGGTTTATTTGAAGCAAAGGTTATAACATTTAATGGTTCAATTGAGCAGATTGATGAAGACACATTCAGGCTTACACTAAATATAAAAATGAATGCTATATTTGATACAACTGATGTAACATTAAACAATATGTTTGTAGGTATAAAGATATACGAAGATGGTAATCTAATATATGAAAATCAATCAGCATATTATAATTTCTCATCGGATACATTATATATACTCGTGAAAAATGTTGATATACAATTAGATAGTGGCGAATATCTAATAGTAATAGAACTAAGGCAATTTACTCATTCATCATGGCTTTACTCGACACTTAATTTCCATATAACTTGGATTATACCAAGTGAAGGTTTTATTCCACTAATAACAGTAAACCAATATACAAACATATTGTTGGTTATTATTGTTATGTATATATCGGTTATAGCATATGCATTATATAAAAATGATAAACTGGTAATAATAAAGACATGAATGTAGGTGATAAATATGCCATATAATAGTAAATTAAGCGATGTTGATTGTTCAGAATTAAACAGTATAGAAAAAGAACTAAACAAACTATTAGATAAATCATTTAGAGAAGTTAGAGAATACTCATGTGCAATATGTAAAACAGCTAGCGGTAAAATATATCTATCAGAACCTAGTAAAGGTACTAAATTCAGGCTTAAAACATTATCATCAGCTATGGCAGAAAGTAAACCTATACTAAAATGTAAAAATGACGATATAGTGATTGGTGAATTACATACACACCCATATATGTATGGAGATACTCCAAGCGAGATTGATATACATAGCTGGATAAGGATTAAGAAACCAAGCATATTTGATTTTGGCAAAAGAAAACTTAAAAAGAAAAATCTTAAATGGCTATGTATATCAACATTTGATGATAATGGATTTAAAACTACATGCTATGATGCAGATGAAATGTTAAAAGAGAAAGATAAGATACCAAATATACTTGATTTCACCTATAGATGGAGTCATAACATAATAAACATACCACATTGTGTTATAACATATAAACCTAATGATAAAGAGTTTAAGGAATTAATAAAAGAGAATACAAAAGAACTTAACAGGCTATATCAAGAAATGAGAGAAAAAGAAAGGAAATACCAAGAAGAACAATTAAAGAAAGGCAAAATAGTAATAGTAACATAGGTGACAAGTATGCCATACAAAAAAGACTTAGAAGAATCATATGTAGAATTACTGAATGAAGACTTAAGGATTAGGTTATCAAAAATAAGGTCAATGATTGAAAGCATTAACAAAGATATAGAGGAATGCGATATAGAATCATTTGTTGATAAGTATACCAGACTAAAAGATTATGTAATAGATACAGTGCATTTTATTGGTACTAATCCCGAAATAAGTGATAAGATAGCTTTACTTGATAAGTTTGACGTTACTATAGAAGAATTGCCTACAAAGCTTGACAATACATGTTTCTGCATAAATAAAAAACTATTAGAGTAGGTGAAAATATATGCCAAGAAGATATAAAGATGATAAAGATGAGTTCCTAGATATACTAAACAGATTGATTGAAAGCGAAGAATCATCTGGACATGGTTGTGCAAGAATATATGACGGATTTATAACACGCAATATGATAAAGTCCAACAGAGATAAAGTATTTGTATTTGGCGACAATATACAAAGAAGAGGCTATGGAGGACAAGCAAAAGTAGCTAGAGGTGAACCAAATACAATAGGGTTACCAACAAAATGGAAACCAACTAGAGATTATGATGCATATTTTAGAGATGAAGACTTCGATAAAGTAAAACCAATCATAGATGAAACCTTTGATAGAATAGAAGAAGAATTAGCTAGAGGTAAAGAAGTAGTATTCTTTCCTAACATAGGTAAAGGCTATGCAATGCTTAATAGAACTGCACCGAAAATATATAATTATATCAAGAAAAAGATAGATAAGCTTATTAACGATAATCCATGTTCACTAATATAAAGATAGGTGACAGATATGGAAAGAGAAAAAATTATACTTGAAATTAAAAAAAGAGTAAATGAAATAGATATACCAAAAGGTTGCGGGTTGTTTCTAGTAGGAAGTATTGTAGATGAAAGAAAAGAATTTAAACCAGATAGTGACATTGATATATGGTTCACCTGTACTATAGGTACAATACCTTCATTAAGAGATTATAAACGCATAAAAAAACAGTTAGGAAAAGAGATTGAAGGACATGAAATACATTTTTTTGCACCTTATAGCTTATTATTATTTGGTAAACCTGTAAAGAAGATTAAACTTAAGGATAACTTATAGTTGTGAACTGTATATGTTATTTGATGAAATATAACAAAAATATCAACTATATTAACAAAATGATATATATAACTTATTAACGGTAACCCATGTTCACTAATATAAGAGTAGGTGATTAGAATGGATGAAAAAACTATATGTACAGTACTTGGAAGTGAGTTAAGACATCAGCTTGATAAGTTATTAATGCTTTCATATCCATCTGTATACGGCAAACTACCAGAACAAGAATATGAAGAGATGAAAAGAGTAGACAAAATGCTTATCGATACACCAAAAAACATAGTAGACATAATGAAACTACTAAACAAATATGGATGTATTACATGGTCTGAAGAAAAAACTATAAAAACGCTAATAAAAGATTTAAATATTTATATTGAAGTGATAGAAGACGAAATAAAGGAAGGTATAACAGATATAATTAAGTTCTATAAATATAACCGTTTACCAGAAAGAACCGAAGACGTAACCTATCATCTTTCAGCATTAACAGGAAAAATACTAAAGGAGAACAAAGGATTGATACATAAAACAGAAGATTGGAAACTTGCTAAAGAATTATATGAAGAATCAGAATCAAGAACATGGTAAACACTATATACGTTAAACCTTTCTTTATCTTTTATTTATAGTATAGGCAGGTGATGAATATGAGTGAGAAGTTTTCATGTGTGTTACTTGGAGAAGAATTAGGATACCAACTATATGGATTATCTATGGACCTTACAATGATGATTAATGAACCAACACGTTACAAATATACACATATAGAAAAGATTGTACAAGATATTGAAGATTTATTATATTTACTTGATAAACGTGGTTGCTTTATAGTATCAGATGAAAAAGATGAGATGGAACTTATTACACATCTTTCATTATATATTAATGAAATAAAAGATAACATAAAATATCATGACATAAGTGGTGCACTTACTGAAGTAAATGAACTGATTAACGAACTCGATGGGGCAAAAGGCGTATTGTTTTTACAATATGAAGACGAATTACATCCAAGTAGACGCTGGGAGTATTTAAAGGAACAATATCTTAAGTATGAAGATAAAATATAATTATATAGGTGATAGATATGGAAAGGAGTGAGTTAATAACGTATGGTATGATAGTTGCAGTTATAAGTATGGTTGTCAGTCCACTATGGGATATGACTACAACAGCACTAGTAACAGACTGGGTAACAGTGTGTACAGTTAATCTTAATGACCCATTGTTCCCACTATTAGCATGGTTAGGTATGAGTAGAATAGAGTTCTGGTTAAAGATATGGACATTCACCTTTAGTGGTCAAACATTAACATTTATGTGGGTCAATGTAGTATCAATAATTGGTGCAATATTCTTTATACTTGCAGATATGGAATATGGTATTATTGATAAGATAATAATGTTCTTTATAACAGTGTTTACATGGACAGGACTATGCCAAATAACCAATAGCTTTGAAGATTGGTTCGGTGTTTTCTACAGAAATACATTTGGTTATGACCTATTATACTGGAACTATGACATATATGGTGCACTAGGTAAGTCAGGTATGATGCCACTTGGACCAACATTCTGGGTCCCATGGTGGGTATATATAGTTAGTAGAATAGGTGAAGGCTTACTACTTATAGCAATAGCATTCATGATACTATGGATTATATATGACAGAGAACTAGACTTTGAACTATACAGTAATATAGCATTACTTATAGTAGCCATATCATTAACACTAATACCAGTAATGTATATGTAGGTGATAACTATGACTGAATATACTGAATGTGACGAAATAGAGCAAATACTAAATTTTTATGGACTTGTAACAAAAAGAGTACGTGATGATGAAAAATACTGTATAATAAAGTTCTATAACCCTGACGAACTTAAAAGACAAAAAGAAATACTAAAAAAGATTGGCAATAAACAACTAGAGATGGTAGCTAAAAACCTTGAATCAACTGTAACATTAAATAAAAAAGAAAACAAGTTATCTTTTGATGTAATTAAGTTAGCAGATAGAACTAGAGTAACAGTGCTTCTACCAACAAAAGACAATGGGTTATATACTGTAATATTTAATAAAAGCGTACCAAAAGACTATGTTACTATACTTGGTTCAACAGACGACTATAATATATTTAGAAAGTTCATGGCATGGCTTAAGTAACCTAACACTATTTCTATCTTTTGTTTCTTATTTCTATTTTTCATTTTTATCTTTTGTTTTTAACTTTTACTTTTAATGTTTTTTATTATTATATTACTTTTACTATTAACAT
>Ga0190338_1000123_pt1 | contig 14352 bp, 12 predicted proteins | sample 4872041112_MG_FD_163434 | JGI IMG/M metagenome (GOLD analysis project Ga0190338, IMG submission 163434) | Hydrothermal vent sediment bacterial communities from Southern Trench, Guaymas Basin, Mexico - 4872-04-11-12_MG | ecosystem: Environmental > Aquatic > Marine > Hydrothermal vents > Sediment ... | reverse complement strand
ATCTACCGCGATAAGAGAGAGTTCGACAAAGCACTGAAATACCATAAAGAGGCATTAAAAATACACCGAGACATCGGGCATAAACAGGGGGAGGCAAACGACTTAGCGAACATCGGAGCCATCTACCAGGACAAAGGAGAGCTCGACAAAGCACTGAAATACTTGGAAGAAGCCTTAAACATCTTTCTTCAAATTGGCACCCTTCCATTAGTGGTACAGACATTAAGAAATATGGCTACCATCTATTTCAAAAAAGAACACTATGAAAGAGGATTTCTCTCCCTGGCTAAAGCCCTTTCTACCTCTTCCTCAAAAGAAGAGTGGAGAGAATCCCTCAATTATTTGTACTCCAAGATAAAAGAGCTGGTGCAAAAGAACGACTGGAAACATCTCGAAAAAATAAACATCTGCTATACCTCGGAAGCGATCACCGACGAGATAGGGGTTGGCATCTTCACCGCCATTTACGAATATGCTTTGTATAAAAAGACGGGCAAAGAAAGCCATAAGAAAGCATATCAATCCGCTCGTCGAAAATTACCTCCTGAGGTTAGTAAGCTTCTCAACGATATCCTCGGGATAAGGGAATAATTCTAAACCCTCAACCTACCCCTCCATTATAGGGATCTAAAAGAGGATATTTGGCGGAGGGGAATTTTTTTCTTGGAAATTTGGAGAAGGAATAGTAGAATCAAAATCCGCTCAACTGAGAACAGGGGTAAGTTACCATCAACAAAAGGGAGCCAAGATGAGGATTAAGAGACATCCGATCCTCACCTTCGAGAGGGGACGGGAGATAACCTTTGACTTCGAGGGGCGTAAGATAAAAGCCTATGAAGGGGAGTCAATCGCTGCCTCCCTCCATGCTGCCGGCATCAGGGTCCTCTCGGAAAGCCTCCGCTTTCACCGCCCCCGCGGTTTCTTCTGCGCCATCGGCAAATGTTCCTCCTGCCTGATGGAGGTGGACGGGGTGCCCAATGTGAGGACCTGTATCGAGCCCGTCCGCCCAGGGATAAAGGTGAGAAGGCAAAAAGGGGGCATCGGCAGGATAAACATCGAGGTGGAGAAAAAGATTCACCAAAAGCCCGAGCTCGAAACGGTAAAGACCGACATCGCGGTGGTTGGCGGTGGTCCTGCAGGGCTCTCCGCTGCCATCTACGGAGCTAAGTACGGGGCGAGGATTGTGGTCGTCGAGGAGAACCCAAGGCTCGGAGGGCAGTTGATAAAACAGACCCATAAATTCTTCGGCTCTCACTCCCAGTTTGCCTCGGTTAGGGGGATCGAGATCGCAGAGCGCCTCTCCGGTGAGATACCGGGGGACAAGGTTGACATCATCACCCACTCCTCGGTAGTGGGCTATTTCCCCGAGGAAAAAACGCTCATCGCCTACGGCGAGGGAAAGCTGATCAAGATCGTACCGGAACGGCTCATCGTAGCAACCGGAGCTCAGGAGAACTTCCTCCCCTTCGAGGGGAACGATCTTCCCGGGGTTTACGGTGCCGGCGCCATCCAGACACTGATGAATGTCTACGGCATCATCCCGGGGAACAAGGTGTTGATGGTTGGGGCAGGAAATATCGGGGTGATCGTGAGCTATCAGCTTCTTCAGGCAGGGGTGAAGGTGGCGGCGATAGTCGAAGCGATGCCCAAGATAGGCGCCTACCAGGTGCACGCCTCCAAGGTAGCCCGGGCAGGGGTCCCCATCTACACGAGACACACTATAAAGAAAGCCATCGGAAAGGAGAAGGTGGAAGGAGCGGTCATCGTGGCGCTCGATGAGAAGTGGAACGAGGTATCGGGCACCGAACAGGAGCTCGAAGTCGATACCATCTGCCTCGCCATCGGCTTAACCCCATCTACCGAACTCCTCTCCCAGGCTGGCTGTGAGATGCGATATATCCCGGAACTCGGCGGTCCCGTCCCCTGGCACGATGAGGACCTGGAGACGAGCGTCTCCGGCATCTATGTGGCGGGGGATGCCTCGGGCATCGATGAAGCGAGTACCGCGATGCTCGAGGGAAGACTAACCGGAGTAGCAGCCGCCGAAGACCTCTTCGGAGCAACCAAAACCACGAGAAAGGAAAAGGAGGAGATAATAAGAGCTCTCGACGAACTCCGTGAGGGACCGTTCGGCGAGCGGGTGAGGATCGGTAAGCAAAAATTGCTGACGGGAGGTGCCCGATGAGCTACCTGGAAAACGGAATCGTATCGCCTAAGGAGATAACCCTCCCCGACGAAAAGCGGAGAAAGAAAGGACCTTATGCGGTCATCGAATGCGTCCAGCGGATACCTTGTGATCCCTGTGCCAGTTCCTGCCCCTTCAAGGCGATAACCATCGAGGGCTCAATAAACGAGCTACCGAGGATAAACTACGAGCTCTGCACCGGTTGCGGCGTTTGTGTTAGTCTCTGCCCCGGTCTCGCCATCTTCATCATAGACGAGAGCAAAGAGGGAGAGGAGGGGATAGTAGGAATACCCTATGAGTTCTTACCCTTGCCTGAAGCGGGCGAAGAGGTGATCCTCCTTGACAGAGGAGGAAAGGAAATAGGCAAGGGTAAGGTGGAACGGGTAAAGAAGGACAAAAAGACGAAGACTCCTGTGGTCTATGTACGGGTGCCTCGGGAAAGGATAATGGACGCCCGGTTCATAAAGAGGGAGGGGGGAAATGACTGAAGGAAAAAGGATCGTCTGCAGATGTGAGGATATCACCTATGAGGAGGTGGTCGCCGCCATCGAGGAGGGCTACACCACCTTAGAAGAGATAAAACGAGTTCTTCGCTGTGGAATGGGTACCTGCCAGGGAAGAACCTGTAGCAGGATAATCACCGGAATAATCGCCCGGATGAAGAAGATCCCGCCGAACGAGATAAAACAAATAACCAAAAGACCCCCCCTAAGACCGATCCCAATCAAGGCATTAATAGGAGAGAAAGATGGAGAGAACCGCTGATGTCATCATAATCGGCGGCGGGGCAATAGGCCTTTCCACCGCCTACCACCTTGCAAAGCGTAAGGTGAAGACGATAGTGATCGAGAAAAACTATCTCACCTCTGGCTCGACCGGGCGTTGCATCGGTGGGGTGCGCCAACAGTACGCTACTCCTACCACGATAAAGATAGCGATGGAATCGGTTGATTTCTTCAAGCGCGCCGAGGAGGAACTCGGTTTAGATGTCGAGTGGTATGCCGGGGGCTATCTCTTCCTCGCCTTTACCGAGGATGAGGAGAAGACCTTCAAGAAGGCGATTGAGATCCAGCAAAAAAACGGGCTCGATGTATCGTTCATCTCAGCTGATGAATGCTTCAAAATTGTCCCGATGATGTACGCCCCAGGCTTGAGGGGAGGCGCCTACTGCCCCTCCGATGGCCAAGCAGACCCGTTCAAGGTATGCTACGGCTTTGCAAAAAGGATAAGGGAAAACGGCGGAAGGATCATTTCCTCCTCCGAGGTGGTGGAGATAAGGACAAAGGGGGACAAGGTTCACTCCGTTATCACCAACAACGGAGAGGAATTCTTCGCCGATGTGGTAGTGAACGCTGCTGGTCCTTGGGCAAAGGATCTGTGCCGGTTGGTAGGACTCGATGTCCCCATCGAACCGGAGCGGCATGAGGCGATGATAACGGAACGGGTCGCTCGCCTTTGGGATCCAATGCTGGTCGATTACCGCCCTGACGGAAGCTATTTCTACCAGAGAGTTACCGGGCAGATCATAGGCTGTTATACCCCCGATCCCAATGTCCCCGGGATAAGGACGGATTCCTCGCTCGAGTTCTTCTTCGAGATGCCCCGACGGATGAGCAACCTCGTTCCCGCCCTTTCCCAGGTTTCGGTGCTCAGGCATTGGGCGGGTTGCTATTCAATGACCCCAGACGGAAGCCCAATAGTGGACGAGACGGAGATCGAGGGGTTCTTCATCGCTGGTGGGATGTGTGGGCACGGGTTTATGTTCTCTCCGGCTATCGGCGAGCATTTGGCGAACTACATCGTGGAGAAAGATTGGGGTCTTCCCTGGGATGAGTTCAAGCTAACCCGCGAATTCAAGGGCAAAGAAGCCCTCCGCTGAGTAGATGAGGGATCTTCCTTAACTAAGACCCCGCAAAAACTGAAGAAGAAAGTCGGCGGTCACCCATTCCCCCGATTTTCAGCGGGCAGGTATTGTATTGGGTATTACGCTACTCGTAATCGAGACGGCTTTGCTACTGTTAATAGTTAAACTTCTGCATAAAGAAGGAAAATCGTTAGGGAGCCTGCTAAACTTTGAGCTATGAAATCCGGCAAGGTCCCTGGATCCCTCTTCGGAGGATGTCTTATAGCGGGTGTCGGGTTAGGCCTTTTGTTCTCCGTCCTCACGGATTGGGGGATTGGAATGGCAGCAGGGGTGCTTATTATAGGAATAGGCGTTGGCATAGTACTGGAACAACTCCGTACCTCCAAATAGCACGGAAACATATTCAAATAGGACATAGATCGATTAACCAAAGTATTCCTTTGATATCGTTCATATTATCTCCCTTCCATTACAGCTAAGTGAGGTGATAAAAATGAGGGCGAGGGTTGATTGTATTCCCTGTTATCTAAAACAGGCGCTTTCGGCGATAAAGGAGATAGAGAAAGACCCGGAAAAACAGAGAGCCTTGCTTATAAAAACGGCGGAGATACTACCGGAGCTCACCTTAGAGGAGACACCGGCGGGGAACTCGAGCTTCATCCTCTTCCGGGTATCCGAGCTCACCGGATGCCCTGATCCTTTCAAAGAGAAGAAGCACTACTACAACCAACTCGCCCTCAAGCTCTATCCCAAGCTGGTAGAATTGGCGAAAAATCACCCCGATCCATTAGAAGGTGCTGTTAGGATCGCAGCTGCAGGGAATGTGATCGACTTGGGTATCCTTTCTACAGTTAACATCGAAGAGGGAATAAGACAAGTAATGTCCTCTGGCCTTGCCAGGAACGATTATGAAAGGTTCAAGGAAGAGCTAAAGAACGCCAAGACCATCCTCTATCTTCCCGATAACGCCGGGGAGATCGTCTTCGATCGAGTCCTAATAGAGGAACTGACAAAACGCGGAAAGAGGGTGATCATCGGAGTTAGGGAAACGCCCATCCTGAATGATATAACCCCAATTGATATAAAGGAGGCAAATATACCGGAGGAAGTAGAAGTGATTATTACCGGATCGAGGAAAATAGGTACCGATCTTCCCAGCTGTTCAAAAAGATTCATCAAAATCTTTCAAAATTCCGATATAATAATAGCGAAGGGGCAGGGAAATTTTGAAACCCTCTCCGAAGAGAGGGGACCGATATACTTCTTATTGAAGGCTAAATGCCCTTTAGTGGCGGAAGAGGCAAAGGTCCTGTTCGGGGATATGATATTTGCTCGCGTGTAAAAAAGTACCGGGGAGGAGGAATATTGTCCATTATTTATGTTCTCCTCACGGGTAATTCTCCCGCCCTCCTCCCCGGCTCTCTGGGGGCTGTAAGCTAGAGGGAGGGAATTTTGGAACTATTATCTCTCCTCTTACAATATCGGCGATTCTCGCCGGTCTTTAAAGTGAAATATACTGACATCAAGAAATGTCGTTTTTTGACGCATTATTTAAGCGAAAAACCGCTCTTTTGACAGATGGAACCTAATGGAGACGAAATATTAGAAGGCTGGAGAGAAATAGCCGCCTATCTCAACAGAAGCGTTCGTACTGTTCAACGCTGGGCTAAGAAACGCCATCTACCAGTACACCATCCTTCCTATGCTAAAGGGGGAACAGTCTTCGCCTATAAATCGGAACTCGACTGTTGGCTCAGGATAAAGCACGAGGCTCCCGCTCTGCTGTATCTGCCGGACTTTATCCGTTCGCGAAAGATTTGGGCATTGGTACATATCCTGATGGCTATTCTCCTGGTATTCCTCTTCTACTATTATTTTAAACCCCGGTTTAAAGTACTCCACCCCGTTTCCGTGAGGATTGTAGGCTCAAGGTTCATCATCCTCGACAAAAGGGGGAAAAAACTCTGGGAATACACCCCCTCTCTTCCCATTTATGAAAAGGAACCACAAGCTCCTGGGAAAGAAAGACTTCCTCTTGTTCGCTTTGTTAAGCTAAGCCCAGCTAGGGGAGCAAATACCCTCATCGCCTTCAAGACAAGGGAAGAACCACCTCGTCTCTATCTTCTATGTTTTTCAAATCAGGGAAGGCTCATCTGGAAACACCGCTTAGGAAGACCGCTCAACTGCGGGGGAAAAGTTATCCCTCCGGACTATGAACTGATGCGACTTGAGATAAGGGATTTAAACCGCCAGGGAGGAAAAGAGATTATTGCACTTATAAAGCACAAAAGCTCCTTCCCCTCCTTTATCCTCATCTTCACCCCTAAAGGGGACCTCCTTGGGGAATATATAAATACTGGCGCTCTCTACTATCTGATAATAACCGATCTCGACAAGGATGGTCTTTCTGAGATAATTGCTGGCGGAGCAAACACTGCCTACTCCCGTCCTGCCATCGTCATCCTCGATCCAAGGGTAGTACAGGGCTCATCCCCTCTCCCTGATCATAAAGAATACGCCCTAAAGGGAGTTCCCCGGGGAACGGAGAAGTACTACCTTCTTCTTCCCAATACTGATCTAGTCAACCTGTATCCTTCTTCTTTCTGCCAGGTGGGGGATCTGTCTTTTTCTGCCAATGAACTCTCGGTACATACATGCCTTCCCCAAACCGAAGAACATCCCTTATTTGTTGGACCGATCTTCCGCTTCCATCTTAATCTCCATCTATTGCAACTCGAGCCTCATGATTTCTTCCTTCTTCAGCGTCAGGAGTTAGTACGGAAGGGAAAACTTCCTCCTATGGGTCCTAACTATATAGAAGAGTTGAAGAAAGACCTTCGCTGGTGGGATGGAGAACGATGGGTCAATCGACCCACGATGAACCGGCTATGGAAAGGATGGGGAAATGAGTAAAGAAAAGAAAGAACGACTCGATGGATGGAAGGAGATCGCAAGTTATCTCGATCGCGATCCCCGCACAGTGATGCGCTGGGAGAGGGAGCTTGGGCTACCCATCCATAGGATCGAGAGCAAAGGCAAAAGCATCGTCTACGCCTTAACTGAGGAGATAGACGCCTGGCTCTCTTCCTTCTCCCAGATAGCTCCAGAAAGAAGGAGAGCAAGGTTACTAAAAACGAGAAAGAGATTCTGGTTATTTCATCTCGCCATCTGCTCTCTCATCGTTATTTTAACTGTTCTTCTAATATACCCTTGGCAAAAGAGGAAACCGAATCCAGCTGATTTCGATATATCGGGAAGCAGGTTGATCATCCTTGATGATAAGGGAAGGAAACTCTGGGAGTACGATGCAGGGAGAAAGCTCATTTCCAAAAAGGAATATAAAAAAGGAGAGCTAAATATTAATCCCTCCCTTCTCATCACCGACCTCGAAGGCGATGGAAGAAGAGAGGTTTTATTTATCCCCATCTATATACGGGAAAACCCACTTCTACACCCTCTCTCCTTTCCGAACTTTCTCGTCTGTTTCGAGGCTTCAGGAAAGATAAGGTTCATCCTGAAACCAGGAAGGGAGATAAGGTATAATAAATACACCACTTCGGCTAATTACAACTTGGGACCTCTCTTAGTTGACGACCTCGACGGAGATGGGAAAAAAGAAATTATATTGGAAACGCACAACATCCCTTTATTCCCCTCACAGCTACTGGTATTGACCGCTCAGGGCAAGGTCATTGGCGAATTCGTGAACGCGGGGCACATCCAGCGTCCCATAGTGGTGAAGGATCTGGATAACGATGGCTACAAGGATATAATCATCTGTGGGATAAATAACACCTTCCGCTCCAATTTCCTTGCGGTATTCGATTATCGATCCGTCTTCGGCTCATCGCCCACCCCGGCGGATCCGGAACATACTTCCCCTGAGCTCGCTCGAGGAACGATGAAATATTACATTGTGCTACCGAAAATCGATCTTTATCCTCTCCTCGCCACTTACCCAAGCGCCACTTTTGATATCACCGATGAGGAGATCGTCCTCAAAGGAGCGATATATGACGAAGCCGATCTGCTTCCAAATATAGCCTCGCTACCAACCCCCATCTTCCATTTCGATTATTCGTTAAGGCTTACTAAGGTGGAGCTTCCGCGGAAATTTATAACAGCTTATCGGGAGCTCGCGAAAAAAGGTTATCTCAAACCCCTCCCCCCGGATTATGAGAAAAGATTGGCAAAACGGGTTCTCTGGTGGGATGGGGACAAATGGGTGAACCACCCCACCAAGACTAAGATGTGGAGAGAATGGGAGTGAAAAAACACTTGACAAGGAAGGGAAAAAATCTTATGTATAAAAGCGAATGTGGCGCTATCGTCTAGGGGTCTAGGACGGATGGTTCTCAGCCATCAAACCCGGGTTCGAGTCCCGGTAGCGCTACCAGCATTAATAAGGGGCGGTAATCGCCCCTAAATTTTTTTAGCCGATCATCAAAAAGCGCGAGCAGAAAACATTTAAGATAGAGACAGCCATAAAGGCTGTCCCTACACAGGATCAAAGGATAAGAGGAGGGAGGTTTCTCCTCTCAGTGAGAACAAGCTTGGGTTCCCTAAAAACTTCAACGACAAACTTTAGCATAGCAAAATTCCCCTTGAAAGGGTGGAAATTCTATTCTATAATTTGTATCGGCGGCGCGCCCATAGCTCAACAGGATAGAGCGTCTGACTACGAATCAGAAGGTTGGGGGTTCGATTCCTCCTGGGCGCGCCATTAGTCTTTCGGTGAGCAAAAAAGCCCACCTTATTTCTTCCCCTTAAGCCAACAATATCGGAAAGGAGGGGGAAATGAAAAGGGAGTTTCTTCTTCTCGTACTTATGGTCCTTCTTACAACCTCTTTCACCTTCGCCCAGATACCGAAGGAAGAGGTTTTAAAACGGGTAGCGATACCTGCCAAGGGGGACCTAAGAGGGTTGGTCGATATCGTTGGCTTCGCCCATACTGCAAAGCAGATGGACTTTGTCGTCTCGCTCTGCGAGAAGCTCGAAAAAGAGCACTTCGCTAAGCTGGAAAAGGAATATGGCATCTCAAAGGAAAAGCCAGCGATCGCGGTTATATGCCCTCACGATGACTACTATTACGCGGGCAGGGTATATATTAATGTCATCCCCCATATAAAGGCGAAGCGGGTAATACTATTCGGCGTCTGCCACTGGGCGAAAACCTTCGGGGTAAAGGACAAGCTCGTATTCGACGCCTTCAAGAGATGGCGCGGTCCTTACGGTCCTGTTCCCGTATCACCCCTCCGGGAAGAGATAACAAAAAGGCTCAATAAGGAAGACTACCTCATAAGCAACGAGATCGAGGGAAGTGAACACTCAGTAGAGGCGATAATCCCCTTCCTTCAGTATTACAACCGGAAGGTAGAGATAATATCCATCCTCGTTCCCTATATGAACTGGGATCGGATGAACGAGCTCGGGAAAAAGCTTGCCCAGGTAGTGGGATCAATAATAAGGGAAAAGGGGTGGAAGCTGGGCGAAGATATTGCTTTCGTCATTTCTACCGATGGCGTTCACTACGGGGACTACGGCTGGAGTTATTACGGGTATCACCCCTTCGGATGCGACATCAAGGGATACGAAAAAGCAGTGGCTCAAGATCACCGGCTGGTGAACAACTACCTTGCAGGAATTCTTAAGAGCTCGAAGATAGAGAAGCTGTTCTCCCTACTCGTTGATCCGAGCGATCCCACCAAATACAGAATAACCTGGTGCGGCAGGTTCTCCGTTCCATTTGGGACAAACTTTCTTGCCCAGTTGATGAAAGAGCTCAACCATAAACCACTCACCGGATACTTCCTTCGCTATGGAACGAGCATCAGTTTTCCCACCCTGCCGGTGGAGAAGCTCGGTATGGGACCGACTGCGCCAAGCAATCTTCATCACTTCGTGAGCTATATTGGGGTGGGCTATTTCTAAAGGCTTCTGAAATAACCTCGCACCTGCCGATATTTCTCCTCCCATTCTCGGCGAAGTCGGTGGGGGATGAGTTTACCCATCAATCGGGTGGTAGCCACCACCCGAGGAGCTAATACGGAATCTCGTATCACCCTGCTTCGTGGAGGAAGGAGAGCAGCGAGGAGATAAACAAGAGCGGTGGAGATGAGAACGCCGATCAAGAGGGAGAGAAGACCACCGACGATCCTGTCGAGGAAGGACAGTCCCGTCACCTTGAGGAACCGCCGGATGAAATAGCTGAACAGGGCGAAGAGGAGCATCATCCAGCAGACAATGATAATGAAAGAGAGAACGAGGGAAAGCTGTGGATGACGTGGGATCAACCGGTCGATCACTGGAGCAAGATACGGGGCATAGCGGTAGGCAAAGATGATCCCCAGAATCACCGAGAGGAAGAGGAGAAAGATCCGGGTAAAACCCCTTATCAACCCATAGATCAAAGAAAAAGCAAGAATGACGGATATGACGATATCGAGCCCGTTCATCTTCCCTCCTTGACCTTAAAAATAAACCATTATGCTATAATTGTAAACGATGAAAATAAAGCTTCTCGTTCCATCCGATATCAAAAAAGCGGTCCCAATGAAGGAAGCGATAGAGGCGGTAGAGAAAGCCTTTATCGCTTACTCTGAAAGGGAAGCGGTGGTTCCCGAGCGGACCGCGATCCCCCTCTCCACCGATCCGATGGAGACCGCCTTGTTTATGCCATCCTTTCTCACGAAGGAAAATGCGCTGGGAATAAAAGTATTAACCGTGCTCCCCAAGAATCCCTCACGAGGGCTTCCTGCCATCTCCGGAATGATGCTACTCCTTGACCCCGAAGAAGGGGGAGCAAAGGGGATACTCGATGCTATAACGCTCACCGCCATCCGTACAGCTGGGGCGAGCGGCGCCGCCACTCGGGCTCTCGCGGTCGAAGGGGCGGAAAAAGCAGCTATCTTTGGCGCCGGCGCCCAGGCGAGCTACCAGCTTGAGGCAATTATCACCGTTCGTCCAACGATAAGGGAAATCGCCATCTACGACATCGAAGAGAAACGGGCGGCGCCGCTCGCCGAGAGAATGAGAGAAAAACATCCAGAGATAACTTTCAAGGTAGCAAGCTCACCGGAGGAAGCGGTGCGGGAGGCGGATATCATCACCACCGTTACCACATCGAAAAACCCTGTCTTCCCAGGCAAACTGGTAAAGGAAGGAGCTCACATAAACGCCATCGGCGCCTTCACCCCCGATGCCCGAGAACTCGATGACGAGATCATATCTCGGGCTAAGATCGTGGTCGACTCAAGAAAGATGGCAAAGATCGAGCCGGGAGATATCATCATCCCCTTAAATACTGAGGTGATAAAAGAGGACGACATCCTGGCGGAGATAGGCGAGGTCCTCGCTGGGAAGAAGGCTGTAAGAAGCTCTAAGAGGGATATCACCTTATTCAAATCTGTCGGGCTCGCTGTCCAGGACATCGCGGTAGCAGACCTCGCCTACCGTAAGGCAGCGGAGCTCGGTTTGGGTAAGGAGATCGAACTTTGACTACTAAGAAAGATGAGGAGTTCCTCCGCCTTGCCCTCGCCGAGGCGAAAAGAGGGGCTGAGGAGGGCGAGGTGCCGGTAGGAGCGATCATCGTTATAGAAGATGAGGTAGTCGCTTCTGCCCACAACAAGCCCATATCCCTGAACGATCCAACCGCCCATGCTGAGATCCTGGCGATACGGGAAGCGGCAGAGAAACTCGGAAACTACCGGCTTACTGGTGGCACTATCTATGTAACCATCGAGCCCTGTATTATGTGTATAGGCGCTATCCTCCAGGCAAGGCTCAGCAGGCTCGTCTACGGTGCAGATGACCCAAAGTTCGGTGGAGTTTCTTCTCTCATCGATCTATCAAAGATAAGGGGATTGAACCACAAGCTCGAAATCATCTCTGGGGTGCTCAAGGAGGAATCCGCCTCCCTCCTCCGCTCGTTCTTTGGGAAGAGAAGAAGGGAAAAGGGATAGACAAATAAGAACATTTTCACTATATTATCAATTGAGCGGAGAGGTACCCAAGTGGCCGTAAGGGGGCCGACTCGAAATCGGCTTGTCCCGTGATGAGCGGGGCACGTGGGTTCGAATCCCACCCTCTCCGCCATTTCTGTGCAACAAAAAAAGAAGGGGAATACCCCCTTCTCGAAAGAATCCAAAATCCCTTTCTGATTAAAAGCAGTAGCTTATTCCTCCAACGAACCGCTCTGTCAAGTGGCTTCCTTCCCCTTCAAAGAAGATATAGAACAAGCGAAAATCTCCTCTTACAAAGAGCTTCTCCATAACCGGAATCTTTATCCCGCCGCCGAAGTTGATGGCGAAATGAGTGGCGCTATCACCAACGCCGAGGAAAGAGGCTGAGGCACGGCAGAAGCCAGCACCAGCAGTAAAGTAGGGGACGAAGCTCTCATCTTCCGTCTTTATCGTACCAACGAAATTGCCATTGACGAAGACGAGCGAGGTATCAATAACCCCAAAAACGCTTCCCGGCACATAGGTGAACTCGAACTCGCCTCCGAGCATCTCGCTGTAAGGGATAAAAACACCTCCCCCAATAGCGAGATCTGAACCGAGCACATCCATATGGTTTAGCCCAACGAAGAGAGAGACTTCCTTCTCCTTGTCGGCAGAAAACAGAGGAAGAGCAATAAGCAAAATCAGCAGGACCAACCCCGCTTTTTTAAGCATAACTTACCTCCTTGATGTTTAAAGTTGCCCTTTCTTTACAATCTTAAATTTTAAAGAAAATTACTGTCAAATTTTTTCAGGAAAATCCATTTTTTTAAGAAATCAAAGGCTAAAATAAATTTTTTCCTCCTTTGACTTCGAGAGTTCTCCAAATCAACCAACCACCATTTAATAGTGACTAAAAACGATAACCGAGACCACTGGTTACCCTGTGAAATACATCCCCCTTTTCCCCTTGCTTAAAAAGGAACAATCGGTAATCAACCCGGATGAGAAACCTACCCCCTACCGGGAGTTTAACTCCTCCACCAATATCCCCTGCTGCTTTGAAGGATATACTTCGTCTTATCACTCGTTCATAGGTAATGGGGACAAAGATATCCCCGATAAAAATGTAAAGGGTATCTGTTTCCTCCGGCGAGGTTACCTCTGCGTATAACCCAACTGCCCCACCCCACCAGCGAGATAGGGGGTCAATCCTTCTGCCAAATCCGTGAACTGATAAACAAGATCCATATTAAGGATATTACCGTTTATCCTGACATTATTTCCGGGGTAAAGCTCGGTCAGCCCTCTCCTTATGGGGTAGGTATCAGCAATGGGGATAAAGGTATATTCAAAAGCAACACCCAACTTACCGCTTAGGGGAAGGAAAAAGCCACCGCCAAAACAAACAGAGGGCTCATACAAAGTAAGGATAGTCAAACCCAAAAACACCGTAGATCTCTTTCTTCTCATTTTGGGAGAAAAGAGGGACGGCGATAATTAGAAGGATACCAAGAAGAATCGCCATCTTCTTTAACACCGTGAAAACCACCTCAGGTCATAAAAAGCCTTCTACTCCTCAATCAAAATCTCAAGCAATGATTATGCCAAAGAGACCCCACCTGCTAAATCCCTCGGTAATAAGAGGTTGTAGAAACTTAAGCGTCCTCTCTGCCCTCAATGGAGGACAAATTGACTCCTTCTGGGTACGCCTGATCAAAAAATTTAGGAGTCTCCCCAATCGGAGACTCCCACTCGGTTAACCAATGCCGGGTGATATCTGATCTTATATCTCTACAAAGATCATCTACTGTGAGAATTACAAACCGCCTATGACCATCTTCCTGACGCGGAAGGTGGGAGCGCTAACGCTTCCCTCGAGCTCGAGATCATTCCCCACCACATCAATACCTTTAAGCATCTCAAAGATATTCCCTGCAAGGGTGATGTTCGCTACCGGCTTCGTCTTCCTCCCCTCTTCGATCCAAACGCCCATCGCTCCAGCAGAAAAAGCCCCGGTTATCGGGTTCACCCCACCACCCTGGGTTGCCATCAGGTAAAGCCCGTTCCTGACCCCTTTTATGATCTCCTCAGGATCCGTGTTCCCATTTACCAGGTAGAAATTGGTAGGACCGATGCCGGGAAGGGAAGAGTAACCTCTCCGAGTAGCGTTTCCGGTAGATTTCGTTCCCGCTTTAGCTGCCGCCTGAGTATTGTAGAGATAGGTCTTAAGAACACCTTTGTCCACTACCACCTTCTTTCTGGTGGCTACCCCTTCACCATCAACCGGACGGCTGCCCAACGCCTTATCCAAGGTGCCGTCATCGATGATGGTAATAAGGGGAGAAGCGATCTTTTTCCCC
>Ga0190338_1000121_pt1 | contig 14484 bp, 18 predicted proteins | sample 4872041112_MG_FD_163434 | JGI IMG/M metagenome (GOLD analysis project Ga0190338, IMG submission 163434) | Hydrothermal vent sediment bacterial communities from Southern Trench, Guaymas Basin, Mexico - 4872-04-11-12_MG | ecosystem: Environmental > Aquatic > Marine > Hydrothermal vents > Sediment ... | reverse complement strand
CGAGAGAATTTTGCCGACTTTCATATAAAGTTAGAGTCAGAAAAGAACTGATATTAGGTCTCATTAAGAGTGATCCAGCGAAGGCACTTGAATTATCAACAATACTCTCGAATGTGGAGATAGCAGCTCACGACACTAATAAGGAAATAAATAAGATGGTTCAAGAGCTGGTGAGGATGGGTGATGAGCGATGATGGTTGAGATAACTTCTCTCGACATTGAACATGTAACGATTTATGAAGTTCTAGAAGGGTTATACAAACTTGTCATTAGCACTGAACATGGTAATATTGAAATCTCGGTAACAAGGAATGCTCTTGATAAAATTATATTGGCGATAGAAGAATTAAGGAGGGCTGATGAGTGATGACTCTCTTCGACTTGCTGAAAGAAGGAGTGGCAATCAGATACTACAAGAAAGACAACACTGTCTGTGTATGGACTGAAAACAACGATGTCGAAAGTGTAGTGAAGATATGCAATATCCTGACCGAGTGCTTCGACATCGAACTGAAAGACATTACAATTTTCCCGTTAAAAGACACGAAATTGAAAATCAGGCTTGAGTTTCCGTTTAATGTGAGTGGAGAAGGCGATGAGAACACTGAGGAACAGAACAACTCAGACTGGATCGACCTAACAGATAAGGCAGCGTATTGCGTGAAAGACGGAGAACTTACCATTGGATGGAAGAAAGACGATAAGATCGTAAATGTCCTGAGAGTACCCATGCATACGCTCAAGGAGCTGTACGACAGGTTACCTGAGGAAGCAACTACAGCCGACGTCAAGAGGGTTGCCGACGAGATGGGATTGAACATCATGGGCTTCGAGACATACATAATGCGGGTGTTGGCGAGGAGGGTAGAGTTCGGTGGTGAAGTTGTGAAGGAGGGTAAGACGCTGAAGCTCATCAAAGATACAGCGAGTGTTAGAGATGAGATCAGGAAAAAGCTGGATCAGGAGAAGCAGGTGATAGGGACGCCATGGACTGTAGAATAAGAACTGAATACAAGAACGGAATCAGATACTATGTATTAGATGAAGGTAAGTTCCCGTCAGTAACCTCCATCATCCACGAAACGTTGCCTGAACCAGATGAACTGAAAGCATGGAGAATAACAACTCCAAACTGGAAAAGCCTGCTGAAACGATACAAATACGAGGGAGAGTTCATACACTATCGCATTTTGAATAGATATGCAATAAGAACGCTTGAACCACCTGAGATTGATCCTTCCCTCCTTGATGATGAAGAGTTCATCATAGCAGTCGAAACAGGAGAGTTAATGTGGGACGAGATGGGATTAAACATTAATCCCATCGTGGTTGAGGAAGTTCTCATTAACAGGAAGCACCGCTATGCAGGGAGGGTTGACATGATTGCTGAGATCGATGGACAGACAGTGGTCATCGACCTGAAGAGACACTTCGATCCAGCGAGAAAACACTTCCTGCTACAGGTTGGAGCTTACGCTTATGCCTACGGGCTTGATAAGGTAGATAAAGGTATAGTCGTATCCTTATGTCCAGATCAATACCGAAACCCCAACCTTGAAGCTAAAGTTGTTGAGATCAGCAAGGAAGAGTTGAACTGGTTTGCTTCTGAGTTTTTGACTCTGGTGGAGGTGTTTCATGAGAAGGAAGAGGGAAGTAGAAAAAACCCGGAACTGTAAGCGGTGTATATTCGCCTACTACAGAGACGGAAAGCTGACGTGTGTATTCGGAAGAGCGGTCACGAGCAGGAGACCGTGTAAGGACTTCGTGGAAATCGAAGAATATACACTATAAGGTATATCACACAATTATATAGATTTTATTGAAATATAATATACAAATATAGTGTATGCTGCAGGATATACTTCATGACGCAACAAAAAACTTATCTTTTCTGCACAAGAAAAGAAAAGAGAAAAGACACCAAATGGAGGGATACAATGGAGGGATACAATGAAGGAATATAACCGTCAGAATATAAAAGCATTTCGGAAAAAGAAGAAGAAACCAACAATAAGCTGTCGCGAATGCTTGGAATCTGCACCAACAGAACATCCGAACAGAGTCAAGTGCTATCGGTGGGACACTCTCGTCGCTCCCAGCAGAGCCGAGTGCTGTCCGTATTTTGTGAGTAAGAGAAAGAGAAAGATTGAGCAAAGGAGAAGGAGGAGATAGAATGGTGAGCGATCAGGAAATATTAAACCACTACAAGAAAGTTAAAAATATTGTAAAGTCTTTTGGGTTCGACCCCTTGCTCCAAAAAGCGTACAGACTTGGCAACAGAGATTTTACTGGATGGTACTACAAGGGCAGGTGCTTCGACCTGAACAGAGACTACGATAAGCTGAAGACATGCAGAACGATTTACGCTACTCTCAACTTCACGACTTCCGATATAACGAGACTGCCAGAATACGAAGATATCGTTTGCATGAATCTCTTTGCAGATGTTGACCTGACTGACGATGCCAAAGAAGAAGTCAAAGAGAAGGGCAGGAGTGAGGAGCTGAAAAAAGTTGCCATTAAGTCCATAAGGTTCATCTACGAGCAGTTCTGCAGACTTGTTTCTCCCGAATCGATCATCCTTCTCGACAGCGGAGGCGGATTTTACGTCATGATCCACCACAGAGTCACACTTCCACTGGCAGAGTTTCCGAGAGAAGAGAGAGGAATGGTGTTCAGAGAACTGTGCAGAAGGTTCAACAACTTTCTGAGGAGCGTTAGGGAGAGGGCATCCAAAGAAATACATGACTTTGACAAATACTTCAAGATAGACTTGCTGAACAACAAGAACAGGCTGTTTAAAGTACCTCTGAGCATGCACAAGTCTCTCCCAGTTGTGGTTCACCCCATAGACCCAGAGAGTCCAGACTTCGATGAAATGACCATACCGATTAGCGATGAAAAACTGAAGGAGATTGAAGAGGTTCTGTCGAGAGCACCGTTACCATATCAGGCCGAAAAAGATCTCGACAGAATGGTATCCGTGCTGTTTCCAGAATACAGTGATGGGTGGAGAGAACGATTGCTGAAGTGGATAGCAGATGAGAAGAAGAGGAAAGAAGAAGAACAGATGAGGAGAGAGGAAGTAATAAGGGAACTACAGGAAAGGAGAAGGGAACTCGAAAACGTGGAAGAGACGACCAACATACAGGACATTTTCGATGCCATACAGCAGATATCGATGTTTGAGATAGTAGCTCCCCACATCACAGAAGATAGAGGAGACGGCCATCCAAGATTTAACCCACCTTACAGACCTTCAAAATCGGGAACGTCGTGTTTCGTGATCAACGAGCACCTATTTTACGACCTATCTGAGCATGCCCACGGTGATGTCATTCAGTTCGTCGCTCTGGAGCTTGGACTGATAGGAAGCCCAGCGGAGTATCCGAGAGGTGAGGACTGGTGGAAATGTGTCGACGAGTTGAGAAGGAGAGGGTACAAGATACCAAGACTGAGAACTAAACCGAAGAAGAGACCCAAATTCACACTGGCTGATCGCATTGAAGTCGAGTCAATGCCTGATGACTTGCCCGGTGCTGATGTTATCAGCATAGTCAAACCCCCGAGAGTTGGTGAGAAAGGAGGAACATATTATGCGGTAAAACAGATGCTAAAAGCCAACTCTGCCAACTACATCACGCACAGACATCAGGGATGCGAGCATGCAATCGAAATAATTCAGAAGCTTGACCCTGAAGCAACTGCTGTCGTGTGGATCGAAGGTAAGTATAGGGAAGGAATGTGTGCAACTGGTGAGTGGAAGTGCAGCGAGTGCCCGCTAAAACCAGATGAGTATAATGAAGAGAGTATCGGACACTTTGAAATGGAGCGTGTTGTCAGTGAGCTACTCAAGAAGTATAAAGTGCTGACCAAAGAGCTGATAAACAAACTGAACAGGGAGCCGTGGGTGCTAAAGAATCTCGTGTCTACAGCTGCTCTTTGTCCGTACTACACACTAATGTACGCCGAAAAACAGGCTAAATACTGTTTTACCGTCGCTCACTTCATCGACAGAATCACTCCAAGAGATCTGCTAATAATCGACGAGTCACCAACCGTGCAGTACTTCTATCCTCGCAGCGTCGAGCTGTTTGAAGTAACTTCAGAAGCAGGAAAATACTACAGCTGCCACTCGATACTGGGTAGTGAATATCTGCCAAGGCTCAGAGAAGTCAAGGAGAGGATAGAGAGCAAAGAGAGGAAGAGCAAGGAAGACAAGCTGATCCTGCAGATTATCGAAAAGTTTGAGGAGATGAACAAAGTCGATTTGAGGAGTGATATCGAAATTACCATTGATGATGTCGGCGTGGAAGACAAAGAAGCCATTCTCAGCAGGTTAGCTGAATACACACACCCAGACGAATACGATCCGGTAGCCCTTTTCGAGGCATACCTATATGCTTACGGCAAGAAGCTGTACTGGATAAGGTCGGAAAACAACAGACGAAAGAAGCTGTATCTGGTCGGAGACCAGAGTGAACCGATAAGGTACGAAAATGTAATAATGCACCAAAAACTGATGGTAATCGGAGGAATAGAGGGCGAGAGGTTCTGCAAGTGGCTGGAGAGCAAGGGTGCGAAAGTAGCGTACTACGAAGTCACATGCTTCCCGTACAGAGAGAACTTCATCATATTCCCAGTAAATGCTTCGCAGAAGAGAAAAAGTGAGGAAGAGAAGAAGGACGAATCAGAGTGGAGGAAGAGGCAGAGAAGGAGAGAAAACCTCGCAAAGGTTGTTAAAGAGTTACGCAGAAAGAACATACCCGTAATCGTGTGGACGGGAACGAAGGAGAAGCAGAATGTGATTGCCGATAAGCTCGGTGACTACGCTAAGAGAATAAGGGAATGGAGTGTCAGAGAGATTAAGAGAAACCTCCACCTGATACTGGTCGCCTACGCCAACTCCAGAATTGCGAGAGCGGTTGACGTGCCGTTTATCGATGTATGCGCCATATGGGATGCCGATTTCGTTTCACCGTACTGGCATGCTGTTGCTGAGGACGCTAAAGCTAAGGATGACAAAGAGCTGAGAGAGTTTGCAGAGGTTATGTACGAAGAGATTATTGCGGAGGAGACTACCAACATGGTACTGAGGATATCTCCAGTCAAAGGGTACAACGAAAACATGCCGAAGATGGTGCTGATACCTGTAGACGAGCTGCACAAGATCAGGTGGATCGAAGATAGGGCTGTCAAGGGCTACATGAATATGTCACTCGACGCTATTATAGATTGGATTGATAAATTAGCAGTGAGGAGATTAAAAGAAGAAGAGATTGACCAAAAAAAGACAAGCGGGGTGGAGCATCTTAAAATTGTAGAAATGGATAAAAAAAGCCATAGCATCGAATTTGGTCACAGCACTTTGATGTTAAAACCATCAGAGACCTCTATTTGGCAAAAGCAGGTTGAGAAGGGTACTATATTAGACTGTCTTTATTTGAACACAGAGGAAAACACGATTGAAAGTAGCTCACCGCTATTTGAAATATTGAAGGATACTATAATACATGCGCTAAAGGAGAGCGATACTAGATTGAACCACGATAGGTTGAGGCGGAGAGTTGTGAAGATGGTACCAATAAAGGAACTTGAAAAAATTGATAAGGTGTTGAAGCGGTTGTGCGAAATGAAGGTAATCAAGCGAGAAAAAGTAGGAAAGAAGTGGATGTACTCACTCCCCACAACGTCATAACGCTGAACCTACTATGCCACAGACATCACTAACGGTACTATTTCTGGCGCCGCTGGTATTGCCCACGACATGAAGACTATGATGACAACGAGCGCAGCCACCATCGCCGCTCCTACTACTACCTTCTCTTCCACTGGTAGCTCGTCGAAGTGTGTCACCTTGTACTTGAATATCTCTACGCCACCTACCGCCTGTGCTGCTAATGTAGATGTTAGCTCAATAAACCATTCAGGTGCTTGTGATAGCTGATGTGCTACTTCAGAGTACACCGACACATTGGGAGCTGTTGTCTGTTCAGATACTTTATCGTCATATAGCTGCTCTTCCGAAGTGTACTCTTTGCCTTTGTAGATTATCTTCGGTGGTCTGTATTTTCTGTTCCAGTACCATAGCAGTGCTGCTGTTATTACTCCCGACACTACAACTAACCCAATTACGCTATTCACAAGTCCTCTTAGCTGATTTATGAGTCCAGCTGACTTTAGTATATCCTCCTTGTGTTTTAGCAGCTCGCTCAGTGAGTCTATGTACTGTGCAAGCCTCTGCCTTTCTGCTTCATCTGTGGTTTCGTAGTACTTCTTCATTGCTACTTCAAGATCTTTTGCCACTTCAATGTAGTTATTTATCACATTACGTAACTGAAGGTAGTTTACAACTGCGAGTACAGCTATTCCAGTACCTACAGCAATTAGTCCGAGCCCTATTCTGTCTCTCCTATCACCGAATACTACCGTAAGTCCTTCTCGCAAGCTCCTTTGCTCTTTCAGCTCATTCTCCTGAGATGGCATACAAAAACCCTCCTATCATTAGCAACCCCCCAGCTATCATCGCAAGCTTGTACTTATCGAGCTCAAAGCCTGCTTCGCCTAACTTTATAAAGAATGTTGTTCTATCCACGCCTCCTTCATACCACCATATTATATCGCCTTCGAGTTCGTCTGGTACTTCTGGTAGTGGTTCTATCTTAACTGGTATCATGACTGTCTTACCTGCGTCTATTGATGCGTATGTGGCAGTGCCCACAATTTTTCCTTTGTATGATAGTGCTACTTCAGCTTCATTAACTTTCACTGTACCGGTGTTCTTTACCGTCAGCTCGACAGTGAAGTTTTCAGGCACTCTGCCGACTATTTCTGCGGCCACTACAGATAGGTATGCTTTACCTTCTACAACTTCTCCAGCCTTTATGGTCGTTATGTGGGTATCGCAGGCGTTACCAGAGTCTCCACACGAGATTTCGAACTTGTATTCACCGGCTTCAGTGGCAAGCAGTGACATCAGTGCTCCGAACTCTGTACCAGCCTCTAACTGGAATGGGTACTCACCAATGCGTGTTTCACCTGGTTTAAGCTCTTTTTCCCAGAATCCTGGCAGACCTATTTTTATTGGTTTGCTGGACACGTTTTTCACGGTTACAAACGGTTTGCTCAGTGTTGTGTTAGCTTCGAAGAATACCACAAGTGCCTCGTCAACCCACACACCCAGTGGTATGTTTGTCAGGCTTTCATCTCTTACAAACTCACAGCACTTCATTACTCCTCACCTCCTCTTTTTTCTTTCTTTAATAGCAGCAGCAAGCCTGCACCAACTCCGGTTGCCAGCAGTATACCCCACCATGGGAAGGCTGGTGGTGTTGGTGGTTCGGGTGGCACTTCTCTGACTTTTAACACCCACGTCATGTTAACATCTCCTTATCCATACTCTTATCCATACTAATCATCCTCTCACCATCAACCATACTCATCGGTGAGACTCCACATTCCTCCGATCACCGAGCTTGCGTACACGACTATATCCATGTCTCTGTCAAACTTTATGCTCTTGGTTACAGTTTTCGTAGCTCCAGCACTCAGCGTACCTTCCCATGAAGCTATGAACACATTGTTCTTCTTGTCGTAAATCTCTACTTTGCACATCCCTTCATCGCCTTCATTCTGTATCATCGCCTGCAAGACTATGGTTGATCCCTTTCCGATGTTGTAGGTCCCTGGTGAAACTGCACTCCCATCGGGAAGCTGAACGAATGTCTGGTCCCTCACTATCTTTGCATTCGGTATCGGCTGAATTCTCAAAAACCACGTCATGATATCACCTCCTAATATCACCTCCTATTTAACACCCATACGTATCTACCAACACCCATTTGGAATCATCCCAGTAATATGTGTGGTACTCTAAATTCATATTGGTGTTAACTGTGAAGGAGATATTTTCTATTTTCTGAGCATCAGAATCGAGTGTGAACTCCTTCCTGATAACCTCTCTGTTGTTTTTACTGTCCCATATCTGGAACACTATCCTACCACTGCCTCCGTCGTTCCTTATCCCGTAATGGGCATAGACTGTTGCTCCTTTTTCAACCTCAATGGTTTGCCCTCTATCATAAGACTTTCCACCATACGACAGGTAACACTCCTCTGCTATAAACACTGGATTTGGAGGTAATGTCACTATTTTTACGATTGGATTGATGTAGTCAAGCAGTGTTGGGAAGTATAGTTGGTATGTTCCAGCGACCAAGTGTATTTCCTTACTGAAAGACTGCCACTGCGGTTTTGCCAGTAGTTCGTAGCAGTCTATTTTCTTAACTGTTGAGTCCTCAACTCTGCCGAGACAAATTAGGACTGTCATTTCAGTAGGAGCGTAGTATTCAAAGTATATCCCGTTTGATGTTATCTCAACGTTTCTCAGCTTTGGCAGAGGCATTGCACAGTCAGGCAATGTGGTCTGAATTGGTGGGTCCTCTAAATACACCGCATACTCTGGAAAAGCTTCCAGGAAACAGTAGAAGAGCGGTTCAAGTTTAAGGTCTTCTATAATTACGTCCCTTGTTTCCTTTGCAGAGATGTACTTCTGGTAAGCTCCTCTAAGTTTCTGCTCCCACTCACTCACACACATGTCGTAGTCGTACTGGCTGTACGCGAGCTTTGCCTTGCAGTGGAAACACCCCCACTCCACCCAGTCATCGTATATCTGCTGTGCCTCGTTAGCTGCTTCCACCATTGCGTCATAGTAGCCTTTCAGACCTGCCACCCTGTCTGGAAGGTCTCCATAGTAGCTTGGATCACGAGGACAGTATCTGCTTACCTCATCCGGTGGGTACGATGTGCTCTTTCCGAATCTTCTTAAGAAGGCTGCTGCATTCCTATCAGCATGTTCGGTGGCGAGGTATTGCAGTATTCTCACAACAATCCAGTCTGATAGTTTGCTTTTACTGACTTTTACGAATTCTTCGAATCCGAACCTTGAAGTGTAGTACTCCTTAACTATTACTTTGGTTTCACCAGTTTCTGGGTCTGTAACTATTTCCCAGGTTGCATTTTCTGGTAGAGTGTCAATTTCATCTGTGCTAACTTCGTACTGTATGTAACCACCTACAATCATTCCAGCAGATACCTGAAATATCCAATAGTCCCCTTCTTCTTTTACAAATGTTACATGAGTTCCTGAGCCATATTCCCAGTCATTTATGTCAAGATAGTTAACTACAAAACCTGAAGCATCGGGCTTTATGTATAGGGTTGGAGTGCCACTAACTGCATAGCTCCCAGCAGCCCAGTATTTGCCATCAGTTCCAACGATTACTTGCATCATGTACCATGTTTTGTCATCAATGCCAGTCCATATAAGACCCGTGGGTGGAGTTGTAGAGTAGCCGTACCCTTCATAGTAGAACTGTCTGTCGAAAACCACTGCAAAATCTCTGTGACACATGTCCTTGAGCACAATCCTGTAGTTTCCGGGAGGTAGTGGTTGTGGTTCTGCGGTCTTTCTTACTATAGATTTGCATGATGGCTGAGTTGCTGGAGTTGCGAGTCCTCTGAATATCAGCACACCTCTGTAGTACACTCTTATCGCTACTTCGTCGCATCCCACTGCTCCTTGACATTCAACACATACATGCTGTCCTTCAAAGCATATCTGTCCATCACCGAACGTTACAGCTGTTAGTTTTCCTCCAAGTGCCAGTGGGATGTCTACATCGTATTCAATGACCGCCATACCACACCACCTCAAGATAATCTCGCAAGCTCCTCGCCATGCTTCCTGACTTCACCGTTAAGGGATTCTATATCCTTTTTCAGCTCATCAATTGTAATGCATATATTTGAAACCTTGGTTTCCAGCCTTGTCAGTCTTTCAATTATGTTCTGTGCAAACTTAATGTGGTAGATCATGATGCTTCCTATGCCGCCAATTAAGCCACTCAGAACGCTCGTTGCTACAGTCGCACCATCCATTTCCATCACCTTGCCGCTCTTATTATCGCCTTCACCACATTCTCAGTTATTGCTATAAGACCAGCATATGCCACGAACTGCTGCTCAACACTCTGCTCAGTTATTGGAACTCCAGACAGTTGGAGAGCTGCTCCGACTATTGCTCCCCAGATTACTGTCGTTACGAACTTCGCAGTGTTGAAGCTCTGCGGATTCTCTGAGTTCAGGTGCTTCTTCACGTACATTGATAGGCTGTACACTACTGCACTGATGATTGCTATCAGCAGTGAGCCCGCATCCATTTTACATCACCTCCTACAAACTTTTTTATTCTATCTAAATATATGACAATGACAAATATAAAGCTTGCTACCGTTGATAACCAGTAGAACTGGTATATCTCAGGATGATTGAGACCGAGTCCAGCAACTTCAAACGGTGTATAGAGTAGCTGGTTTACCACCACGTAGAAGAGGCTGAGGTCATACGGTAAGCTCAGTTTTGACGGGAATGAAGCAGCAAAGAACCAGTAAATGAAGAACACTACCGCTGTCCCAAGTCCACCTACGGCATAGTTGGCAAGACTGAACCCCCCGCAGTAAGTCCAGCCCCTGATTCCAAATGTAGCATACACAACGTGGCATTTAGTTCCGTCAATCACACTGCCCCACCAGTAGTGCCAGAACTCGTGAACCCAGAGAGCGATGTAACAGTGGAAAAGGAAGAAAAAGACGAGTAGGAGTGCTCTGAACCACCACTTTCTGTACTGTTGCTCTCCAAATTGCTCTATTGCGTCTATCATCACTCAACCTCTCCTAATTCGGGCTATAGCTAATATCGTTCCAAGTGCAAGTAACGCTGCAGCAACTGGAAATATTGATGGTGCTTCTTCCTCCGGTGCTTCTTCCTCCGGTGCTCCTTCCTCCGTAACTTCGAGAGTAGCACAAAGTTCGTAAATGCATACTTTGTAAGTTCCGGGTACACTGATAGCTACTCTTCCAAGGAACGCCTCTTTCCTTTCATTTGGATTTAGATCAATAGTCGCTATTAGAACTGGTTGTCGGCTTCCATCTGGAAGTACGAGGTCAACTCTCAGAGTTCTTTCAGCTTGTGTGCTTTCTGTATTGTAAGCCGTAGCATATACTTCAAAAGGTTTGTTAGCTACTACTCTATTCGGATCTAGTCTAATTTCCTCAACTACAACTACCATATTTACCACCCTTTCTTCTCCACCTCTTCAAGCTTCTTTAGGTGCTTCTCGGCTTCAGTTTTGACAACCTCAACACGCTTCAGCCTTTCCTTCCACATTGCTAAGGTTCTACGCATTTCCCAATCTGGAACGTTCTTGTAAGCGTTTGGCTTAATACCTTCAATGATGTTGCCGTAGTAAGTATCTGCAACTTGAAGTTTCTCGAAGTCTTCATGACCCAATGTCTGGTAAGCGTAATTGTCTTTCCCTGCTATCCACTCTGTAAACTCTTGCTTGAGCTGTCTGTATTGCTCGATTGCCTCGTTGTAATCTTTCGGTGGAGTTAAAACTTTGAGGGTCTTGCTCTTAGCGTATTCTATTTGCTCTTGAATTGCTTTTTCACCTGTGTATGGATTACCATCTGTGATTGTGATAAGCATTGTGTTGTGCTCTGGTTTGTGGTCGAAAGCTCCCCATGTAACCACTAATTTATCTATATTTCGTATCGTGTCAATATCTTGAGCTAAAACTGGTCTGAATGGATCTTCTTTTGTTCCATTTCCTGTAATTTCAGCTTCAATGATAGCTAAAGCTGGAAGTAAAGGAGATGACGGAGCTAATAGCCTTGCCGTCATTCCTTCACAAACTGGTGCTGCTTCAACAAAAGTATTAACAGCTATGAAACCGCTTGCTATATCGCTGTCTGTGACTGAAATACATGGAGTACTTTGCAGTTCAGTTAAATAAACTTCATGCGAGCTTCCGCTAATAGAGTATCTTGTGATATATACTCTATTTAACTGTAAATCTTGTCCATAACTACCTATTTCAGTATCAAATCCTGCACGATGTTTTACCAATATTAAGTCTTTTGACGCATTGCTGACATAAAAGTGTATGTAGTAGTAGTTGTATGAGTCATATCGCCTGTGAACAACATTAGGTGCATCGTAGTCAGCAGCTCTTATCCTTGCTTGAATTGCCTTATCTGTAAAGCTATCTACTGTTCTTAGCATGTTACCATATGGTAAAAAGTTCCAATCAATCACTTTTTCAATCAGAGTTAGATATACGAAGTAAACATCCTCAGTCGGATACTCCAAATCTGACCTCTTTATAGGCAATGTAACAGCTGATGGTATATACGTCATCTCACACCACCTCCATCATATTATCCACCAACTACTACCATCCGATATGAATGTGTAACTTTCATATTGAGTCGTAATCTGAACTGAAGCTTGCCCGTCAATGTTTGCTCCTCCACCATCCACTGTAACTGGATTAGTTGAACTGTCAATCTTTTTCACATTCACGATTGCGTTTGCTTGTGGAGGTGGAAGAGTTATCGTGATAGCTCCACCTGAAGCGTCTGCAAGGACAACATCGCCCCTGCTTGCAGTGTAATTCGAGCTTACCGTAACAACATTTGGAGAGAAGTAAACAGTATCCAGAATCTCCTTCGATATTGGGCATGCCAGCCTACTCCTAACATCTCCCTGATAGTAAACCCTAACTGTAGTTGACGAGCCTCCAGACTCGTATCTCGCAAACAGCTTAACTACAAGTCTGCTCCCAGAAGCCATGATATGGTCGCTCGCAAGGATGAGTGCTATTATAACGTCTCTCCTTGAGTCAACCATATCACTAACCATTGACTCAGCGATTAGAACCTCAGAACCACCTGACTGCCTTTCGTAAAGTCTGAAGAACAACCTTACTGGTATGTTACCACTCATCACCTCAGCCTGACAGTGGAGCTCGTAGACGCCGAGCTTCAGCGGGATACCGTCTGAAGGTGCTATCCACGAGGCTATCTCATAGTCACCAGAACTGTTCTGTGCAGTTTCGGCATAAGCCTCTGTAAGCTCTGGCACATCAAGGCTCATAGACTTGTAGGCTGGGACTTCTGAATCAGCCGCATCCAGTAAAAAGTAGTTGATTCCGAGACCTGTAGCAGCAACGTCAACGTATATCTTCCTTGCGGCATCGTTTGGATTTACAGGCTCGCCGAGATTGGTGATTCTGTAACCCTGCCAGTCCTTGCTGACATCAATTATCAGGTCACTCAGCCTTCTGATACCCCCACCGAAAAACTCAGGCATCTCCATCACCTCACACAGCTATCCAGTGAACTTTCTGACTATCAGCATCAGCAACAAGCCAGATTTTAGATGCATCATCAACCTCAATCGCTATACCTTGCCCAGCATCGAGTCTGAATCCTGTTGTTGTGCTAACTGTATTGTCTTTTCCGATATAAACTGAACCAGTGTTATCGTCATCTGCTTTGATGACAACTCCCTTCTTTATGGGTGTCGACTCAGAAGTCAATTGAACTGCAGTAGTTCCTACTGTGGTTTGACCTGGCTTGAATGATGTTACTGTAACTTCCCTGATCTTATCGTAGTCTATTGCACCAAGCAGTTCCGTCATTTAACCACCTCACTCCGTTGTTCACTCGAGCATGACCAGCACAGCTTCTGCGAAGTTCAGTGTGATGTTTCCCATTGGTAGTGGATTGTAAACCTCCACCTTTATCCTGTCCCTGAACGGTGCTCCGTAGCTTATCGGCACGTAGGACATGACATAGATGTTGTTCGTGTCGTCGTATCTCGTCACGGTGAACTGCCCGAGTCCGAGTCCGTAAAAACCGAGCTGATATACTGACTCAATCGGCAGGTCGAATGTGAGGACACTTCTGGTGTAGAGCTCAACCTTCAGCGTCGCATACGGGCTGTCGCACCACAGTATGGCAGAGTAAAGCCATCCAGAACCTCTCTTGTTCATTATTTCGACGGATTCTCCTGGTTTCAGAGTTCTGTTTTTCTTTATTGCTGGCTCCCAGTACCACTCCTCATCTCTGGGAAAAAATAAAGGGTTGATGAGATCCTTTAACAATGGGAATGGTTGTATTCTCTCTTCGAGTTCTCTGATCCTCGCTTCGAGTCCTATCACGCTCTACCACCCCTGCTCGGTCTGGCGACACATGGTATTGCTGTGTATGGCTTCTCTATCCTGTCAAGCTTCTCGAACTGGAAGACGTAGCCGAAGAAAGCTACCTTTGACTCGGAAACATTGCTTCCACCGACATTCTTCAGCACCATGTACCTGCCCAAGTCTTGATACTGGTAGAATTCTGTGAGCTGCAGCCTCTTTATTGCTTCATAGCTATATGAGGAGTTGTCGATAAGCTGACCTTCCGTCTTCTTCAACACATAGTACGGTGTGGCTCTTGGGCACGCATGCTTGTGAAGTATCACATTTCCCGTAAGTATCGTCATCCTCCACTGTGCAAACTCTCCGTCCTCGACGTATACTTCCTCCACCTCTGTCTCATCTGTGGTGCTACCAGCACTTATCGCTCCGAAATCCTT
>Ga0190338_1000120_pt1 | contig 14572 bp, 14 predicted proteins | sample 4872041112_MG_FD_163434 | JGI IMG/M metagenome (GOLD analysis project Ga0190338, IMG submission 163434) | Hydrothermal vent sediment bacterial communities from Southern Trench, Guaymas Basin, Mexico - 4872-04-11-12_MG | ecosystem: Environmental > Aquatic > Marine > Hydrothermal vents > Sediment ... | reverse complement strand
CAAGAATGTAAAACGCTTCCGGGTAGGGCACTTCCGCCCATACCACAGATGCACAGCCCTCTGATAGGTTTTTTGATGGTTAATTTTGGAGTTCTTTCAAGACCCACTTTAAATTGTTTTGGAAAATTTAAGATTATTTCTTTCATGTAATAAGTAGTTTAATGTTTGTTGTTAGTCGTTGTACGGCATCGATGCTGGTATCGTCATATGGCATCGTTGTACGTTTTACGATTAACGATACGGGTCTCGATGCCGTATAATGTACAACGTGAATGTTCTTCTTTGACAACTTTTGCCTTTCTTTTCAAAATTACCTTTCTTTTCTAAAGGACCTTCTTGTGGCAATATACCAATTTTGGATTTGAGAGAAGCGTTCCGATGGGTTTGGAATAAGCTCTCCTTCAATACCCTTTACTTTCTCTGAGACAAAATAGAGATAATTTGGATTGCAAATAAAAATGGCAGGCAAATCAGAGAGTAAAATCTCTTGAGCTTTTTCTAATAATTTTTTTCTTTGCTCTTCCTCCATAGTTTCTCTTAATTCCTCAAGAATTTTATCCAAGTTTTTATTTTGATAATCTACTAGATTAAGCCCGGGATATTTTCGTTGAGAGGAGTGCCAAAATGGAAATGGATCGGGAATAATTCCTAGAACCTGCCCAAACAATAACACTTGATAATTTCTCTCCTTGATAATTTCTTGCTTTATCCTAGTAACCTCATAGACTTGTATCTCTGTTTCTATACCAAAAGAAGTCAATTGGTTCTTTATTTCCTCTGCCAGTGAAGTTAAAAGCGGGTTGTCTGCTGTTGTGATTACTATTTTAAAGGGAATAATTTCTTCTGGCTTAATAATACAGACCTCATTTAACTTTGCGCGTGTTGCAGGGCCTACTCTTCCGTTGCCTTTTTTGAGCCCCGCTGGTTTTAAAATATCCTCTTTATATTTTTCTTGAAACCTTATCACCGCCTCTTTTGTTTTCTTTCCAAAATAACCTGTCACTTTACCCTCAGGATAGACATCCTCAAACTTAGCAAGACACTTCTGAAGATTTTCAACTTCTTTTCCTTTGGAGCCATAGACAAGCGTTTTTGTAAAATGCATTTTTTGAGCCTCTTCAACTTTTACCCATCTATCATTTTGTTTTTTAAATCCTGCTTTTTCAAGAAGCTCTTGAGCTTTTTCCGGGTTAAAGCTTTCTTGTTTGGGTGAGGTAAAACGAAAGATTGAAGGAAGGAAGGGAGAACTTATAGGAGTTCCGTTTCCAGCAAGCACATCTTGGATAACCTTGTCTTTGTTGATAATTAAATTAAGAGCCTCTCTTATATTTTTTTGAGCAAAAAACTCATAATTGTTGGGATTGAAAAAAAGAGCAAAGTATCTGGGGAGCGAAAAAGAGTATTTTTTATAAAACGAATCAAAATTTAAATTACTAAAAGAAATAGGGGAGAAGGAATCTATTAACCCGGCCCTTGCCGCTTTAAATAAATCTTCCTCTGTTTGAAAGAAAAAGAATTCAATTTGACTGATGTGCGGAGGTTTTTGGTAATAGTTTTTGTTTCGCTCCAAAAAAATTGACTTTATAGAACCATCTGGGTTTCTTACTAAAGATTTAAATCTATATGGGCCAGAGCCAATTGGTTCAAAATTATAAGGTGAGAGAGGAAAATTCTGAAACGATATATTTTCCCAAACGTGAGCGGGAAGAATTTTTAAGGTTAGGTTCTCTAAAAAACTTGGGTAAGGATTTTTTAAGGTGAATTTAATCTGATAATCAGAAAGCTTTTCTACTTCCACCCCAAGCCATTTGGCAAGAAGAGGGCTTTTAAAATCTGGATTTTGGATTGTTTTAACTGTAAAAATAACATCGTCTGCAGTTAGTTTCTTGCCGTCATGAAAAAACACTGATTTTTTTAAATTGACTATGTAAACCCTTCCTCCTTCTTTAATCTCATAACTACTAGCAATATCTTCTTCTATCTTGCCGTCTTTGCCATACTTCATTAAACCTGAGAATATAAGGTTGACCAAATCTTTATCTACATCGTTGCTGTCTGCATAAATTGGGTTAATAAACCGGGGCTGACCCACAACTCCTTCTTTTAATATTCCACCGAAGGCTGGCACAATGGAGGTATTTTTAAAATAAAAGTCAATGACAAATAAAATAATAGATATAACAAACAAAAAGAAAAATATACCAAATACAAGACGTTCTTTTTTCTCCAAACCAGAAAGCCGGCCTAAAATAGTTTGTAGCCCCAATTTTAAATTTCGCTTGTATTTTTGTTTGAACGGATGTCTCAAATTATAGCAAGAGGTTTAATAATGACAGAATAACAAAAAGACCTCCTAAGATAACTGTAGAAAGAAAAATTTTTTTCTGTAGCCCCCGCGTCTTTCCATAAAAACTTCCTTCAAACCCAAACGCAGAACCCAAAGCCGCCCCTCTTTGCTGTAACAGGACACCAACTATTAAAAGAGACGAAACTATGATTTGAGCACCTATTAAGAATTTATTCATGTTTAAGAGTTTTAGTCAGATAAAGAAAAAGAGTATAGATGAAAGAAGTCAAAATGGTTGCTAAAATAAGGGGCCAAAGACCACTTACCTGAAAGTTGGATGCAAAAAAATAGCAGAGAACCAAAAACATAAAACCAATATTTATTACTAATCCAATTAACCCAAAAGTCAAGAGATTAAAGGGAAAAAGAAAGAATAATAGAATTGGCTTAACAAGATAATTTAAAATTCCTAACAATGTGCCTGCTAACAAAAAAATCTTTACTGGCCCAACAAATACAATACCCGGGATAAATTTAGCTATTAGATACAAACTTAAAATACCCAAAAGAATATATAATAACAATTTTCTCATTGGATTAAAATTATTTTAACAAAGAAAAAAGAATTGGTCAATTGACAAGAGAAAGGTTTGCATTTTCTCTTGACAAAATAAAAAACTCAAGATAATAAATAGATATAGAAAATTAGCAATTAAAGGTCGAGACTGCTAAACCCCCTACTTTAAAATTTTCTTAAAAAATTGGCATATGAAGATTAAACCATTAGCTGACCATATTTTAATTGAACCTATTGAGGAGGGTGAAAAAACAAAAAGCGGTATTTTATTACCAGAGAGCGCAGAAAAGGAAAAACCACAGGAGGGTAAAGTAATTGCTGTGGGACCCGGCAGGAAAACCTCTTCTGGTAAAATTATCCCTCCAGATGTAAAGGTCGGAGATAGAGTTATCTTTACAAAATATGGCCCCACAGAAATTGAAATAGATGATAAGAAATATCTAATTGCTAAAGAAGAAGATATTTTAGCCATTATTGAAAAGTAAAGAATTAACTTACGGAGCAAGGGAGTCAAAAACCAAGCTCCGTTTAATCTTATGGCCAAGGAAATTCATTACTCAGAAATAGCCAGAAAAAAGCTTAAATCAGGTGTTGATAAACTTGCAAATGCAGTAAAGGTGACCTTAGGGCCAAGAGGTAGAAATGTTGTTTTAGACAGAGGGTTTGGTGCTCCAACTATCACCAACGATGGAGTAACAATTGCCAAAGAGATTGAGCTTGAGGATAAAATTGAGAATCTGGGAGCCGAGATTGTAAAGGAAGTAGCTTCAAAAACCAATGACATTGCAGGAGATGGAACAACTACTGCTACAGTTTTGGCTCAGGCAATTATTAGCGAAGGTTTAAAAAATGTAGCTGCGGGTGCTAATCCTTTAGCCTTAAAGAGAGGAATTGAAATGGCTACCAAAAAAGCAGTGGAATATCTAAAAAGCATTTCTAAGCCAGTGGCGGGTAAAGATGAAATAGTAAAGGTAGCTACCATTTCTGCTGAGGATTCAGAATTGGGAAATTTAATAGCTGAGGTCATTGATGAAATTGGAAAAGATGGAGTAGTGACAGTTGAGGAATCCAAAAAATTTGGGCTTGAGAAAGAGATTGTAAAAGGATTGCAATTTGACAGAGGTTATGTCTCCCCGTATATGGTGACCGATACAGAACATATGAGAGCAGAAGTGGAGGATCCATATATTTTGATAACTGATCGAAAAATTTCCTCTCTTCAAGATATTCTGCCGGTGCTGGAAAAAGTTGCCAATACCGGCAAGAAAGATCTAGTTATTATTGCTGATGAAATTGAAGGTGATGCTTTGGCAACATTAGTTGTAAACAAATTACGAGGGGTGTTGAATTGTTTAGCAGTAAAAGCGCCTGGATTTGGCGATAGGAAAAAAGAAATACTTCAGGATATTGCAGTGGTTACAGGGGGAAAGGTAATCTCTGAAGAAACAGGAATGAAGTTAGAGAGTGTTCAATTAGAGGATTTAGGCAGAGCAAGGAAAGTTATCTCCACAAAAGACAATACAACAATTATAGAAGGCAAAGGCAAGAAAGAAGATATTGAGGCAAGGATTCAGCAAATTAGAAATCAAATTAAAGAGACAGAGTCCGAGTTTGATAAAGAAAAATTAGAAGAGAGATTAGGGAAATTATCAGGTGGGGTAGCGGTTATAAAAGTTGGCGCCCCAACAGAGGTAGAACAAAAAGCAAGGCAACATAAAGCAGAAGATGCTTTAGCAGCAACAAAAGCAGCCATTGAGGAGGGAATTGTGCCCGGAGGTGGAGTTGCTCTTTTAAGAGCTTCTGAAGCCTTGGAGGAAATTAAAACAAAAGAGGAGGGCGATTTAGAAAAGGATATAAATACCGGTGTTGAAATTCTTAAAAAAGCAATGGAGGCACCAATTAGACAAATTGCCCAAAATGCTGGGGTTGATGCAGGGATTGTTGTTGCAAAGGTAAAAGAGTCAAAAGAGATTGGATTTGGTTTCAACGCTCTAACCCTTGAGTTTGAAGATCTATTTAAAAGAGGTATTATTGACCCAACAAAAGTAGTAAGATCAGCTCTGGAAAATGCAGCCTCAGCAGCATCTACTCTTTTGACCACTGAAGCTGTGGTTTCTGAATTGCCAGAGAAAGAAAAAGAAAAGCCACCTTCAGGATTAGGAGAGGAATACTAATTCAAAACAACCCCGCCAAAAGGCGGGGTTGTTTTGAATGGAAGTCTAACATATAATATAGAGAATAGAATTAAATTAACTTTATGAGCTATTTTCTTTGGATAATTTTAATTTTAGCACTTCTTTTAATTTGGATCATTTTTATTTTCAATAAACTTATAAGGCTTAAAAATAGAGCAAAAGAGGCATGGTCAGATATTGAAGTTCAACTAAAAAGAAGACACAATCTGATTCCAAATTTAGTTGAGACAGTTAAGGGATATGCTGCTCATGAAAGGGAGGTATTAGAAAAAGTAACCGAGGCAAGAACAAGAGCAATGAATGCACAGACACCAAAAGAAAAAGGTGAGGCAGAGAATATGCTAACTCAAACTTTAAAAAGTCTCTTTGCAGTAGCAGAAAACTATCCCGATTTAAAAGCCTCCCAAAACTTTTTAGAACTCCAAAGAGAATTAAGAGATACTGAAGATAAAATACAGGCGGCAAGAAGGTTTTATAATGCTAATGTAAGAGATCTTAATATTGCGATTGAAAGTTTTCCTTCCAATATAGTTGCTAAGCTCTTTGGCTTCAAAAAACTAGATCTCTTTGAAATTGAAGAGGCAGAAGAAAGGAAAGTGCCAAAAGTTAAATTCTAAATTCAAAATCCGAAACTCTAAACAAATCCAAATGACAAAAATTCAAAATTCAAAACATTTAATTTTGAAATTTGAATTTTGAAATTCCTGCCTGCCGCCCGCCTACCGGACGGGCAGGGCAGGCAGGGTTTAGAATTTAGATATTAGAATTTAGGATTTTAAAAGGCTATGCCGACTCTTTATACTCTTAAAGAATCTAATGTAAGAAAAACTTATCTTCTGATAACCATTTTCTTGCTGTTTATAATCGGCCTCGGCTGGATTTTCAGTTATGTGTTTGAAAAGCCGGAGATTTTAGTGATCGCTGCTATTTTTGCTATTTTGACAAGCATTACATCATATTGGTATTCAGACAAAATTGTTCTTTATATGACAAGAGCAAGACCTGTTAAAAAGGAAGACAATCCAGAACTTTATCGGATTGTTGAAAATTTATGTATTACAGCAGGTCTGCCTTTGCCCAAAATTTACATAATAGAAGAGGCTCAGCCAAACGCATTTGCAACTGGTAGGGACCCAGAACATTCGGTTGTGGCAGTAACAAGAGGACTTTTGGAAAAACTCGAAAGAGTAGAACTTGAGGGAGTGATAGCTCATGAACTTTCGCATATTAAAAATAGAGATATGCTTCTTCAAACCGTGGTTGTGGTACTAGCAGGGATGATTTCTATTGCCTCCGAGATATTTCTAAGAAGTCTCTGGTGGAGTGGAGGAGGGAGAAGAAAGAGAGAGGAAAATCAATTGTTTTATTTGTTGGGCTTGATCGCAATAATTTTAGCTCCGATTGCTGCAACTTTAATAAGGCTGGCGATTTCAAGAAAAAGAGAGTTTTTAGCAGATGCTTCCGGTGCGCTTTTGACAAGATATCCAGAAGGCTTGGCAAAAGCTTTGGAAAAAATTGCATCTGACCCACATCCAATGAGAAAAGCAAGTTCTGCAACCGCTCATCTTTTTATTGCCAATCCTTTTAGAGGAAAGCAAAAGACAAGTTGGTTTGCTAAACTTTTTATGACTCACCCGCCAATTGAAGAGAGAATAAAGGCTCTAAGAGAAATGCAAATTTAAAATTGCAAATCGCAAATAAAAATTAAAAAATAAAAATTACAAATTACTTATGGAGGGGTGCCGGAGTGGACAAATTCCGCCTTTGGCGGAACTCCGCTAAAAGCGGTTAGCGGGACGGCCTGGCCACCGCCTTTGGCGGGGTCCCGCTATAAGCGGGAAGAGCCGTGGCAGACATTCAAAAACGAGGAAAATGAAGTATACTGTTTATATAATTCGAAGCACCAAAACGGGTCAATACTATATTGGAATGACTAAGAATCTTGCAAAAAGATTAAAAGCTCATAATAAGAACTCTGGACGATTTACTAAAAATAAAGGAAAATGGGAATTGGTATACAAAGAGGAATTGCCTAATAAACGATCAGCCTGGCTAAGAGAAAAACAGATAAAGCGATATAAGGGCGGAGAAGCTTTCAAGCAATTGCTACGGAGGGGTGGCCGAGTGGATTAAGGCGCTGGCCTGGAGAGCCAGTGGGCATTTTTGCCCTCGTGGGTTCGAATCCCACCCCCTCCGCTAGCAAATTTTCGCTCTCGCAAAAATTTGCAGTAGTTGGTAATTAGTAGTTTGTAGTTTGGAAAAATAAAGAAGTTATTAAAAAAGTACAAGCGGAAATTTGCTTCCTAATTACAAATTACTCACACAAATTACAAAGCATGTTTGATTTTGAAAATCTGACTGTTTACAAAAAGGCAAAGGAGTTAAATAGAGAAATTCTAAAATTTCTTTTAGAGAAAATAAACAAATAGATTCATACATTCGTGACCAGCTGAAAAGAGCGTCGATAAGTGTTGTTATCAATATCGCCGAAGGCAGTGGTAAGTTCTCAAAAGCTGATAAAAGAAATTTTTATACCATTGCCAGGGGATCAGTGTATGAATGTGTTTCGCTGCTGGAATTAATTTTTGAAGAAGGGAGAATTAGCGAGGAAGAATTTTCAAAATTTTATCGAATGCTCGAAGCAGTTTCTAAAATGTTGCTAGGATTGATTAATAGCCAAAAACATAATCAAAGTTAGGACAATAAACATAAAAACAAGATACAAGTATTAGGAAGCACTACCATAAATACAAAACTCTTACATCACGCAGGAGCTTTTATTAAGTGTATTATTAAATAATGATGGAGATCAGCCTCGAACAACTTATCTTATGGTTGCTTACAAAAGGAGTCAAAATTCTTCTAATTTTGATTGTTGCTTTTGGAATAACTCAAATTTTAAAAATCTTTCTTGGAAGATTTTTGAGAGGAGTAATAAAAAGAAAAGAGAAGTTAGAAAAGGCTAAGTTGAAATTAGAAGAAGAAAGAATCCATACATTAGAGCGAGTGATTTTTTCAATTATAAAAACCATTATTTGGACAATAGCCATAATTACAATCTTACCAGAGTTTGGAATAAATATTACCCCGCTTTTAACTGGGTTAGGAATTGGGGGTCTAGCTTTGGGCTTTGGAGCAAGGAATTTAATTCAAGATTATATTTCAGGACTTTTTATTTTAATTGAAGATCAATTTAGAGTAGGGGAGGAAGTTGAAGTTGGAGGAAAGAAAGGAAGAGTAGTAGATTTTAATTTGAGAAGAACGGTGTTAGAAGACAAGGAAGGAATTTTGCACTTTATTCCAAATAGCCAAATAAAAGTAGCTACGAATTTTTCAAGAAAGTTAGATTAAATCCGATTTAGTAGAACCAATTCAAACTTTTTCTTTTCTAAATCCAAAACACAAAAGGTGGGCTGATAAGGTTCACCTTTTAAATTTCCGGGATTTATTAAATAAGTCTCGTTTATTTTTTCTGCCCAAGGCTTGTGAGTGTGGCCATAAAATATAAAATGATATTTATTTGTATAGGCTACTTTTCTTGCAATTGAGGGAAAATGCAAAAAGGCAATTTTTAGTTTATTAAATGTTAATTCTCCAATTTTTTCAAAAATCACAAGATTCGGATATTTTTTTTGAAGGTTTTTGAGGTTCTCTATATCCAATTCAGCATTGCCCAAAACAAGATAAAGCTTCCCTTTAAAAATTTTTAACAACTCTTTTAAAGTTGTCAGGGAGGTAACATCGCCACAATGAATAATTATCTCCGGCTTGTTTTCTTTTACCCATTTTAAAAATTTCTTTAAATTTTCTAAGTTATCATGAGTATCTGAGATAATTGCTAACTTCATCGTAATTTTTTATATAGCTTCAAATATTCCTTTGCAGATTTTCTCCAAGAGAAATCTTTTTTCATTCCGTTTTGTTGGATTTTTTGCCAAATCTCTTTATTTTGATAAAATTTGAGAGCTCTTTTTATTTCTTTTAAAAACTCTTTAGGGTTATATTTCTCAAATAAAAACCCCTCTCCCTCAACTATTAATTTTGAATTTTGAATTTTGAATTTTGCATTTTTAATAGTATCTTTTATCCCTCCAACAGCTCTGGCTACTACAACTGTTCCATATTTCATTGATATCTGCTGTCCTAAACCGCATGGTTCAAAAAAAGAGGGCATTAAGAATATATCAGAACCAGCATAAATTTGATGGGCTAACCTTTCGTCAAAAAGGATATTCGCTTTAACCATTTTTGGGTATCTTTTTTCCATCTTTAAAAAGAAGTTTTCATACCTTTTATGCCCTTTTCCTAAGACGATAAAATAAATATTTTCTTTTAAAAGATTTGAAAAAATCTTTTCTATCAAATCAATGCCTTTTTGCATGGCAAGCCGGGAGATAATTGAAATTACAGGTTTCTCGAAATCAGGACGATAGAACAATTTTTTCAAGAGGTACTTTTTATTTTCTATCTTTTTGTCTAAATCTTCCCAAGAATAATTTTGGACTATAAATTTGTCAATTTTGGGATCCCAAATATCTTCATCTAACCCATTTAAGATGCCATAAAGATCTTTTTTTCTTTTCCTCAGGACTTTCTCCAGTCCAAAACCAAATTTTTTGGTAAGAATTTCTTTCGCATAAGTTGGGCTAACTGTATTTATAATATCTGCGTTTAGAATTCCCAATTCAAGACAATTTACCCTCCCTTTAAAATTTGTTTTGAAAATTTTATTTATTAAAGAAGCAGGATATTGTCCTTGATAAGCAAGGTTGTGTATAGTTAAAAGAGTTTTAAAAGGCAACCCTTGTGTTTTTACAAGATAGGGGATAATTGCTACATGCCAATCATGGCAATGTAAAATTGAGGCTTTTTTGAAATTGGCAACTTCAAGCGCAGCTAAAGAGAAAAATAAAAATCTTTCAGCCTCAGACAAGCTTCCACCTGAGGATGCGTCGCTTTCAATATATACACCACCTGAGGAAATATATTTTTTATGTTCTATCAAGAAAACAGGTATTTTCTTTTTTAAAATATGCACTTTCCAAATATTAAATTTTTCCTCCTTTCCAAAAAAATTTATCTTTGCGTTTCTTTTTACCAATATAGGCTTTTTAATTTTTATCGGTTTATAAAAAGGTAACACTATAGAAACATCCACTCCTAACTCTTTGAGCGCTTTTGGCAGAGATGAGGCAACATCTCCCAGTCCTCCTACCTTTGCAATTGGCGCACATTCGGAAACAACAAATAAAACTTTCATAAATCTTTGGTTAATTTTTTGACTGTCAAAACTAAAGCCCGAATTTTTCTTTGGGCGGCATTTTTTGCAGTTTTGTCCATATAGCGCCAACCACGTTTAGCAAAATAAAAATGAAAGTGGATTTGGTCGAGGAAAATTTTTAATAAAAAAGGCTTTAATAAATCTTGAATTTTCTTTAATTGAATATCTCTTTTTTTACAATAGACTTCTAAAAAAAGATTTTGGAATTTTTTCCTTTCATTTTTTGTTAAGCCTGTGGGCCAAATTTCTTTTGGAAAATCAAAACAGCCATAAAAAGTTGCTAAATCCATTAAAAACGGCCCTATTCCTGCTCTATCAAAATCTATTCCAAAAACTTTAGAGTCTTGAATAATAATATTTCCCGGATAAAAGTCATTGTGAATTAAAGAAAGATATTCTTTTTTGTTCCAAACCTGTTGGATTAAGTTTAAATTAATAAAATTTTTGAACTCTTTTTTTAAAAATGGCATAATCTTCTCTATATCAGCAATCATTTTTTGATATTTTTTCTCCCCTAAAAAAGCAGCTTTTTCAAATAAGCCTCCTTTTATTTTAGTTGTGTGAAGTTTTGCCAGCCATCGGGCAATTTTCTTTACATCCTGCTCTATTTCTTTTAATTTGTTTTGAGCAATCACAGATGAGAAAGTCTCTCCTCTGGCTTCTTGGTAAAGCAGAAGATTTGCTTTTTCAAAATAGTCCAGGGGTTTTGGAATTCTATATCTGCCCTTGTTAAACCCATGCCAATAAAGATAATTCATTAAAAAGAAAACTTTTTTCTTTGAACGATTCTTTTTAGCGCTACCTCTGATTATTTTAAATTTAGAATCAAAGAAAATTTTATACCTCAAAAGAGAGGTTTCTTTTGCCCAGTTAGGTGATTTTTTCTCAATTTCAATCTTTTTTATTTTTTCTTTTTTTGTATCTGAAAAATATATTTTAAAATTCTTTTCAAAAAATTTTTCTATAAAAACAGGATCTTCTGCTTTTTCTATTGAATACCTCATTGGGCTTTTCTTAACTCTGGCTGGCCGGGCTTAATTTTTTTATATTTCTCTTTGTATCTTTCCATCAATTTTGTTAGCTGAGGGTCTGAAACTTCTAATCTTAAAAGATCAACTGCATGAATAGCATCATAAATATCATTTTTTGTTTCTAATTTCCAAATAGCGTCTCTCCATAAAATTGCTTTCTCAAAATTTTTGTTTTTTGCCGCCTCTTTCATTTTCTTTTTCATCATTTCCAAAAAAGCATAATAAACCTCAGGCTTTCCAGCCTCAAGCGTTCTTTCCTTAAATGGAATTCTTACAGCTTCTCTGTATTTCTTTGATTTTTCCTCAATTTTCCCACTTCTTTGCCACCAAAAGGCGGTTGCTAAGATGTCCCTATACAGTTTTTCCCCTTTTTGAATTTCCTTTTTTGTAATATTTGGAAGGCTTTTTAGGGCCTTTAGCATTTGCCAGGCACCTTTTTCAATCATTTCAATACTCCACCAAGGTTCTCCAGAGGCCCAGAAAAATTGATCAGAAGCAAGTGCCTGATCAATTTTATCTCCAATTCTTTTTGACAACGTTCTTTTTTTAGATAGTCTTAAAAGATAATTCAAAAATTGCCATTGAAGTTTATGAACCTTATTTTTTGGATTTTTCCAAGAATAAAATTGAATTCCTTTTTCTATTTCCTCTTTTGAAGAGGCCCAGGTAGATGCAACAGGTTCAATTTCCTCTTCTGCCCTAAAATAGTTTGAAAGCTCTGATAAAAATATTTGTTTTGGCTTTTTGGCTTGTAGGATTTTGAAAAGTAACCTCTCAAGTCCAGGCCGGTGATGTCCAAAAGTTTCGCCATCCATTGCTGTTAAAAGATATACCTTTTCTTTTATTTCATCTCCAAGTACCTCCAAAAATTCTTTTTTTGTTCTTACAACAGCACTCATAATACAATTTGAAACCCTTCTTTCTCTGAAGGCAACTTTTAGGTTTGTATTTTTGATCAAAAAGAGCCTATCTCTTTTGGGCTCGCTTTTGCCGCCGTTGAAAGCTATCTCATCTAAAATAATCATTTTATAGCCTAATTTTTCCACCACTTTTCCTACTTTTTGAGAAAAAGCCATCTCGGGCGGAAAAAAGCAATAAGGTTTATAAACTTTCCCAAAATATTTTTTATTTGTTTCATGGTTTTTTCGAATCTGTCTTACAATTTCCTCTTTATTTAAAAAAGGTAAAAGAGGGTGGTATTTTGCACTTTCTGTAAATTCTAACCTATCTGTTTGAGCCAGTTTTTTTATTGATTCAATAACATCTGAATATCCGTCCTTTGCAAGTCTTTCTGTTAAAGCACCATTGATATTCAAATTCACTTTTATATTTGATAAATTTAAAAGACCTTTGAATAAAGGCCTATAAGATTCATTTACCACCCTTTTCAAAATTTCTTTTGATTGATCAAGCGGCTGGTATATATGTAAGAAATTTACCCAGTACATAGCCCATTTATTGACCCCCCTTTTCTCTTAATAGCATATTAAAAAGCTCAAGATATTTTTTTGCTGATTTAAGCCAGGAAAAATCTTCTTTCATGGTTCTTGCAACTAACCTCATCCAGATGTTTTTTATAGAGAAAACAGTATATGCTCTCACAATGGCAGTATAAAGAGCTAACGGTTCATATTTTTCGAATACAAAACCTGTGCCTGTTTCTTGTTGGGGTCTAAAGTCTTCAACTGTATCTGCCAACCCTCCGGTTTTTCTTACAATTGGAACGCATCCATATCTCATTGCCTGAAGTTGCACTATACCGCAAGGTTCAAATTTAGAAGGCACAAGAAGCGCATCGGCACCGGCAAAAACAAGGTGAGGGAGAGATTTTTCAAAAGAGAAGGAAAAACCAATTCTTTTTGGGAATTTCTCCGATGCTTTCTGAATCATCTCCTTATATCTTGATTCACCATCCCCCACAACAACTAACTGGAGACTTAAATTCTCAAAAAGATGGTTGATAATTTCGCCCAAAAGATCAAAACCCTTTTGTTCTGTTAGGCGAGAGACCATTCCTATTACAAAGACATCTTGTTTTTGTTCTAAATTCAAGCGTTTTTGAAGATGTATTTTGTTTCTTTTTCTTTTGTGAAGCGTTCTTAAATTATAATGCACCGGGATATGAGGGGAGGTTTCGGGATTATAATCTCTGTAACTGATTCCATTTAAAATGCCAAAAATTTTATGCTGTTTTTCTTTCAAAATTTTATCTAACCCTTCACCATATTCTGGGGTAACAATTTCCTTTGCATAAGTAGGAGAGACAGTGACAATATAATCGCTATACATAATTCCTCTTAACATCCAATTAAGCTTTGCGAGCCTCGGATTAAAAAAATCCGGTATGGGTTCTCTGGCGGAATCTCTTTCACTTTCAGGCATAAACCTGAAATCACACATTCCCTGATAATGAAGATTGTGGATGGCAAAAATTAGGGCAATTTGAGAAAAGGCAGGATCTTTTTTGTATACAGTTTTTAAATAATTTGATATGAGGCCGGTTTGCCAGTCAGAAGCAACAATAATATCTGGCCTCCATTTAGATTGTCTTAAAAATTCAATTGTTCCTCTGCAAAGAAGGGCCCAACGGACGTGGTCATCTGAATAACCATAAACATTTGCCCTCTTTTCGTAATATTCCATATTCTCAAGAAAATATGTACAAGGTGCTTTTTTACCAATGTATTTTTTAACATTACAAACCAAAAAAGGATAAGGGCCAGGTTGGTCTGTTGGTACTTTCAATCCTTCAAGTTCCATTAAAAGATTATATTTTTTGGGGTCAATTGTTCCATAGCGGGGAATCATTACTCTTGCATCCACTCCCAAATCATTCAAAGCCAGGGGCAAAGAATACATTACATCACCCAAACCCCCTGCTTTTGCAAATGGAGCTGCCTCTGTTGCCACAAATAAAACCTTTAACCTTTTTGGGGTTAAAAACTTTTTAAGATCAAAAAAGGATGAAGAATTCATAAGATTGATTTTAAAAAAGGATTCGATTATAATTATACCAGAAATTTATTCATTTGAAAACATGAAGAAAGAAAAAGTTGCAGCCGTTGTTCCAGCTTTTAATGAAGAAAAAACAATTAAGGCTGTGGTAGAGGCCCTTTTAAAAACCCCTTTTATAGATGAAGTAATTGTTGTGGATGATGGATCAAGCGATAACACCTTTAAAATAGCCAAAGAGGCAGGCGC
>Ga0190338_1000119_pt1 | contig 14584 bp, 11 predicted proteins | sample 4872041112_MG_FD_163434 | JGI IMG/M metagenome (GOLD analysis project Ga0190338, IMG submission 163434) | Hydrothermal vent sediment bacterial communities from Southern Trench, Guaymas Basin, Mexico - 4872-04-11-12_MG | ecosystem: Environmental > Aquatic > Marine > Hydrothermal vents > Sediment ... | reverse complement strand
GGAAAAGACCTACCCTCAGATCCTTCTCGGCGCCCTGGATAAGGGGAAGATCGACAGAACGAAGGACGACCTGAAGGCGATCGCCGATGCGCTTTCCTCTTACCAGGCGGATACTGGAAGCTACCCCGTCGGCGAGGGGGTGGGGGTGCTCAAGTCCGCTCTCTCCCCAAACTACCTCGTCCTTCTCCCCGAGCGAGATGCCTGGGGAAACCCCTTCTCCTACCACTCCAACGGCAGAAGCTACCGAATAGTTGCCCCGGGAAAGGATGGACAAGAGGGAACAGCGGATGATATCGTCCTTTCTGATGGGATGATCGTCTCCTCCCCAAAGCTAAGATAGCTTTTCTTAAAGAGGTAAAGGGTTCCGAGAAATAGAAGGAGGCAATGCGTCTTCTTATCATCGATAATTACGATTCCTTCACCTACAACTTAGCCCAACTCTTCCTCGAATTCGATATCGAGGTATTGGTCTATAGGAACGACGAAATCCGCATAAAGGAAATCGAGGAATTGAAGCCTCATTGGATTACCCTTTCCCCCGGTCCTTGCACACCAGCCCAATCCGGGATCAGCAAGGAGGTCGTCTGCCATTTCGGAGATACCATTCCGATATTAGGGGTATGCCTTGGGATGCAGGTCATCAATGAGGTGTTCGGCGGGGAAACGGTCAAAGCCCCCCTGCCCATTCACGGCAAGCGCTCGAAAATCCACCACACCGGCGAAGGGATCTTCTCCGGTATCCCCTCGCCTTTCTTTGCCGCGCGCTACCACTCGCTTAAGATCCTGATCCGTTCTCCTGATCTCATACCGTTAGCCCAGTCGGAAGACGATGTGATTATGGGAATTAAGCATCGCCATCTTCCCATCTACGGCGTTCAGTTCCATCCCGAATCCTTCCTCTCTGAATATGGCTTGGAGCTGGTCTATAACTTCCTCCGCCTTCAGCCAGACTGGAAAGTTAAAAAACCATCCTCACTTGAAGACCCCGACCGCTTCCCCCGGCTGGGCTGGGGAAAAGAGAAACCTCCCTTCAAAAAGACGGAGGGTGAACTATGAGGTGGGCTTCAGTCATTCCCAGGCAGGTGCGCATCCTGACGATGGAAACGACCTTCCGGAATGGATCGGACGAGAAATTCTTGGAACTGGCTCAGGAGATAGCCGAAGGGGAAGTAAGCGCGGTTCTGCTCAGCGGAGGAGGGCTTGACTGCAGTCGTTATTCCATAGCCTGTGGTGATCCTTTCCTCATCCTCCGGGCAAAGGGAAGAACTTACGAGGTGATCACCCCAAAGGGTTGTTGGAGAGGGGAAGGGGATCCTATCTCCCTCGTTGATGATCTCTTGACCCATCTTGAACCCGATTTCCCTCTCGCCACCCCTCCTTTTATGGGTGGAGCAGTAGGCTATTTTGCTTACGAACTCAAAAATACCATCGAGAAGCTTCCTCAGTCTGCTTCAGATGACCTTCTTCTTCCCGACCTCTTCCTCTTTTTCCCAAGAGATATCCTGATCTACGACCGGGCTAAAAGGACGATAAACCAGGTCCTCTTAACCTATGGTGAAGAGGAGAATGCCTTCGATATTCCCCTCTCTAAGCAAGGGGATAGCAAACCAGATACCCCCCTTGAAGCTGGTGAATTGAAGAGCAACTTCACCCACCAGGAATACCTCGAAGCGGTACGGCACATCCGCCGTTATATCCGGGAAGGGGATGTCTATCAGGTCAATCTATCGCAGAGGTTTTCCTTCCCCTTCCGGGGGGACCCGTGGCGACTCTGGATCGAGCTCTTCAGGCGAAACCCCGCCCCCTTTTACGCCTTCGTGAATGGGGGCGACCATCAGATCCTCTCCACCTCTATGGAACGGTTCCTCTTTCGCCAGGATGATTACATCGAGACCCGTCCCATCAAGGGCACGAGAAGAAGGGGAAGAACGAAGGAAGAAGATAAGCGATTAAAAAAAGAGCTCCTCAAAGACCCTAAGGAGGATGCAGAGCTCTCTATGATCGTTGACCTCCTTAGAAACGACCTGGGAAGGGTCTGCGCTCCAAAAACCATCAGGGTAGCGGAGCACAAGCGAGTGGAAGAATACCAGAATGTATTCCACCTGATCTCCATCATCACTGGGAAGCTCCGTCCCGGAATAACCTACGGCGATATCCTCCGAGCGACCTTCCCCGGAGGCTCTATCACCGGATGCCCCAAGATCCGGGCGATGGAGATCATAGACGAGCTGGAACCAAATGTCCGCCATGTCTATACCGGCTGCATTGGCTATCTCGGCTGGCATAAGAATATGGATTTGAACATCGGTATCAGAACGGGTATCCTCCATAAGGGGCTGTTCCACTTCGCGGTTGGGGGCGGAGTGGTTTACGATTCCGATGAAGAGGCAGAGTATCAGGAGACCCTTCACAAAGGACAAACCCTCTTCGATCTCATCCGCTCCCTGAAAAAGACCTTTAGACGATGATGGATGATAAAGGAGAAAGAAAAGACGCGGTCATCTGGCTGAACGGGTCGTTCACTACTCTCAAAGATGCCCGTATTTCACCTTTGGATCGGGGATTCCTCTATGGTGATGGCCTCTTCGAAACCCTTCGCGCGGATAAAGGGGAAATCTTCTTTCTCCCGGATCACTTAGACCGGCTGAGGAAATCCGCGGCTGAGCTCAGGCTCCCCGAGCTACCAAGGATCAACTGGGATAAGGTGCTTAAAGAGCTCCTCAGAAGGAACGACCTTGCGAGAGCCATTGCCCGGGTGAAGATCATCCTCACAAGAGGAATAATCTCAGGGCTGGGACTTCCCCCCTCCTCCAAGCCAACCCTCTGTCTCATCGCCGAGCCATACTCACCGCCAGGGAGAAAACGATACCACGAGGGTTGGAGGCTATTTGTCTATCGGGCGGGCTTCTCACCTCCTCTTGCCGAGCACAAGTCCTTGAATTACCTCTTTTATCTTAAAGCAAGACAAAAGGCAGCTGATGCGGGAAAGGATGAGGCTATCGTTCTGGATCCAAAGGGCTATGTGGCGGAAACAGCGACAGGATCCTTACTCTTTCGGAGAGACAACCGATGGTGGAAACCGAAAAGCGCCTATCAACTACCGGGGATCACCCAGAGGAAGGTAATCGATTACCTCAATGAGCGCGGCGCCGAGGTCCGGGAAGAAACGATCACCCTAGAGGAACTCCTACAGGCGGAGACGGTATGGGTCACTAACTCCCTGATAGGCGTTATGCCGATCCGGGAGATAGATGGGCAATACCTACCTTCACTCGCCCAGGATGAAGCGGAGGCGGTGCGAAATTGGCTCTTTTCGGTGAGATGACCGCGAGTCAGTAAGATGTAATAATTACGGGGAAAAGAACACCTTCGGTATCTCAAAACCGGTAGCTGAAGCCGAAAAAACCTTGATAAAACACTCTCCCTCTAAACAGGGCTTCTTTCATTTCCGTCCAACCTTCAGGGAATACTTTTCGTTAAATCTATGCTTATATCCTAAGCCCACATCTAAATAAGGATAAATAACCACGGGAGCTTGATTGCCTCTCGGTGCGGTAGGAAGTAATACCAAATGCTTAGTGGCTAAATGTGCCCAATAGTAATGGGCTTCTTGACACCAAGGGCAACCTCTGCTAATTTAAATTATAAGCCACCGAAGTGGTGGTTTTTTCTTTCCCAAAAGGAGAGAGATGGCTGTCGATAAGATCATCGTTAAGGGGGCAGGAGAGCATAACTTAAAGAATATCGATGTCGAGATCCCCCGGGACAAATTGGTGGTGATAACCGGGGTCTCGGGATCGGGAAAATCGAGCCTCGCCTTCGACACCATCTATGCCGAAGGGCAAAGGCGTTATGTGGAGTCCCTCTCCGCCTATGCCCGGCAGTTCCTCGAACAGATGGAAAAACCGGAGGTGGAATCGATCGAAGGCTTATCCCCGGCGATAGCCATCGAACAGCGAAGTGCGAGCAAAAACCCCCGCTCCACCGTAGCCACGGTAACCGAGATATACGATTACCTCCGGGTCCTTTTCGCCCGGGTAGGGCATCCCCATTGCCCCATCTGTGGCAGAGAGATCTCCTCCCAGACGGTCCAGCAGATAGCGGATAGGATACTCGAGCTTCCTCAGGGGGAAAAGATTATGATCCTCGCTCCGATCGTCCGAGGGAGAAAAGGGGAGTTCCGCCGGGAGTTCGAGAAACTGATGGCGAGGGGATTCATCCGGGCGAGGATAGATGGTGAGATCCATCTCCTATCCGAAGAGATAAAACTCGACAAGAACAAAAAGCACGAGATCGAGGTGGTGGTGGACCGGCTGGTGGTGAAGAAAGGGATCGAAGGAAGGCTCGCCGATTCCATCGAGATCGCCTTGGAGCTTGCAGACGGTGTGGTGGTAATAGCGCGGGAGAACGGGGAGGACCAGCTCTTTTCCGAGCGATTAGCCTGCGTTTACTGCGGGGTGAGCATCCCCGAGCTATCCCCGAGGATGTTCTCCTTCAATTCTCCCTACGGTGCCTGCCCGGTATGCGACGGTCTCGGAGTGATGCGGGAGATATCGCCGAAGAAGATCATCCCCGATGAGGGGAAATCCCTTGCCGAGGGGGCGATAAGGGTGGTGAGTGACAACCCCTATTCCTATCAGTATCAGATGCTCGAATCCCTTGCTAAGCACTATGGTTTCAGTATGAGGACCCCGTTCCGTGATCTTCCGGAGAGGGCGAAGGAGGCGATCCTCTACGGCACCAAGGGGAGAATAGAGTTCGACATAAAGAAGATCAACCGCCACTATCGCTTTTACGCTCCATTTGAGGGGATCATCCCCAACCTGATGCGGCGGTACCAGGAGACCGACTCCGAGGCGGTGAGGGAGGAGATCGAGCGGTATATGTCGCTCCGTCCCTGTCCTGAATGCGGTGGGGCGAGGCTGAGGAAGGAGAGTTTAGCGGTTACTGTTTCCGGTAAGAATATCGCCTATTACACCTCCCTCTCGATAAAGGAGGCAGCTAAGGTTTTCTCAAAGCTCAAGCTATCTCCCAAAGAGGAACTGATTGCAGAGAGGGTGTTAAAGGAGATAAGGGAACGGCTTCAGTTCCTGATGAATGTGGGTCTCGATTATCTCGAGCTCAACCGGGCAACCTACACCCTCTCCGGAGGTGAGGCACAACGGATAAGGCTCGCCACCCAGATCGGGTCCCGCCTTATGGGGGTGCTCTACATCCTCGATGAGCCGAGCATTGGGCTCCATCAGCGGGACAACCGCCGACTCCTCGATACTCTCTGCAAACTCCGCGACCTGGGAAACACGGTGATCGTGGTGGAGCACGACGAAAGGACGATAAGGACTGCCGATTATGTCATTGATCTGGGACCGGGAGCGGGCGAACAGGGAGGAGAGGTCGTCTTCGCCGGACCGCCGGATGAGCTCGAAAAATGCGATCGTTCGATCACCGGGAAATACCTCTCGGGGAAACTCCGCATCCCCCTTCCGGAAAAAAGGAGAAAGCCCAAAGGGAAATTCCTGGTGATAAGGGGCGCAGAGGAGCATAATCTGAAAAAGATCGATGTGAAGATACCGCTCGGCCTCTTCACTGCGGTTACCGGGGTTTCGGGATCAGGGAAAAGCACCCTCATAGATGAGATCCTTTACCGGGCGCTTGCCTCCCAGATATACAAATCGCCCGAGGAGCCAGGAAAGCACGAGAGGATAGAGGGGATAGAGCATATAGACAAGGTAATAAACATCACCCAAGATCCGATAGGAAGAACTCCTCGCTCCAACCCCGCCACCTACACCGGCGTTTTCACCCACATCAGGGAGCTTTTCTCCCGGCTTCCGGAATCGAGGATGCGGGGGTATCGTCCCGGTCGGTTCAGCTTCAATGTGAAAGGAGGGCGGTGTGAAGCCTGTGAGGGGAACGGCATCATTAAGATCGAAATGCACTTCCTCCCCGATGTTTACATCACCTGTGATCAGTGCAAGGGGACGAGGTTCAACCGGGAGACCCTCGAGGTGAAGTACAAGGGGAAGAACATCGCCGATGTGCTAAATATGACGGCGAACGAAGCGCTGAAGCTGATGGGGAACATCCCCAGTATCAGGAGAAAGCTTGAGACCCTGGTAGATGTGGGTTTAGGCTACATCAAGCTGGGCCAGCCGGCACCCACTCTCTCCGGAGGTGAGGCGCAGAGGGTGAAGCTCGCCCGCGAGCTGTCCAAGAGAAGTACTGGCCATACCCTTTACATCCTCGACGAGCCGACCACTGGCCTTCACTTCGATGATATAAAGAAACTCCTCGCCGTTTTGTCCCGGCTGGTGGACTTAGGGAATACGGTGGTGGTGATTGAGCACAACCTTGATGTGATAAAATGTGCCGATTACATCATTGATCTCGGTCCCGAAGGAGGGGAAGAGGGGGGACGGGTAATAGCCACCGGCACCCCGGAGGAGGTGGCAGAGGTAGAGGGTTCCTATACCGGGCAATTCCTCCGCGAGGTATTAAGGAGGGAAAGGGCACTCTCCCATAATTGAAATTGACAAGCTCAAACGCCCCTCCCTATAATAGTTTCTCGTGATAACCGGTCCCTCATAATCCACCACGGAGAGCTGTAAGATGACTATGGGGCTCAATACCGAGGTCACTCATAAGGGAAAGACCTTCCACATCCAAACCGAGGAACGAGGAGAAGCTCCTCTGCTGATAGAAACGCTGATCTATGAAAAGGGAAGGATCGTTGCCTCGCGGAGGACCTACATAAATAAAGAACTCAGCAAGGAAGAGAGGCTAACCCTGATGCGGAGGCAACACAGAACGGTGGTGAGCGAGATAGCGAGCGGTAAACTCAGGTTTGACCATCAAGAAAAACTGGAGGAAAAACGCCCCCTCTCCCCCACAGGAAGCCTCGACGATCTCATCCTCAACCATCTATCATCCGCCCTGAATGTTGAGGGATTGAACCTGAAACTCCTCTCCTTTTCCCAGGGGGAAATAGAGAATGAAATCTTCCTTAAAGTAGCGACCACTCGTGGTATCACCGAGAAACCGCTTATGGGTATCCGAGTTTCGTTTAAACTAATCCGTGAGGGGCATCCACCTATTGAGATCGTCTCTGCCCTTACCAACGAGGAGGGCACCTGTGAAGTGAGGGTCCCTTTGCCCTGCGGAAAAATAGAGGATTACGCCCTCCTCATCGAGGCAGAGGGTAAAGAGGGAAGCGATCGACTAATCCAACCCTTAACTGGAGAGGAGAATGAAGAAAGATGAGATCCTTGAGCCGGATAAGAAAAAAATAGAAGAACGGCTCAAGGACGAGACCTTGGAAGCTCTCACCAAAAAGCGAAAGGAGGCAGAGGAGGAGTTCAACCGGCGTCTTACCGCGGTTGATGAGCTCTTTCGAAGATCGATAGAAACGGGAAAGGGGGAACGGGTTGGCATAATCTTAGCCGACCTAAACCGCTGGATAAACGAAAGAGTTAGTGAGAGACAGAAACCCCTTATAATCCGGGCTATCCGGGCGGTGGGGAGGAAGATCCTCTCCTTCTTTTTCGGCGATCCCCTTGGGTTCGAGACAACCTCGCGGATCATCGACTTCCTCAATCGGGAAAACGAGATAAGAAACGAGATAATTTTGGCGGAGCGGGAGCTGAACCAGGCGATGATCCACCTCTTCCAGTCAATAATCCCCCTAATCGCTGCCAAGGAGGCGGAGCTCCTCCGTCTGGTTACCCACCTCCCCATAAAGCGGATGGATCTCATCCTCGAGGACATAGGGAAAAAAGAGGAGGAACTCACCTCTCTTGCCCTCAGGCTTTCCAAGGAGCTCGAAAGCCTTAAAAAGGGAAAATGAGTAGAAAGCCGAGGATCGCTTTTTTCAGCCCACTTCCCCCGGCGAAATCGGGCATCGCCGATTACTCCGCCGAGCTCATCCCCCTTCTTCGGGAGGAGTTCGAGATAGACATCTACATCGATGAAGGGTACAGCCCTACCTCCTCCTTCAAAGAGAAAGCCTTTCCCGCCTCGGAATTCTCCTTCAGGAATATCAAAGACCCCTACCAACTCATCATTTATCAAATGGGAAATTCAGGATACCATCAATACATCTACCCCTTCCTTTTTTCTCACCCCGGGCTCACCGTTCTACACGACTACAACCTTCACCATTCACGGCTCAAATACTTCGTAGATAGAAAGAACCTCACCCCTTACATCGAGGAAATAGAATATTGTTATCCGGGGGAGAAAGGAAAACTGTTAGCTCGAATAGTCGTTACCGGAATGGGAGGAAAGCCCCTTTACTTCCGCTTTCCTTACAACAAATTGGTGATAGATACCAGCCTTGCCGTGGCGGTACACCAGCGGTATCTCGTTTCGCTAATAAATAAGGAACATCCTGAAGTGCCGGTATCGCTGATCAGGATGGGGGTGGCTGAATTGGAAGTGAGCGAGGAGGAGATCAAAAAACTGAAAAGGAAACATAACATCCGCGACGACGAAGTAGTGATCGCCTCCTTTGGCGCAGCTACCCCGGAGAAACGGATCCCCTCGGTATTAAAAGCGGTGAAAAGGCTTCTTCCCCAATTCCCTAACATCCGCTGCCTGGTAGTGGGAAAACCTTCAGCGGAGCTCGATGTGGCAAAGGAGGCGGAAAAATTGGGAATAAAAGATCGGGTGATAATAACCGGCTTCGTCCCCTACGATGATTTTGCCACCTACCTCGCCATCTCCGATATCGGGGTTAACCTGCGCTATCCCACTGTCTACGAGACCTCCGCCACCCTCCTTCGGATTATGATGGCGGGAAAACCGGTCCTCATCTCAGAGCTTCCCCATTTAGCAGACATCCCCGATGAATGCGTGATGAGGATATCCCTGATCAACGAGGAAAGGGCGTTGGTAAGCGCCCTCAGCAAGCTTATTGAGGATAAGAGACTCCGGGAGGAAATGGGGGAAAAAGCAAGAAGATACGCCAAAAAGGAACACACCCTTCCCCTGATGAAGGATGACTATATAAAGGCGATAGAAAAGGCGCTCTCCCTTCCTGGAAAGAAGAGGAGAATAGATCGCTCAAATCTTCCTCCTTTTCTCCGCCACTGGCGAGAGAAGGCTCTCTCCGATCTATCTTCAATCTTAGCCCCATTCGGAGCCAAGATAGGCGATCTTCCCCCAAAGCTGGTCAAAGAGATGGAGATAATCCTCTAATAATTAAGAGGCGGCAGAGAGAAGGGCTTTTATCGTCTTTTCCCAGGTGATATCCTTTACCCTGCAGTAACCCGCCTCACCGAGCCTTCTCGCCAAATCCTTATCCTTAAAGAGGAGTTCTATCCTCTTTGCCACAGCTTCCGGTTCCGGCTGGCAGATAAAACCGGTTTCTCCCTCCTCAACGAACTCGAGGATACCTCCGGAATCCTTCCCGGTTATCACCGGCTTTTTCGAGGTAAACGCCTCCACAGTAACATAGCCGTAGTCCTCATCAATGGGGGCGAAGTAAACGGCAAAGGCATTGGCATAGAGGCGATACAGCTCCTCTTCGGGGACGAAACCGAGGAAGTCCACCCGATCCCTTACCCCGAGCTCCCGCGCCAATTGCTCAAGTTTCTCCCTCCTCGTCCCTCTTCCTACGATCTTCGCTCGTATCCTTTTATCGGTATGGGCAAGGGCGCGAAGGAGGAGGTCTATCCGCTTATCCTCCTCCAGCCGTGAGGCAGAGAGGATGAAATCCCCATAGCCCTCAGTATAATATCGTTCCGGATGAGGTAAGGGAGGATAAAGGGGCTCTGCCTTTAAACCATTATATCTCTCCAGCCTTTCCGCCACATTTCTCGAAATGGCAAAAAGCGCCCGCGCCTCGGACAGGGCGAGCTTATCCATCTTGATTATCATCTCCCTTATCTCGTTGTCCTCTTTACTATGAGCATCGAAGCCGGAGTAGATGGTGCCGTAGAAATCATACACCTGACGGAACTGGTGCACCAGCCAGACCACTTTATTCTTGTGGCGGGCGAGATAGGAGGGGAATTTGGTAGCGATGAGGATGTCTATGCTAACCCCATGCGCCTCAGAAAGATCGAGCAGACGCCAAGCTAAAGCGTGATGGAAGATATTGCGATTGGGATACCACTTGAAGGGAAGCTGGGTCACATCCACCTGATAGCCGAGCCGACGGAGATGCTCGGAGAGGGAGGAGATCAGCTGTTCTGCCCCTCCACGAAAGAAAGGCACCTGGGCGCCACAAAGAAGCACTCTCGTATCCGCCGGGGCTTTGAGAAGCACCAATTGCTACCCTCCTTATTTTGTAAGGAAGGTAGCACAGCTTTTCATCCATTGTCAAACAGGAAGGAAAAGAAAAGACCGTTTGTCCCTATCCCCATATTTTTGTGGGGACTTTATATCTCAATCTATGTAGGGACAGGGCTCGTTCCTGTCCGCCCTATTGAGAAAAACGGGCAATTATCAAAAATGCGGACAGCGGCGAGGGCTATCCCCCCACTCTAAAGAGATGATCGGTGATACTTGCGCCCCTCTTATCTTTCACAAGGAACCGAGCATACCACTATATTCTCTTCATATCTTGTGTAGGGACAGGGCTTACCCTTCTCCTAAGCCTGACTTGATTCTCAGAACCGATAGCTAAGACCGAGAAGGAGCTTCCATATCTGCTCTTCCCCCGAGAGGACATTTCCCAACCGCCACTCTCCCCTCAAGAAATGCCTCTTGCTAAATCTGTACCTAAGTCCAACGCCCATATCCAATGGAGAGAAAAGGGAATCCGAGTTGGAGAGGGCCTCAGTACGGGAGGAATCATCAGAATATGCTTTATGGCTCTCAGACCACCGATAGTAACTGTTTCCCAGATAGAGGAAGAGATCATACCTTTTATCCCTCTGACGAAGGAGATAGAAGTAGAGACCGAAATAAAGATCGAGCTCGGACCCCACCTTAGAGACGCTGGTGAAATTCTTGGAGCCACCGAGGCTCTTCTTAAAATTCACCCTTGCCGAGCTTGCCAAGTTATAATCCCACATCAGGGGAACATACCCTACCGATACCGCGAAGGAGATCCGATCGTTGAGCCTTCTCTCATACCCCATATCAAAGGAGAGGTAACTTTCCGCTCCGTCGCCTATGCAAAAATAACCACTTACATAGCCCGCTATTTCGTTCTTCCTCTCATCATCACCAAGGGCTAAAGCGGAGCTAAAAAGGAGAAGAATGATGAGAGGAACCACAAATCTCCTAATCGATAAACCGATCGATACCTTCATCGGAGCATCTCGTATTTGTTAAAACCTGAAGCCCAAACGAGCGATTACCTGATAGGTAGAAAAATCCCCGCCCGGGTTGAGAACCCGCAGCATCAGCTTCAAGACCCCATTTTCTCCCAGGGGGCACCCGATCCCACCACCGAAGAGGAAGAAGGAACCGTTCTTCCGATATCTAACATCCTTAGAATTGGCAAGGTTGGAAGAGGTCCAGTTGTATACATTGATGTCCACATAATCACCGCACCAGCCGATCCCTGCGCTGGCAAAGGGTTTAATCCGCGGGGAAAGATCGAAGGAGTACTCCGCACTGAGGGTGGAAAATAAGCGATACTGGCTTCTTACCCGTACGATGATCTCATCCTGGGTAGCATCCCCCACCAAATCCGCAAACTGTCGGAAATCGAGTTCGGGGAGGTGATAGGCTACGCCAAAGCCGAAGGAAAGGGCGAGGTTCTCCACCGGATAGAAGGAAAAACCGAGCTCAGGCGAAAAACCAAAGCTGGAAGTGGCATAGGAGATACCGCCGGATAAGGAGACCTCGAACCGCCTCCCCTTCTCTTCAGCCAAGGCGAGAACGGCGCTTCCCAAGAGAAGGATGACCAGCAACATCCTTCCTATACATTTCATAGCCTCCTCCTTTTGCGATTCATCAGGGTCATTGAGCTACTCAAATATATTATATAATTTTTATTTCACTATTTTTCTTTAAAATTATAATTCAGTTTAACTCTCCGCTTAAGATATTTCAAGAAAATCTCTCCCAGCTGAATCGTCCGCTAAAAAATCAATCCCAAAGCCGCCTCAGAAGAGAAGAGGTAAGCGAGTAAATGCGCTCTTCTAAAGTTGACAATAGATAGGGATTTTGCTACCTTGATTACGCTGATCAAAGAGAGGGAAAGAAGATCGACCAAATTCGAGGAGGGGGAAAGGTGAACATCGCAATAGTTGGCACTGGCTATGTGGGGCTGGTCACCGGCGCCTGTTTCGCCGAGTTTGGCTTAAAGGTCACCGGCATCGACAAAGATAAAGAGAAGATTGAGATGCTCAATCGGGGGGAGATCCCGATTTATGAACCAGGGCTCGAGGAAAAGATAAAGAAATATATGGCGGAAGGGCTCCTCACCTTCACCACCGATATCGCCGAAGGGGTAAAGAAGGCGCTTGTCATCTTCATCGCTGTGGGTACCCCACCGAAGGAGGATGGTTCCGCCGATCTCTCCTATATTGACGAGGTAGCAAGAAGCATCGCCGAAAATATGAACGGCTACAAGGTGATCGTCACCAAGAGCACGGTACCAGTGGGAACCGGTGAGCGGATAAAGCGGATCATCAAAGAACACCAGAAGGAGAAGGTCAACTTCGATGTGGTCTCGAACCCCGAGTTCCTCCGTGAGGGCTCGGCGATAGAGGACTTTATGCGACCCGATCGGGTGGTAATAGGGGCGGAGTCGAGTGAGGCGATAGCCATCATGAAGGACTTATACTCCCCTTTATTCCTCATCGAGACCCCGTTTGTAATAACCAACATCGAGACCGCGGAGATGATAAAATACGCTTCCAACGCCTTCCTCGCCACCAAGGTCTCATTTATCAACGAGATGGCAAACCTCTGCGAGCTGGTGGGAGCTGATGTCCACATAGTAGCGAAGGGGATGGGGCTTGATAAACGGATCGGTCCCAAATTTCTCCACCCAGGACCAGGGTTCGGCGGAAGCTGCTTTCCCAAAGATACTCGGGCAATCGTCCAGATCGCTGAGGAGAAAGGGTGTGATCTATCCATTGTGAAGGCGGTAATCGGGGTGAACGAGAGGCAGAGGGAGTTGATGGTGGAGAAGATAGCCCGGGTAATTGGAGAGCTAAAAGGGAAGAAAATCGCCGTGCTTGGCCTTTCCTTCAAGCCAAACACCGACGATATCCGAGAATCACCCGCCATCGCGATAGTAGGAAGGTTAAAAGAGAAAGGGGCGAAGATAAGGGCATATGATCCAGCAGCTATGGAGAATACGAGTAAGATATATCCCGATATCGAATATGCAAGCGACCCTTACGATGCCGTCTCCGGTTGTGATGCGATGGTGATCATCACCGAGTGGAACCAGTTCCGCAATCTCGACCTCGAACGGATAAAGAGCCTGATGAAAAAACCGGTTATGATCGATCTCCGAAACATCTACGAGCCAGAGCGGATGAAGAAGCTCGGCTTCATCTACGATTGCGTAGGACGGGTGAGGCGAAGCGAGTTCGCGAAAGAAAAAAGAGATGACTGAGGAATTCGAGAAAAGGGTAGAGAAACTACGCAACATCATCCGGGGAAAGAAAAAGGGAGAAAAGTTCGCCCCACCGATCTACGAGGGGATAAAAAATCTCATCGAATATCAGAAAGCAGTGGACCGAATGGAGGGAATGATCCAGTTCCCCAAACCCTCCTCTGGTGAGGCAATCCGCTTTCTAAACGAGCATTACCTCATCGACGCTCCGGTCCGCTATAGCTCCCGGCGCAGGGTGGTCGGCAAGCTCCTCGTGCTTTTCCGGCGAGTCCTTCGTCCCCTTCTTTATGGCGTTTTCTCCCCTTACTTCGAGAGACAGAGGGAATTTAACGCAGGGCTTGTCCGGGCATTAAACGAGCTCATCTCGGAGTTAAACAACCATCTGAACCGACTGAACGACAGAATAAACGAGATAAACACCGATTTCTCCTCAAGGGTGGGCTCCTTCTTCTCCGAGCTTTCCCAGGGCTTAACCTCCCGAATGGATCTCCTCTACTCCCGCCTCGAGGGAAACATCATCACCCTGGAGAACATAGTAGAGGAGCTTAAAGAAGAGACAAAAGCCTTCTCCCAATTTACCGAAAAGGCGGGCAGGGATATCTCCGACCTCAAGATGGGGGAGCTCTCGCTCAGAAAGAAGCTGGAACATCTCCTTTCCGAGCTCAAGGAGGCATTAGCCGCGGTGGGAGAGGAAAGAAAGAGAAAGCTAACGAAAGTAGCCAAGGAAAAGGAGGGGCTTTCCGATCATTACTACTTCACCTTCGAGACGAGACACCGGGGTAGCGAGGAGGAAATAAAAAGAAGGCAGAGGATATATCTCAAATACTTTCACCTGGGCGATAAGGTGCTCGATCTCGGCTGTGGAAGGGGGGAATTTCTCCAGCTCTTGAAGGAAGAAGGAATTGAGGGCTATGGGATCGATCTGAATGAAGAAATGCTCCTTCGCGCTCGCGAAAAGGACCTTAAGGTGGTGAAGGCGGAAGCGGTCTCTCACTTAGAAACACTTGCTCCGGGGGGGGTAAGCGGTATCTTTGCCTCCCAGCTGATCGAACATCTTCC
>Ga0190338_1000118_pt1 | contig 14592 bp, 13 predicted proteins | sample 4872041112_MG_FD_163434 | JGI IMG/M metagenome (GOLD analysis project Ga0190338, IMG submission 163434) | Hydrothermal vent sediment bacterial communities from Southern Trench, Guaymas Basin, Mexico - 4872-04-11-12_MG | ecosystem: Environmental > Aquatic > Marine > Hydrothermal vents > Sediment ... | reverse complement strand
ATCCTTCTTCGATTAAATATTGAGGTAGGTCGGGGCGTGGCGCAGTCTGGGTAGCGCACCTGCTTTGGGAGCAGGGGGTCGGAGGTTCAAATCCTCTCGCCCCGACCAGAATTTATTAAATATAAATTTATCTAAGTATCGGAGTAATTAACCTAATGAGGATACTTTGGAGTAAACAGGAGGAGGAAAAGTTTTTCGCCCAATATCTAGAGTTAGTTCCTCCAGAAGAACTCTTTTATGTAACAGAAGATGGAAGATACCTTGCTTATTGGCCTAAGAAGTATCAAGGTAGAAGAACCACTTTACAAAGCAGGAATGCTCACATCGGTGCTTATACCGAAAAGTGGTGCTTAAAACTTTTCCAAGATATAGCAAAAGAGATGGGCGGATACGCGGTCTCAAATGTGATTAGTGAAGAGATAGGATTAACGAAACAATCGAAGGCAGACCTCGCTATATGCAAAACCAAAAGTGTATTTCAAAAACCAGAGGACATCCTTTTATTAATCGAAGTCAAAATGTCAATTGTCTGGAATTGGGAATATAAGGAGGAGAACAACTTATATAAGCTAATACCAATTGGTGATTATCAGACTCATTCTGGAAATCCTGGGCTTCTCAGATCAGATACTATGCTGAAAGCTATTGGAAAAAGTATTAACATAAGAGTATCTGATATAAAATCGGCAAGAATACCCATTATAGTTATTGGGAATACCCCCATAACCAAAAATTATTATAAGAAAGTGGATAATCTTAGGTTAAGCGGAATTATTCAAGGATTCTGGTCAATAAATCCTAAACCTCTGGATGATAACAAAGAGAATATAAAACACACAGAGAAGAAGGGTTTTTACCGATTTGATAGTTACAAAGAGCTTCGTGAAAAAGCTATAAGTTTAATAAAGGAAGAGCAAGAATTTTTTGCAAGCATGAAGAGCAGAAAGGAGCTGGGAAAGCTTATCGAAATTGCAAATAAAGAACCTACATATGAAGGAAAAGCTCAGAAGTTTTTGGAGCTTATTCAAAAACCAGAGAACGAGATATGAAAAACAGCCCCAAAATGACCCGAAAACGAAGCACAAAAACTAGTTCATTCGGAACTTCAGGCAGGATAAGCCATGATTCATCAGCATTCTACAACAGCCGACTCTATACGGGGTTGAAGATAGAGAAAAAAGTTGCCTATGTGGAAAATGAAATACCTGAAGAGTTTATTAACCAAATCTTTTGTAAAAGTAGCGAAAACATGGAAGAACTTCCTGATAACAGCGTTCACCTAATGGTTACTTCTCCACCTTATAATGTGGGAAAAGAATACGATGAAGATCTTTCCCTTGAAGAATATCGTGAATTATTACGGCAAGTATTTACCGAAACTTACCGAGTTTTAGTTCCTGGGGGTCGCGTCTGCATAAATGTTGCTAACTTAGGAAGAAAACCGTATATCCCTCTCCACAGCTTTATCATAGAAGATATGCTTCGGATAGGGTTCCTGATGCGAGGAGAGATACTTTGGAATAAAGGATCAAGTTCAAGCCCATCTACAGCTTGGGGTACCTGGCTCAAAGCGAATAATCCTGTTCTGAGGGATATCCATGAATATATATTAGTGTTTTCAAAAGACACCTTTACGAGAAAGAACCCCAAAAAGCGAAAGAGCACAATTTCGAAAGAAGAATTCCTTGAATTTACCAAAAGTATTTGGACATTCCCTGCGGAGCAAGCTAAAAAAATAGGGCATCCAGCACCTTTTCCAGTTGAATTGCCATACAGATGTATCCAACTATATACCTTTGAGGGTGAAGTAGTCCTTGATCCTTTTGCAGGTAGCGGAACCACCTGTATCGCTGCTGTTAAAACGGGTCGCAATTTCGTAGCTTATGAGATCAATGAAGAATATGTGGCGCTGGCGCGAAAAAGATTAATGGAGATTGAAAATCAACAAATTACCCTTTTCCCCAACCAACTATCGTAAGACGCTATTTTCAAACAGGTTGGCAGAGCAAGCTTTGAACAACCGCTTTATCAGTAACGGTTCGATCTGGCGTTTGCAACCCTGCCTGTTTACATAACGGGGCTATCTTTGCCTTTTATTGATCACTCTAACGATCGGTACTGTTCTCGCTTTCGCTTACCTGCAATCGTTCTCCATATCCTCTAAGCGAATAAATTAAAGAATTAATAACAGAAGGCATATCTCTTTGAATAACAGAGTTAAATATCCTATCGAATTGGAACAAAATAACACTCCAAGGCGTTGAAATTTTAAAAGATAGATATGCAAGGGTTAACATAAATAAGGAGGCTGGATGAAAGTCCAAAACGCCTTTATTAAAAGGGAAGATTTTAAGACCTCTCCCGTATTACTCTTTATCGCGATATACATCTTTGCGATCTTATTGGTGATAACAAAAGACCCGGCAAATGCTCTTTCCTTCATCGGAACAAGCGGGGGGATGCTTTTTCTCGGCTGGCTTGCTATCGAGATTACCAAAAAAAATCTACCCACCGGATATCAAGATCGAAAGCCCGGACTGGGAGCTTCTATTCGGTCTTCTTATCGTAGTAGCATGGGAATTCGCCCCGTTCCTGCCAAGGATAAATTTTGGCGATAAATGGGATTTGGGATTTATCCTAAAAAAATCCCTAATACTCGTCCTTTTACCTCTCATCTTCCTGAAACTACGAAAACATCCCTTCTCATCTATGGGGTTTACCAAGGCAAACTGGAAGAAAAACCTGAAGGTCGGCTTCATAATATTTCTCGCTATGGCGATCCCGAGCGCGTTTTACAGCAAGTCAGGTTAATTCTCAGCGGTAAGTTGAGCCCATCTCAGATAGGGATCGGATTTCCGGTATCGTTCACCTATTTCCTTCTTATGTCTGGCTTCTCAGAGGAGTTCCTCTTTCGGGTATTCATCCAAACCAGGTGTTCCCTCTTACTTAAGTCAAAAATAGGTGGTGTCCTCATAAGCCCACTTCTGTTTGGTTTGCCACATTTTTCTGGAATTATGTGGTGGTATCCTGGCACCAAGTTAGTTCAAGCCTTTTGCCGGGCATTCTTCGTTCAGACCTTTATGGGGATCCTCTTAGGCATCCTCTGGGAAAGGACGAGGAGCCTGATCCCGGGAGTTATCCTCCACAGCGGGATTAATGGCTTGAACAACCTGGGTTGGATAGTTTCAAGATTTGGATTTTGAAAAGCTTGATGTATAATTGAGAAGAAGCCAACCACGGAGCAGAAATACATCGGGGATAAAGATAGGTGGGTAGATACATAATCATCGGGGTTATCGGGGCAGGGTTTATTTTTTACTGGCTGATAAGCTCGGTCAGGAAGGAAAAGATCTTCGGGGTTTACATCGGGGGTGGAATCGCTCTTTGTCTGACACTTCTCATTACTGAGAACCTATTCGGCTTGGTCCGGATAAAAACGGACATCCTCGTACCGAAAATATTGAGGCTTGTCGGCAATTTCCTCGTTATCTTGGCATCATTATTGGTCATACTTTCCTTTATCGCCCTAAAACTCAAAGGAAAACCAGAAACCGGAATCGAGGATACCACTGTCTTTATCAATAGCGGTATATATAGGGTAATCCGCCACCCTTTACACCTGGGGTTCGTCCTATGGAGCATAGGGCTCACATTCCAAAGTCAATCCATCTCCTCCACAATATTGGGGACTATGGCTTTCCTCTGCTTCTGGATAGGAAGCGCGAAGGAGGAGGAATTCAATGTGAGGAAGTTCGGGAATAAATACAAGGAGTATATCAAAAGGGTCCCCAGATGGAATGTATTAAAAGGGATAACCGGCTTGAGGAAAACTTAATATGCGGGATATAAACACCAAAATAATCGTGATCGTTTTGACTCTTCTTGCATTGATCAATGTGATATTCCTCGTCATCGCTCGATACTCCGGTCCCCTCTTTGGATTCGCCTTCGCTATCTTCGCCACAGTTCATTGGTTGAGGACAAAAAGCACTGGCTTCATCATAGTAGTAGCGGTAATATGGCTCGGCATCCATATCTATGAGCTCATCGTACTTGGTGCAAGTTCTTATCCCCTCCTTTTCTACTTGAACCTATTGCTTCCTCTTCCCCTGCTTTACTGTGGAGTAAGACTACATCTTAAAACCAGAAAGCACTCTCACCCCTAAAGAAAATAACAGAACCACCTTATTGAAGAGAGAAACCTTGGCGAAAAAGGCGCTCCTCCCTCCCATAGATTTCGGCACTTAGCTAAAGGGTTAACCCTTTATACTCCAATCTGTAAAAAGAGAAAGGGTTGAAATTTGCTACCGAGGGAGTATAATTGATGAAGGGTGCCGAAGTGGCGGAATTGGTAGACGCGCTAGGTTCAGGACCTAGTGGGCATTAGCCCGTCGGGGTTCGACTCCCCGCTTCGGCACCATTTTTATCGCTTTTTAAACCCATCAGAGGATAAAGAAAAGCCCAAGATAAAAGCAGAAAGAATCCTCTTCACCACTTCACTTTTGATCTGTCTTCGCAGTAGAAAGAATCCGTTTGACATCTATCCTAATTTTTATCTAAGATACAGAGGAGCACTAAAACAGTATCAAAAAAGAGATGGGGGATAAAAATGGCTATATATAGAAAGTATCTTTATGGTGTTTTTTCTATCATAGTGGTGCTCCTTGTAGGATGTACCCATACAGTCTTGCTTCAACCACACATCGGTTTTTCTCCTGTTCCCAGAGTATTTGGTGACAAAAAAGCAGGTTTGTATATCTCATCAGCTCAGCTACAACAGACTTATACCACCTCCACCTTTTTCGGTGGTAAAATGGTCATCCCTCTGGGAACTCCTCTGAAGGAGCTTTCGTATGAGACATTCCTCCCGTTTTACAAAGAAGTTATCATACTGCCTCTGCGAAGCTTCGAAGATGTCGATCATATCATTGAAGTCTCAATCGACAAGTTCCATGTTACTGAAGGGTTAGACGCAAAAGCTACTGTGTCTTGCACTATAACCGATAAAAACGGCATTATATTCTCGGGAAGCTGGCTTGGGGAAGGAAAGGGAACGGCAGCTGCTGGTCTTCTCTCAGACTCCTCAGCCCGGGAACAGATCAGAAAAGCCAGTGAGGAGGCATTAACTCAGGCTTTCCAGCAGATGAAAAAAGCATTTAAGGAAAAAATAGAAAAACTATAAAGAACGACAGAGAGAACTCTGCCTCATTACCTTCGTCTTTCTGAGATGTTAACAGTCACAGTTCGAACTGAAAATCGAGCTCCTGGATCACCTCTTTATAATCCATCAGAGGATAAAGGATAACCCAAGATAAAGGCGGAGATTGCTCCTTCTTTCCTTCTCCTCCTTAAGGATGTAGTGATAATCGTAATGGTGGTCGAGCCCGTTTTTCGCATCGTAATAATGGGCGGAAAAGACCCTCTCCACCACTAAAGAGGGAAGCTTGGGAAGAATAAAATAGCGAAAGTCAAACCGCAACCCCGCTCTTCTGTCGGGGAACCATTTGATACCCCAACCAAGACTGTAAAAAAGACCCTTAGTATTCCCTCCTCCCTCAACCTTCACCTCATCGTTTATCTCACCGCCTAAACCACGATAATAGGCGGAAACCTCCTCCGTATCAGCAAGGAGCTTCCGCTCAAGCTCCGTTTTTGGCTCGTCTCTCTCCTTCATCCTGGTAAAGAGAAGACCGAAACCAAGAGAAAAGTAAGGAACAAGCCTTCCTTTCGGCATAAGATGGGTGAGAAGAGAAAGTCCTATCCGATTAAAGTCCTTTATATCCCCATAATCAACGGGAGCCATTTCATACTCCCCTTCAAGGGCGAAATGCTTCCCTGTGTTGTAAGATAGGGAAACACCAAAATTCCAATTTACCCTGCTCCCGAGGTCATAAGTTCGGGGGAGGCTGTTGTAGTAATCGTTGAAGGTAAATATCCCCCCGTAGATCCACCCACCATACAAGTAATCGTATATCTTCTCCTGTCCCACACCTAAGCTGAGAAATTCATTCCCCTTGAAGTTTCCAAAGAGGTTCGCCCCGGCAAAGAGGGTTATCTCCAAGCTCCCCTTCTCCACCCCTGCCATTGTCCAAGGGGAGAACATCAGGGGAAATAACAAGATAAGGAAAAACGCCCTTTTCATCCTCCATTCTCCTTCAGGTAGTATCTAAGACAATTATAACCCACTCCTCCTCACTTGAGAAAAAAAGGGCGACGCGATAAGCGTCGCCCTTTTATCGGAAATAACGCTACACCTCCCGCTACTTACCCTTCCTTATCTCCGCTAAAAGCTCCTTAACCGCCCGCTCAAGCTGCCTATCTATCCCCTTCGCCTCATCACCGGGAAGCTCCTGAACAATAATGTCGGGGACCGCTCCATTATGCTCCATATTGACCATACTACCCTTCACATACCACCCGCGGAAGGGAATGCGGAAGTAAGATCCGTCTATAAGGGTGGTGCCGCCGGTGCTGATGACCGCTCCATAGGTGGGCCAACCGACCAGCTTCCCCCGCTTCAAGGTCTTCACCGCATGAGAGAAGATCTCGGCGTTCGAGAATGAGAACTCATTGCAGAGGAATATCGCCGGCTTGGTCCAGGCATAGAGGGGGAGTCTATCCTGAGGATAGCCCGGCTCCCCATCCCGGGGGATGGTTATCGCATGCCGTTTCACCATCAACATTGCGAGGAGGTAATCGGTCGTCCAACCTCCGCCATTGTTCCTCACATCGACCACCAAACCATCTTTGCCGTGGGCTTCAGAATAGAGTTCCATCTCAAACCGCTCGAGGCTGGGAACATTCATCGCCTGAATATGGATGTAGCCGAGCCTCCCACCGGAAAGCTTGTGCACCAGCTTCCTCCTCTTATCAACCCACCAGTCATAAAGCGCCTGACGGAAGGAGGAATAGGAGGCAGGGATTATCACCACCTCCCTCTCCTTCCCGTCCTTACTCTTCACCTTGAGCAACACCTTCTTCCCCACCGTATCGGCGAGGAGAGAGTAGATGTTGGCGTTTTTCCCGATCCTCTTGCCGTTTACCTCGAGGATGATCTCACCGGAATAAAGCCTGCTCCGCTCCATATCCGCTGGCGTCTTGGGAACGACCCTATCGATCCTCAGCCCGGGACCGCGGTATTTCTCGTCAAATATGACCCCGAGCATCCCCGTCTGTACATTCTCCTTCCTCGGACCGCGAATGCCGAGATGAGAGGCATTCAACTCGCCGATCATTAGCCGGATTAGATCGTAGAAGTCCTCGGAATGGGAAACCTCAAAAACCCAGGGGCGATATTTCTCCTTCATCCTCTTCCAATCAACGCCGTGGAACTTGGGATCGTAAAACCGGGCATTGAGTACAGCCCAGGCTTCATCGAAGGCGGCGAGGCGTTCTCTGCGGTGGTCTATCACCAACCGCGCCGAAAAGCCGACCGGCTTCACCCCACCATTGATCGAGGCGACCTTTATAGTGCCCCGACGATCGAGGAAATATATCCTCTTCCCATCCTTGGACCATTGAATACCCCTCGGTCCTACCTTACCCCTGGTGAGCCTCTTAAGCCCGGTACCATCGAACTTTACGATGTAAAGGTCATCTCCACCGTCGGTATCTGAGCGGAAGGCATAGTACTCCCCGGTTGGGGATATGGTGAGCTCGCTTTCATCTCCGGGAAGGGGCATAACCCGATGGAGCCTTAAGGTTATATCCTTGAAGTCTATCTTAACCTTGGAAGGTTTCTTAGCCTTCTCCTTCTTCATCTGCTTGAACTCCTCCTTGAGCTCCTTTTTCGTCTTCTCCTCATCCTCTTTTCTAAGGAAGGCATACCAGATATCGAATGTGTCCCCTATCCTCCTCGAGACGAAGGCGATCCTCCTCCCCTCAGGCGACCAGATGGGGTTGATATCGTTGTCCGGATGTTTGGTGATGTTCACCGGCTTGCCCCCGGCTACCGGGATGATCCAGACATCGTTATTGAACTCGTTGTCCGCTCTCGAAAAAGCGATCCATTTGGAATCGGGAGAGAAGGAGAAGGAAGGCATTGCCCACCCCTTGATTAAGGTCCGGAGGTTCTTCCCCTCCTTATCCATAACGCAGAGATCACCATTACCACGAACGAAGGCGATCATCTTCCCATCCGGGGAAAAGAGGGGTGATGTCTCGTTAGCTTCGGAGGTGGCGAGGGGGATTATTTTCCGCTTGAGGGATTTATCAAGCCGTGGCTCCTTGGGATCGGCGGAGGTAACGAGGTAGATATCGGCGTTTCCCTTTTTGAGGGAGACGAAAACCAGGCTTTTGGAATCAGGCGACCAATCTATCTGATACTCCCTGGCAGGATCATCGGTGATCCGCTGAGCCTCTCCTCCCTCCTTATCCATCACGAAGATATCACCGTGAACAACGAAGGCGATCATCTTCCCATCCGGGGAGAGTTTGAACTCACTGGCATCCCGGGTGAATGTCTTCCACTCGATCGGGTTCTTCTTATAATCGGCGGGAACAAAGATGGAAACCTCCTTCGGCTTTCCTCCTTTCGTATCGAGAACATAGACCTTATCCCTCCGCTCGTAGGTAATGAACCTACCATCGGCTGAGATCGAGGGAAAACGCACTCCATCATCCTTGTAGTTGGTCAGTTTTCTCTTCCTGCCGGAGTTGAGATCGAGCAACCAGATATTAAAAGTCCCATCCTCCTCCGAGAGATAATAGATCTTATCCCCCGAGGGGGCAAACATAGGATAGAACTCATTCCAGTCGTTCTTTGTGAGCTGGGTGTATTTGTCGCTCGTGAAATCGTAAAGCCAGAGCTCATTGGCAGCAGCGCCCCGGTAATGCTTCCGCCACCAGGACCCACCTCCCACTGAAAAAACGAGTTTCTTTCCATCCGGGGATAGGCTCCCGCTAACAGCATAGGTGGGAACCAGTTTGACCGGCATCCCCCCATCTATCGAAACCTTGTAGAGAAGGGGAAGACGATGATAGGAGAAATCGCGCCTCGAGGTGAAGATAACCCATTTGGAATCCGGGGTAAAGCCGACCACCTGGTCAGAACCGGAGAAATAGGTGAGCCTTTTCGGAAGACCTCCTTCAGCAGGAATGATGAATACATCGTCATTGCCATATCGGTCAGAGGTGAAGGCGATCCATTTTCCATCAGGAGAGAAACGGGGAAGCTTCTCGTACCCCTCACTCACGGTCAACCGAAACGCCCTCCCTCCATCCTTAGGAACGAGGAAGATATCCCCCTGATAGGAAAAGGCGAGCATCTTTCCATCAGGGGAAAGCGCGGGATAGCGAGGAAAACCTATGGGCTTCGGTGCCGCAAGGAGAAGGAAAGAAAAGGAAAATAAAATTAGCACCGAGAAGATAAATCCCTTTCGCATAGTCACCCTCCTTTGATAGAGCCTATCTTTTTGAACTATTTTAGCACAGGGATTCAGCGGAATTCAACGGAAAAAGGGTGAATTTTAGTCCTATAGTCTGCTATTATAATAAAACAGGAGAGCGTTTTATCGTTCTCCTTATCGATGACGATCGGGTCAATAACCTTTGAGGAAGGATCCGAACACCAAAATTTAAGGAGGTTAAAACACCCACGCCACATTATTAAGGGGCGGGGAAACAATCAGTAAAACAGGGGGAGAATATGGTGGACTGGGGAAAGATCCGGGAGGAATTTTCTTCGTCTAAGGGGTGTATTTATCTAAATAATGCAGCCGTTTCTATCATCCCAAAGCGTTCCTTTAAGGCTATTCCCGAAGTCCTCAGTGAAAGGTGCCTCACTGCGGAGGAGAGAATGGAACGAAGGGAGGCTCTCATCCTCGAGGTCAAAGAGCTCATCGCCAAACTGATAAATGCCTCAGCCAAGGAGATTACCCTGACCGTCAACACATCGGATGCGATCAATATTGTAGCTCAGGGGATAGAACTCACCCCGGGGGATAATGTGGTTATCCCGGCAACCGAATTCCCCGCCAACCTCGTTCCTTGGCTAAGCCTAAGGCGGAAAGGGGTGGAGGTCCGCCTGATCCAGCCAAAAGGTTGGAGTATATCTATTGAGGAATTGATATCCGCAGTCGACAAGAGGACTAAAGTGATCGCGGTGAGCGAGGTCTGCTGGATAAGCGGGGTGAGAGTGGACCTCGAGCGCTTAGGGGAATTTTGTGAGGAGCAAGGCATCCTTTTAGTGGTCGACGGAGTGCAGGCAGTGGGAGCGATCGGAGTAGATGTAAAGAGGATGAAAGCTTCCGCCTATGCCGCCGGAGGATATAAATGGCTCCTCTCTCCCTGTGGCACCGGTTTTCTCTATCTTTCGGAGGATCTCCTGGGGAAGATCCCCCCCACCTACTATGGGTATGAAGGAATGACGATAGAGGAGAAGAGCTTCTCCCTTAAACCGAAGGAAGGAGGAGATCGCTACCGTACCGGTTCCCTTAATTACCTGGGCATCGCTATGATGGGTGAATCGTTAAAGATGCTTTTAGAAATAGGAAAGGAGCAGATAGAGGAGCAGGTACTCACCCTAAAGAAAAAGATATACTCCCATCTTTCTAAAAAGGGTTACGATATCTCTCCTTTTTCCCGTTCCGGAATAATAAGTCTTTATTCAAAGAAAGCGGAGAGAATATACCGCCGGCTCCAAGAAAATCGGATAGTAGCTGCTTTCAAAGAGGGGAAATTCATTCGCTTCTCCCCTCACTTCTATAATACAGAAGAGGAGATTGCTTTTCTCCTATCTCTCCTTTAGCTGGGGGAGAGCGCTCCGGATCTTATCAACTTCTCCTTTAAGGTGTTGATGGAACCTTTGTCTATCTCGTATTCGTCCTCTATCAGCTCTACCTTCGGATTTTTAAGGGATAACTTCTTTACCTCTTTCCTGCAGGTGGGCATATAGATGATCACATCGGAATTGGCGAAAAGCGAAGCAAGTCCCTTGCTATCACTGGCAATACATCCCTTTATCTCATTTACCAAATGGGTACTGCTCTGAATATAGCTCATCAACAATCTGAGAGATTCTGGATCACGGCAGACAAAACCTACCTTCTTATCCGGAGATACAGAAGCAATGCGTTCAAGGGTTTCAAACTTGGTGTGAACGATGACCGGGAATATCTCCACCTCAGTAGAGTCAAATATCTCGCGGGCTTTCTGAAAATGGAAGAAGGTGGTAACAAGAAGATCAAGCTTATCCCGATAAAGGTAGAGCTCAGGAAGCATAATAGGGATTACTTTGAGCCCGAGCTCCTCCTCAAGATCCTTAGCAAACTCGTAGGTCTGAACTTCGTTGCACTCAGTAAAGCCGATCCGGAGGGCACGCTTTTTCCGTTTCTTCTCCTGATAGATTCTCTCCACCTGAACGATGAGATCCTCCTTAGATAAACCAGAACTAATCGCCTCCTCTACCAATTTCCCAAGCTCTCGAGAAACTCGCTCCTTTGTCGCCTCAGAGACAACCGTTGATCCATGAGGGGTTACAAACACACCACTTCCTTGGATAATCCGCACCAGCCCTTCATCCCGAAGTGATTGATAAACCTTGGTTACCGTATTGACATTAACCCCCAACTTTTGGGCAAGCTCCCTTGCTGGGGGAAGTTTGGAGTTCGGAGGAAACTCGCCTAATCCTATGCCCTGAATGATAAGTTCTCTTATCTGTTTGTGTAGGGTAACCCCCGTACCTCTTGCTATCTTAAACTTCATCCCTCCCACCTTATACAACGGTTAATCTTCCAAAACCTTCTTATTTTACCTCTCTTTTCCCTCTTTGTAAAGCAAATAAAATATTGAAGCTCCTCTTTCACGATCGGGGTTCTAACCTTGGAGACCCCTTTAATCTACCTAAGAAGGCACAAAAACTTTCTTCTCCCAAGAAAGGGGTTAACCGTTTTAGTTAAGAAATCAACCCTCGATGTTCTTTAAAAGCTCCTTTACCAACGGGGCATCCGGAGAGTTTGGTGCAAGCTCGAGAAACTTCTTTAGCACCTTCACTGCCTCTGCGGTATCCCCTTTGTTGAGCAGAGCGTAGCCAAGCTTAAGGTAAGGTTTTTCCCAATTTGGGTTTATCTCTATCGCCTTTTTATAAAGCGCAATCGCCTCATCCGTTTTGCCAGCAGCGAAATAATCCTCACCGAAATTGTAGTAAACCGCGGGATCGTTTGGGCTATGAGCGACTACCTTATTGACATAAGTCTCAGCATTCTTCAGATCACCCTTTCCGATGAGCGCTTCAGCCATCCCATAGAGGGCGGGAAGACAATCTGGTTCTTTCTCAATAACTTGTTTGAACTCTGCCTGCGCCTCCTCGAACTTATTGAGCTTAAGGTAGCAGTTTCCCACATTCACATGGATATTGTAGATGTCCGGGTTGGCTGCTAAAAATTTATTAAAAGCCTCGAGCGCTTGTTCATACTTGCCCTCATTATAGAGCTTATTCCCCGCCTCCAGAAGCTCTGCTCCAGAGACCGCTTCCTTTGTAACCTCCTCAATCGATTTGAGGACGAAATCAAGCGGTTTGTTCTGAAGGTATCCATACACCTTCCTAAAGGTCCTTATTGTTTGATAACCTTCAGCAGAAACCGTAAACTGCCAAGTACCCGGCTCGAGCCCCATAAGCACATATCTCCCATCCTTATCCGTTACTGCTTCGAACTTTTTTATCAGCTTTCGCTTGGCAGTAGCCACCACCTTAGCATTGGGAATAGGGTTCCCCTTTGTATCTACCACCTTGCCGCTAATCCTCCCCACCGCCTGAAGGAACGCAGCCGGATATGCTGGGGTAACAAAGCTTTCTATCGCGAAAAGGAGAAAAACAAGAAGAAGACATAACAATACATTCCTCTTCATTCTCTTAACCTCCTATTTAATAATATGGAAACTAACCGAGCGTTTAGCTGTATGCTTCCTTATATTATCACTAATCGCCACATTAAGGGTATAATCCCCTTCTCCCAATCCATCTATAGGTATTGGTTGAAGTACGGTGTCGAAGGCGATATCAGCCGGAGGAAACAGTCGTACCAATTTACCACCACGGGAGATACTATAGGTTATGGTAAAGGAGGGCTTTCCTTTTTCGTCCACCCCATATCCGTATATATGATAGAAAAGGAGAAACTTCTCATCCTTTCCCTCAATGAATCTCGCTCTTGGATCAAGAGAAATGGCAAGTGGCCCTATTATCATCTTGCGATAGAGATAATTTACCACCGGACGAGGCTCCTTTTCCCGAACCACCTCACGAGCAAGAAGCAGGCTCGAGGTCCAAAGGGTGGGGGAAGAAAAATCAGGCACAAGCAACGGGATCCTAAAACCAGCGGAATGCCCGCTTGACACCTCTCTTAACCCAAAAGCCAGGGTATAGTTTCCCGGCTTAAGGGGAAAACCGGTAAAAAGGATGAATTCCCGTTTGCTATCGAGTTCCTTCTTGTTCAGATGAACCTCAAAGGGAATGAGAAAACTATGAAAGACCTTCTTCAAATCGGGCGAAAGCACCATCCCGAAGAGAGAAAGCCGAGAAGAAAGTTTATTCTTCCTTCCCCTCGAAAGAGTTAGCTTCTTGGATTCAATGGAAAAGGCAATCGGAAGATAGCTCGCTCCATCAGAACCAGGGAAATAATAGAGCCAAACTTTGAATCCCAAACTATTCGGGATGTTCCCCTTGGTGAGAAGAAGTTTAAGGAGCTTTTCCTCCGCAGCAGGTACCACCTCCCGAGGTGGTTTTTTGAGGGGTATTTTTTTCGATTCCACCGGAGACTTGGTAACATCGGAGATAAAGCTTATTCGCGCTAAATTGGCAAAAGCTGCCTCAGGAGTGAGCGGTAGCCCCTGGGTTAAGAGGACATAATTCCCTAACTCATTCCGGGTAAAGACCAGCTGATAGGTTCCCTTGAAGGTGGAGCTGTTCAGGTTATTATAGGTCCAGATGATCCGGTGATTGGGCGTCCCTACGCCTTCCTCATAAATATTGTCCGGTGGTCCATAGATGATGTATACCTTTCCCCGATCGGTGAGCCAGCCCTTCTTTCCTTCCTCCCTAAAATAACGATTGACATATTCAAGCCTACGGTAATACTCCTCCTTGTACTCGTTCCACTCAGTCTTCGGGGTAGGGTCCCTCCTCTTCCAGAAGTCGCGGATAAAGGCCTCCCGTTCGGCATCGGTTTTTAAGGCGAGGAAAGCTTTTCTTTCCTCCTTGGTTATGATATAGCGCACCTCGTCATTAACCCACCTCTTATACTTCTTAGGAATATCGGAGGCAAGAGAAAACCCAAAGGAAAAAAAGAGCAAAATCGAGAGAAAGAAAGCCCGTTTCATCCAAAGCCTCCTCTGGTTAACCATACCTAATTATAACTAATAACTTGATGGGGAGCAACCTTAGATAAAAAGAAAGGGGGCTCCCCAAAGGAGCCCCCACCACAATCATACCAGATTAGAAGATGAACCGAGCAGCAATCTGGACAATCCGCGGATCAAGAATACCACGAACCACATTGAACTCAGAGCCAGTCTGACCCTCCAGGGAAGTAGCGGTGTTCGAGTTCAGCACATTGAAAATATTGGCGAGAACATCAACCTTCCCATACTTGCCCA
>Ga0190338_1000116_pt1 | contig 14620 bp, 12 predicted proteins | sample 4872041112_MG_FD_163434 | JGI IMG/M metagenome (GOLD analysis project Ga0190338, IMG submission 163434) | Hydrothermal vent sediment bacterial communities from Southern Trench, Guaymas Basin, Mexico - 4872-04-11-12_MG | ecosystem: Environmental > Aquatic > Marine > Hydrothermal vents > Sediment ... | reverse complement strand
CCCTGAAGTGGTAGTTACCGTATTCGTGGAGCATGGAGGGCTTGGTGGGGTAACTGCAGCGCCGATTGCCCGAAAGATCCTCGAGTTCTACTTTAAGGAGATAGCGAAGAAGGAACCCCTCAAGCTTGCCCTTTCGAAGGAGGAGAGATGAGCCGCTTCCAAGTTGTAAAGGGGATTGATCTTCCTTTGATACTTTCCATTATGGCGACGCTCGCGATCGGAGTGGTCCTTATCTATAGCGCTACTGCAGAGAGAGGGATCCCCTACTATCGAGATCAGCTCGTATGGATTGGAATTGGCCTTTCCCTTATGATAATCCTCCTCTTTTTCGATTATCACCTTCTCCTTCTTCTTTCCCCCTATTTTTATCTTTTAGGGGTGATCGCCCTCGCCATACTTCTCCCTTTTGGACGGCGGATATCAGGCGCAAGGAGCTGGATTGCTTTCGGTCCCTTAAGGTTTCAGCCATCTGAGTTTATGAAGATGGTGTTCATCCTCCTTCTTGCCTATATCTACTCCCAGGACGAAGGACGTTATCTCTCTCTTTCCCGCCTTATCAGGGGAGGAGTAGTCCTTCTTGTCCCCTTTGTCCTTATCGCTCTTGAGCCCGATTTGGGTACCGCTCTCACCTATCTCCCCATATTCCTCGGGATGAGTTTTATTGCTGGGCTTAAGCCGAAGGTAGTAGCGGTAATAGCCGGTGTCATCATCATCTCCCTTATATTGGGTTGGTTCTTTGTCCTCAAGGATTATCAGAAGGAGAGGATCATCACCTTCCTTCATCCCGAAGCCTATCCTCGCTCTTCCGGATATCAGATACTCCAGGCGCGGATCGCCGTTGGCTCGGGTGGCCTTCTCGGGAAGGGGCTTCGTGCCGGCTCACAGTCTCAACTCAAATTCGTCCCCTCTCAGCATACCGATTTCATCTTCTCCCTCCTGGGGGAGGAGTTCGGCTTCTTAGGGGTGCTCGGGGTGATGGGGCTTTATCTCGTCATCCTCCTTCGGCTCCTTTCCATTGCCCGCCTTGCCTACGATCCGGCAGGTTCTTTGATCGTATCGGGTGTTTTGTTCCTTTTCTTATTCCATTTTCTGGTCAATGTAGGGATGGTTATTGGTCTGATGCCGGTTACCGGAATCCCCCTACCCTTTCTGAGCTACGGTGGCTCTTCGGTGGTGAGTTCTCTGGCTGGCATTGGCCTCGCTCTAAATGTTAAAATAAGAAGGTTTGCTTATTAGTGGAATTTAGCTTATTGATAACGAATGAAAAGGGGGTATAATTTCCCCTCGATGGAAGAAAGGGTTTTGTTCGAGCTTCTTTCAGAGGTAAGAAAACCCCTTCGCTACGCTGGTGGGGAGTGGAACCAGGCAGCGAAGAAGAGGGCGGAGGTGCGTTTCCTCTTAGCATTCCCTGATGCCTATGAGATCGGTATGTCCCATCTGGGGCTCCGCATCCTCTACCACCTTATAAACGCTCTTCCCTATGCCTGTTGTGAACGGGTTTTTGCCCCTCTTCCCGATATGGAGGAGGCACTTAGAAAGAGAGAGCTCCCCCTTTTTTCTTTAGAGAGCAGGTCTCCTCTTTCCTCCTTCGATATTATCGGTTTTTCCTTGGAATACGAGCTTAATTACACCAATCTACTCCTTATGCTTGATCTTGCCCGCATCCCGCTCTTCTCCTCAGAGCGCTCCCAGGGCGATCCCCTCATCATCGCTGGTGGTCCTTCCCTCTTTAACCCGGAGCCGATCGCCCCTTTCATCGACCTTATGGTGATCGGAGACGGGGAGGAGGTGGTTCTCGAGCTCATCGAGAAGTACCGAGAGCTCAAGAGGGAAGGGGCGAAAAGGGAGGAGATGATCGAAGCGCTGGGGAAGATCGAGGGCATATATGTTCCTTCCTTCTATGAGGTGGTGGAGGATGAAAAAACCGGTTTCCTTATTCCAAAGCCAGCGCGGGCTGGGGTGCCTGAGCGGGTAAGGAAAAGGACGGTATATGAACTCGATCGCTTCCCTTTCCCAACCAGGCTAATCGTTCCCTATGCGGAGATCGTCCATGACCGGGTGGCGATAGAGATCGCTCGGGGCTGCTCCCGGGGGTGTCGTTTTTGTCAGGCGAGCTATATCTACCATCCAGAGAGGGAAAGAAGCTGGCAGAAGGTAAAGGAGGAAGCCATCTCCGCTCTCGCTGAGACCGGGTACGATGAGCTCTCCTTATCCTCCTTGAGTCCCGGGGATTATTCCCAGCTTCATCGTCTTCTTCCCTCACTTATGGCTGAGCTCGAGAAGAAGAGGATATCCCTCTCCCTTTCCTCGATCCGGGCAAGCGCCTTGACCGGCGATGTCGCCTCCTTGATAGAACGGGTTAGGCGAACCGGCTTTACCATCGCTCCGGAGGCGGGTAGTGAACGGCTCCGTCGGGTGATAAACAAGGGGCTTTCCGAAGAGGAGATCCTCGAAGCGGTGCGGGTTGCCTTCTCCCGGGGCTGGCGGATGATAAAAACCTACTTTATGATCGGGCTTCCCACCGAGAGGGATGAGGATGTCGCCGGGATAGTTGAACTCACCCGGAAGATGCTTAAGGCAGGAGGAAGGGGAGAGATCAATGTAAGCGTCTCCTCCTTTATCCCCAAACCACATACCCCGTTTCAGTGGTTGCCGATGGAGGAGGTGAAAAGGCTTAAGGAGAAGCAAGCATTTTTAAGAAAGGAGCTTTCCCCACTTCGTGTTCGTTTCAAATGGCACAATGTACGGATGAGCTTCCTCGAGGGGGTTCTCTCCCGGGGAGATAGGAGATTGGCTGAGGTGATCTTTCGGGCGTATCAACGGGGCGCCCGGTTCGATGGGTGGACGGATAAATTGAATTACGATGCCTGGCTTTCTTCTTTTTCTGAGGTTGGGGTAGATCCTGAGTTTTTCCTTTATCGGAAGATAGGAAGGGAAGGGATGCTCCCCTGGGAGGTGATAGATACCGCTGTCTCGCGCTCTTTCCTCGAGGAGGAGCTCGAGTTCGCCCTTAAAGGGAAGGAGAGCATCCGCTGTCATCCTTCCCGCTGTAAGCGTTGTTCCGTTTGCCCCCCGGAGTTTAGGGATAGACCCTTTTTGAAGGGAAAGAAGCAGGAGAAAGTGATATTGAAGAAGGATGAAACGGGGAAGAATGAAGGAGAAGAGAGCCCTCGCTACTATTATCGGGCGAGCTTTGAGAAGAGGGATCTTCTTCGGTTTCTCTCCCATTTAGAGCTTATGCGGACAATCCTCCGCACCTTTAGGCGAGCGGATATCCCCCTCGCTTTTAGCCAGGGATTTCATCCTCTCCCCTTAATCTCCTTTGGACCCGCCCTCCCGGTGGGGTTTGAGGGATGGGAGGAGTTCCTCGACTTTGTTGCTACCAGCGAGCTTTCCCCGGAGGAGGTCAAGAAGAGGTTGAATGGCTCTTCTCCCCCTGGTATCCGCTTTCTTAAGATAGTTCGGCTGTCAAGAAAGCCTGCTTCCCTTTCCTCGATAATCAATTTAGCCCGTTATCTCCTCTATCTCAACGATCCCTTGGTAAGGAGGTTTCTCCCGGAGTTCTCCCTGTCCGGTCATCGAGAGCATATCGCTCGTTTCCTGGAAAGGAAGGAGGTTATCCTTTCCCGGGAGAGAAAGGGTAAAAAGCGAGAGATAGACGCTCGTCCCTTGGTGAGACGGGTTGAGGTCGATGAGGAGGGGAGGCTTCTCTTTGAACTCAGGCTCACGGAGAAAGGGAGCCTTCGTCCGGAGGAGCTTCTTTCCCTTATTTACGGAGGTTCTTATCCCTCCCTTCTCGGGGTAAGGGAGCGGTTGTCGATATTGGTTAAAGAGAGAGAACTTTCACCATTCGAGGTAATGTGAGAATGACTAAGGAGATCATAGTCAATTCCTCCCCCTTTATGACCCGGGTGGCTATCCTCGAGGATGGGGAGCTATCCGAGATCCTGGTGGAGGACAAGGAGAAAAAGAGTATTGTGGGTAATATCTACAAAGGGAGGGTAAACCGGGTTCTTCCCGGGATGAGGTCTGCCTTTGTGGATATAGGTCTTGCTAAGGATGCCTTCCTCTATGTCACCGATGTAACCGAAAGCCTCGCCGACTACGATTTCGAAGAGGCAATAGAGGGAGGAAATAAGAGGAAGAGGCGCTCTTCACGCTATCGTTCCCCATCGATAGATGAGCTTTTGAAACCGGGGCAGGAGATCCTGGTACAGGTAGCCAAGGAACCGCTTGGCACCAAGGGGGCGCGAATAACCGCTTATCTCACCCTTGCCGGGAAGTATTTGGTGCTTATGCCAGCGATAGACCATTTAGGGGTCTCGAGGAAGATAAAGTCGGCTGAGGAGCGGAGCAGATTGCGGAAGCTCCTTTCCCGGATAAAGAAGCGAGGGGTAGGTCTCATTGTGAGGACTGCTGGAGAGGGGAAGGAGCTCTCCGATTTCAAGCCCGATTTCAAATACCTTCTCCACACTTGGGAGGAAATAAAAAAGAGGGCGGATAAGGCAAAACCTCCTGCCCTCCTCTATGAGGAACCGGATGTCTTCCTTAAGGTATTACGGGATATCTTTTCTCCTGAGTTTTCCGCCCTTATCGTGGATACTGAGGAGGATTACCAGCGAGCGGTTGAGTTCCTCGAGCAGTTCCAACCACAGCTTTTACCTAAGGTTAAGCTGTATATCCGGGAGAAGCCGATATTCGAGGAGCTTGGGGTGGAACCACAGATTGAAAAGGCGCTTGAGAACCGGGTGTGGCTTAAATCCGGTGGCTACATCGTGATAAATGAAACCGAGGCATTGGTGGCGATCGATGTAAATACGGGGAAGTATGTAGGGCGAACTGATCTCGAAGATACCGTGTTCCGCACCAACCTCGAGGCGGCACGGGAGGTGGCGCGTCAGCTACGCCTCCGCGACCTTGGGGGGATAATAGTGGTTGATTTCATCGATATGGAGAAGCGAGCGCATCAGGAGGAGCTCCTCCGTCTGCTGGAAGCTGAGCTTTCTCGGGACCGCTCTCAAAGCAGGCTTCTTCCCCTAAAGGAATTTGGATTGGTGGCGATCACCAGAAAAAGGGTTAAGGAGAGTTTGGGGCAGCTTCTTTGCCAACCCTGTTCTCATTGTAAGGGGTTGGGAAGGATCAAAGCGACCAACCTCATCTGTCATCAGATACTGACTGACCTTGCCAAGCTCAAGGGGCGCCTTTCCGGCGATACCATTATCATCCGAGCGCATCCAAGCGTTATCTCCTATTTGAAGGAAAGGAAGGAGAAGGTCCTTTCCCCTATGGAGAAAGAGCTTGAAGCGGTCCTCCTCTTAAAGGAGGATCCCCTCCTTCACGAGGAGCAGTTTGACATTCTTCCCACGAGGAGTGGGGCGAGGTTCATTTGAAGAAAGTCTTAAGGAGAGAGAAAATGGGCAATGATGCTACCTGTTTCCCACTGGTTTCTGTTTTTCGGGGTGATCTTGTGGAATCACGCCATTTCGGCATCATAAGTATCGTTGATTCGAAAGGGAAAGAGCTTTACCGAATGGGCGATTCCTCGCGGGTTGTTTACCTTCGCTCGTCGGCGAAGCCATTTCAGCTCCTCCCCTTAGTTGAGGCGGGTCTTGGTAGGAGATTCTCCTTTACCGATAAGGAGCTTGCGATTATGGCTGCCTCTCACAGTGGGCAGGAGTTTCACGTGAAAACAGTGATGGGAATCCTCAAAAAGATTGGGCTCGAGGCGGATTCTCTTCTTTGCGGTACCCATTATCCTTACGATCCGGAGACGAGCGCTCGGATAAAGCGAGGGGAGTTTCCCCTTACTTCATTACATAACTGTTGTTCTGGAAAGCACGCAGGGATGCTCGCTCGAGCGGTGGCAAATGGTTATTCCCTCTCCGACTACATAAAGCCAGAGCATCCGATACAGGTGGAGAACCGACGCACTTTAGCCGAGATCATCGGAGTATCCCCGGATGATATAGAGATAGGGATAGATGGCTGTGGTGTTCCCACCTTTGCTCTTCCCCTTAAGCTCGCTGCCCTCGCCTATGCTCGTCTTGCTGATCCCTCCTTCCTTCCTCAGCCACGGGCTGAGGCGCTTTCCCGGATCGCCCGGGCAATGCAGGAGCATCCGGAGATGGTCGGAGGGACCCACGGAAGGCTGGATACCGAGCTTATGAAGGTAGCTTTCCCCAAGGTGGTGGCAAAGGTAGGGGCAGAGGCGTTTTACGGGATCGGGCTTCTTCCCGGTGTTCTTCCCGGTGAGAAGAGGGGGGTCGGTATTGCCTTCAAGATAGAGGACGGAGCCTGGAAGAGAGCAGTCCCACCAGTGGCGGTGGAATTGCTTCATCAACTGGGGGTTCTCTCAGAGGGCGAACTTAAGAAGCTCTCCTCCTTCCATCACCCACCGGTCAAGAACAACCGGGGTGAAGTGGTGGGAGAGGTCCGTCCCTCCTTCGATATCTCCAAGTTTAAGCTTTCTTAGTCCTGTTTAAGAGGGTTAACCCCGCCTCTGCCACCTCGTAAGGAGAGATGGCGGAGATACAGGGGGGTGGTAGAGGATGGCATTTTCTTTTATAGCAAGGGCTACAGGCTATTTTCTTGTAGAGGGTAATCCCATCACAATAAGGTCCATTCCGTAAGGGATCGGTAGGACCGTAGATCCCCACCGTGGGGACGGAGAGGGCGGCTGCCAAGTGGAGGGGTCCGGTATCGGCGGAAACAACGAGGTTTGCCCGTTTGATGATAGCGGTAAGCTCCCTTATGCCAGTTTCGGGAAGAAGTTCTGCCTCCTCCTTCATCCTTTCCTTCACCTCAAGAGCGAGGGACCGTTCCCCGGGTCCGTAGGAGATGAAAATGGGTATTCCCGTCTCTTTTGCTATAATATCCCCAGCTTTAGCCAGCCCCTCCGGGGGATAGCGTTTATTCTCCCAGCCACCAGCCGGGTTTAGGACGATGAACCTTCCCCCAGCCTTTTTCAGGAAGCGCTCCCCCTTTTCTTCCTCTTTTTGGGAAAGAAGGATGGGAAAGGTTACCTCATCTATCTCCTCTATCCCGAGGAGGGAAAGGAGCCCCAAGTGTTTATCCACAATGTGGCGCTCAGTGGTGAGGGAGTTTCTCCTTTTGTGATAGAAAAAACGGGCAAAGGGCTCCCTCAAGTCCCCCTTTTCATAGCCCAAGCGAAGCCTTGCCCCAGAGAGGAGGGCGAACATCGCCGATTTTACCAAGCCCTGGAAGTCGATGGCGATATCGAAGGCAAGCGAAGATAGCCTTTTCTTCAAGGCGAAGAGTTCCTTTATTCCAAAGAGGGGGGAACGGCGCGCCTTCCTGGTATCAACGGCGATTATTCCGGAAAGATATGGATTTCCTTGAAGGATGGGAGAGAACCTTTCCTCTACCAGCCAGAACAGCTCTGCTTCGGGAAACCTTTTTCTGAGTGGAGGAAGGACGGGCAGGGTATGGATGATGTCGCCCAGGGCACTAAGCCTCACGATGAGGATCCTTTTGGGGTTCATTTTCTTACCCGGTCCCTTATTCGGGCGATGAGCTCAGATGTGGAGTGAAGCTTGGGATCGCCAACAATAGCAGTCTTTCCCCCGTAGCTTTTCACTATCTCCCGTTCCGGGACGGTTTCTACCGTATAGTCGGTCCCCTTGGCGTGGACATCGGGCTTGAGATCGAGAAGAAGAGAAGAGACGGTCAGTTCGTCGAAGATCACGATGTAGTCGATGAAGGGGAAGGCACTGAGTATCTCCGCCCGTTCAGAGGCGGTAAGTATTGGTCGAGGGGGTCCCTTTAGCTTCCTAACGGAGTCGTCTGAGTTTAAGGCAACGATGAGGATATCCCCCTCCGCCTTTGCCCCCTTGAGGTAGCGGATGTGTCCGATGTGGATGAGGTCGAAGCAACCATTTGCAAGGACGATCCTCTTCCCCTTCTTCTTGAGCTCGGCTACGATCTCCTTGAGCCTATCCCTTTCCACCAGCTTATCACCGGAGATCCCTCTTGACCGCATCGATCAACTCCTCACGGCTGACGGTGGCTGTTCCTCGCTTCATCACCACGATACCCCCGGCGTAATTGGCAAGTCTTGCTGCCTCGTAGAAGCTCGCCCGGGAAGCCAAGGCTAAGGTAAAGGTGGCGATGACGGTATCACCGGCACCGGTGACATCGGCTATCTCCTCGGTCCCGTAGATCTCTATCTTCGCCGGTTTCTTCCCCCGTTCGAAGAGGATCATCCCCTTGCTTCCCCGAGTAAGCAGCACCGCCTCGGTTCCCGGAAGAAGGTCAAGGAGCTTCTCTCCTGCCTCGAGTGCTCGGTCATCGTCGTTTTCCAGCCTCATCCCAAGCGCCCCCTCTGCCTCGGGCTCGTTCGGGGTGACCGCAGTGGCTCCAGGGTATTGCAAAAGGTTGTAGCGGGAGTCAAGGGTGAGGGGTATCTTTTTCTTTCGAGTTTCCTCTCTTATCAGGGGAAAGAACGATGGGTTGAGGATACCCAAGCCATAGTCGGATATAAGGACCGCATCCGCCTCCTCTATTTTGGTGAGGAGTCGTTCCGCTATCCGATCCCTCAACCCGGAGGAATCGGGAAGTGGTCTCCACTTATCTATCCTCAGTACCTGTTGCTTTGCGGTATGGATGCCACCCGCTAAGATGCGGGTTTTAAGCGGTGTTTGATAGCGAGGCTCAGTTATGATGCCGGTCGTCTCCATCCCCCGTTCCCGAAAGGAAGAGATGATCTTTTCCCCCGCTTCATCCTCTCCCACCACCCCTATGGGTATGGCCTTTCCCTCCAAAGAGGCGATATTCGATGCCGCATTCCCTCCACCCCCGGGGGCGATGCGCGATGCGAGATGGCGGAGGATGAGTACCGGTGCCTCCCGGGAGATACGCTCGGTCATCGTTTCCACGAACTCATCAGCGATCAAGTCTCCTACCACGATCACCCTTTTTTCCGGAAATCGGTTTATTATCCGAAGAAGGCGTTCTCTTAACTTCCTTTTTTCCATTATCATTCCCTTCTCCCCAGAATAAATTCCACCGCTTCTCCTACATCCTCTGCCACGAAGTCAGGGAGGATCCCTTTATCCTCGAGTTTCTTCCTCGATCCCTTTCCGAAGCCGGTGAGGACGAGGACCGTTTTCATCCCCAGCTTCTTTCCCAATTCGATATCCTCCGGTTTGTCTCCCACCACAAACGACGAGCTGATATTGATCCCAAGCTCCTCTTTCGCCTTCAGAATCATCCCCGGCGCTGGTTTTCTACAGGGGCAATTCTCCCGGTAAGGGGGTAGTCCTTCCGGGTGATGGGGGCAGTAATAGATACCATCGAGCACTACCCCGTAGGAAGAAAGGAGTTTTCTCAATCTTTTATGGACCTCCTTCAGTTTCTCCTCGGTGATGTAGCCTCGGGCGATTCCTGATTGGTTGGTTACCACCACGAGGAGAAAACCGGCGTCCTTAAGCTTCTTGAGCGCTTTCCCTGCTTTGGGGATGAGCTTTAGTTTTTCCGGATCGTCGATGAAGCCAACCTCTTCGTTTATCGTTCCGTCTCGATCCAAGAATACCGCTTTATTTTCGCCCATAACTCTCCTTCATCTCAAGTTTTTTCGCCGCTTCGGCAAACACCATCTCCGCAGTAATGAGCTTCATACATCTATGATCTTTAGGGCAATGCCTGAGGAGACAGGGACTGCAGGGGACTGGAACCCGCACTACCTTGTGGATGTCGCCGAAGGGAGAGGTAGTGGCAGGGTCGGTGGGTCCGAATATGGCGACCACGGGTATGGAGAGAGCGGAGGCGAGGTGCATCGGACCGCTGTCATTGGTTATTAGAAGATCGAGAAGTGATAGAGCGCCGATGAGCGTGGAAAGATCGGTCATACCGGAGATATCGGTCGCTTTCCCTTGGATGTTTTTCACTACCTTATGAGCGATCTCCCGCTCCCCTTCTCCGCCGAAGATGATGATCTCCGCCTGGAACTCCCTTATCAGTCTTTCAGCAACAGCAGAAAACCGTTCCGGATACCATCTCTTGGCGGAACCATAGGTAGCACCAGGACTTATCCCCACCAGGGGATGGGAAAAATCGACCCCAGAAGAGGAGAGGAGGGCTTCAGCCCTCTTCCTCCCTTCGTCCGATGGGGCGAGGTGGAACTCTGGAGGTCCTGTCTCCAACCCAAGCGAAGACAAAAGCTCGAGATAATAATAGACTTGATGCTTCCTCTTTATCCCCTCACTTAGGGGGACAGCCCGGGTAAGGAGCCAACTTCTTCCGTCAGTTGCGTAGCCCCAGCGTTCGGGAATGCCAGCGAGGAAGGTGATGAGCGCCGCCTCGAAGGCGTTCTGGAGGAGAATGGCAAGGTCGAACTCCTTTCTCCTCACCCGCTTTATCACTGAGAAGAGCCCCGATATTCCTTTATCCTCTCCCCTTTTATCGAAGATTATTACCTCGTCGACCAATGGGGAGCCCCGGAAGATATCGGCGACCCAGGGGCGAACCAGGATCGATATATGGGCAGAAGGGAAGTTCCTTCTGATGGCGGCGATAGCGGGAAGGGTGATGACGGCGTCCCCTATCCAGTTGGTCCCCCGAATGAGGAGTCTCTTCACCCGCTCTCTATCTATAGGGTTATGAGGCATCCTCTTCCTCCTCCGGTGGTCTCGTCTTCCATCGCCGGTGCATCCAGAGCCAACAATCGGGGTATAGGCGGATATACCTCTCGATTATCTTGGTTGCTCGATGAGTTATATCCAGGATATCTTTCTGATAATCCCTGCTTTTCTTGTAGGAGAGCTCCTTTTCATAGATGAAGAGGTATTTATCGCCATCGGTGGGGATGGCGAAGGCGGGGATTATCGCTGCTCCGGTTCTCAAGGCGATGGCAGCAAGTGCTGGAGTGGTGCAGGCTTTCTTTCCGAAGAAGTCAACGAACACCCCTTCCTTTCGCTGGACATTCTGATCGATGAGGAGCGCCACACCTTCTCCCCTCTTAAGTGCCCGGACGATCTCTCCCAAGGCGTTTTTCTTGGTTATCACCCGATTGCCAGTGAGTTTTCTCCTCTCGATAAGCATTTGGTCGAGGAGGGGGTTGTCCAGAGGGCGAGCAACCACATTCAGGGGAAGCCCAAGTGCTCCGTGGTGGATGCCCATTAGCTCCCAGTTTCCTAAATGGGCGGTAAAAAGGAGAACCCCCTTTTTCTTGGCGTAAGCCCTCTTTAAGTGGGAGATTCCCTTCACCTCGGCTATCTTGAGGAGATCATCCTTGCTCATCCGGGGGAGGCGGAGTAGCTCAAAGAGGAAGGCGCCGAAGTTGCGAAAGGTGTTTTTTACTATCTCCTCCTTCCTCTTTTTGGGAAGGGAGTCACCGAAAGCGATGGAGAGATTTTTAAGGCAGACCTCCCGGTGTTTCTTATCGAGGAGGTAGACGAGCCAGCCTACCATCCGTCCCAAGGAAAGCGCCCATCTCCGCGGAAGAAGGTAGGCTATCGCGGTGAATAGCTTGGCTAAGATGTTTTCCCGAATCTCCTTCACCTTCTTAACCCCAAACGAGAAAGGAGGAAAAAGAGGAATTCCTCCTCATCGATTATTTCCATCCCTATTTTAAGATAAAAGATGGGGAAATTGGAGGGGGCAGTCTCCCTAAGCTTCACTGCGTCTTTCTCCGTGGTGAGGAGTGCTTTTGCCCCTCGTTTCTCCGCTTCGGCGATGAGGGAGGAGATATCGCTTCTTCGATACCAGTGGTGGTCGCGAAAGCGACGATGGGAGATAAGCCTGAGACCGAGCGAGGAAGCGGTTTCCTCGAAAGAGGCGGGGTTCCCGATCCCGGAGAAGGCGATGACGGGAAGTCCTTTTATATCTTGGAGAGGTATCCCCCTTTTCTCCCCGAGGGGGAAAACCCCCTCCACCTTGATCCTTCCCCGGAAGATGGGGGTCTCCTTTCTTTTAAATGGTGCGATCCTCTCTTTCACTGAAGGAAGTTGTCTTTCTTCCCCCCGGGTTATTATGATGCCATCCGCCCTTCTTATCGCCGATACCGGTTCCCTCAAGGCACCTGCCGGGGTAAGCCAGCCGTTTCCAAACGGGTTCCTCCCGTCTATGAGAAGGAGGTCGAGGTCTTTTCTCAGTTTTTTTTGTTGGAAGCCGTCGTCGAGGATTATCACCTCGGGATTGAAGAGCTTCTCGATGAGTTTCCCCCCCTCTCCCCTATCTCGAGAGAGGACTATGGGGATTTTTGGTAGCCTTTGGGCGAGGAGGAACGGTTCATCCCCTGCCATATCTACCGTCAGTCTCAGGTTATCGCCGTCTGTGAGGACGAGGGGCTCCGCCCCTCCCCCCCTTCTCCGGTAGCCTCGAGAGAGGATGGCGCATCTTATCCCATAATCAGAGAGGAGACGGGCGAGATAGATGGTGAAGGGGGTTTTCCCGGTTCCTCCCATAGTGATATTCCCTATACTCACCACCTTAAGGGGAAGCCTTACCTCTTTGATAAGCCCCTTTTGGTAGATTGTCTCCCTTAGTTTAAGTAAGCCACGGTAGATAAAGGAGAGAGGGATGAGGGGAAGTACCAGAGGATGAAATCTATTTTCTTCCTCAAAGAGAAGTTCCCGAATCAGTGCTTCCTCCCACTTAGATTATGATGAGAGGAGAGAGGCAATGCTCTTGATTGTCCGCTCGATGGTACCCCTATTCTTCCTTACCACCTCCCGGGACGCCTCACCCATCCTGTGGAACCGGTTTTCATCCTCGATGAGAAGGAGAAAAGCCCGGGTCAGCTCCTCTTCATTCCTTACCTCTATCGCCCCACCTTCAGCGAGTACCATCGAGGCGATGGCGCGGAAGTTCTCCATATGATGACCAAATATCACCGGTTTGCCCTGGGATGCTGGTTCCAGGATGTTGTGTCCCCCCCTGGGTATCAAGCTTCCGCCGACGAACACCGCCCGTCCATAGCGGTAAAGGGGAGCAAGTTCACCGATGGTATCGAGGATGACGACCGGTTTTCCCCTCTCTTTCTTCTTGATTCGGCTCCTTCGGATGTAGGGAAGGGAGAATCTCTTCACCAGTTCCTCTACCTCGTCGAACCTCTCAGGATGTCTTGGGGCGATGAGGAGTCTCACCTTAGGGTGTTTTTCCTTCACCCGGGCAAAGGCACGGAGGACGATTTCCTCCTCACCGGAGCCGGTGCTTCCCGCGATCAGAAGGGGGATGCCGTCAGAAAAGCCGAGAAGTTCAGCCAGCTTTTCCACATCCTTCCTCGAGCTTAGAAGCTCGTCCGAATCGAATTTTAGGTTTCCTGTTACCACTACCCGTTCTTCTGGAGCGCCGATGGAGATTATCCTTTTTTTGTCCTCCTCAGTTTGCATACAGAAGAGATCGATGTTTTTGAGCACCTTTCGAAAGAGGGGCGAAATGAGGAGATAGCGTTTAAAGGAACGATCGGAAATCCTTCCGTTCGCCAGAACCACCCTCGCCCCATACCTCTTGGCGGTGGCTAAGAAGTTGGGCCAAAGCTCCCCCTCCATCAGGATGCAAAGCTTCGGCTTCACCTGGGAGAAGGTTCGTTCCAGGGCAAAGGGGATGTCCAGGGGAAAGAAGAAACAACCGCTTTTCTCCTTGAAGTTCTTCTCCGCCATATCCATCCCGGTGATGGTGGTCGCCGAGATGAACAGCGGGGTCTCGGGATATTTCTCCTTTAGTTTTTTAGCAAGCCCCCTGGCAGCGAGCACCTCTCCTACTGATACCCCGTGGATCCAGATGGATGGCTTCCCTTCTTTATTGAGCGTTTGGGGAAGTTTTCCCAGTCGCTCCCTCAGCCCTTGAAGGTGTTTGGGGTAAAAGAGCTCCTTTAATAGGAAATAAGGGGAAAGAAGAATAAGAGCCGTCGTATAAATGATGGTATAAAGAAGGAGCATCGCCCTTTTCCCTTATCTCCCCCCGTTGTTACTCAGGATTATAATAGTGGATTGGAGGAGGGAAGTCAAACTACCCCTCGTTCCTTTCCCGTTTTACCCGGTTTACGAAAAGGTGAGCCTGGCGCGTCGGCTCAGGAAGGCGATACCCCTTTGAGCAGGCAAGCACGAAAGAGATCGCTCCCTCGATATCGATAAGATGCCCTGGGGAGACGAATAGTGGTTTTACCCTATCCTTCGTCCTCACCACTGCGCCTATTGTTTTCCCTCGATAGTAAAGGAGGGAGTATGACCCCCGCCTTTCAGGAACCTTGGCAAAGGTCCCCACCAATCTGCTCTTGGCACAGCCGATGCTTGGGCGATCTATGATTACCCCCAGGTGGGCAGCGATTCCCATCCTTCGGGGATGAGCGATCCCCTGACCATCGAAAATAAAGAGATCGGGAGAGTTTTCAAGGCGGGATAGCGCTTTTAAGATCGCTTCCGCTTCCCTGAAGGTGAGAAGTCCCGGGACATAGGGGAAACGGATCTCCTCCTCCGCCCAGACCTCCTCTATTAGGGAGAGCGAGGGAAAGGAGAGGACCACCACGCCAGCGAACATCCTTTTCTCCTCCTTCTCATAAGCCACATCGACCCCGGCGATTAATTCGACCTTTTTCTCGAGAGGCTTGATGATCAGCTTTGAGGAGAGTTCCCTCTGTATCGCGATTGCCTGTTCCGGGCTC
>Ga0190338_1000112_pt1 | contig 14866 bp, 14 predicted proteins | sample 4872041112_MG_FD_163434 | JGI IMG/M metagenome (GOLD analysis project Ga0190338, IMG submission 163434) | Hydrothermal vent sediment bacterial communities from Southern Trench, Guaymas Basin, Mexico - 4872-04-11-12_MG | ecosystem: Environmental > Aquatic > Marine > Hydrothermal vents > Sediment ... | reverse complement strand
CCCTTTCCTTCTCCATCAATCCACCTTCCCTTTAGAAATTGGATGATATCACAGCTCTCCTCGCCCCTTCAACGCAATTAACCGATTTCTCTTTATATCAAGCCAAGTTTGGCTTAAAATAACCTTCAAGGGGTGGGTTAAATGAGGCTATTCGTCGCTATCGACCTTCCTTCAAACATAAAGAAGAAACTGGCTAACATCCAAGCCAGACTCAAGGAGGCGAATGCCGGCGTCCGTTTCGTCTCCCCTGAGGGGATTCATCTCACCCTGAAGTTCTTGGGCGAGGTGGCAGAGGACAGGGTAGGAAAAGTGATCGAAGCGCTTGCGGAAAATGTCCCCCGGATTTCGCCCTTCAACCTCAAGGTCGAGGGGCTCGGCGCTTTCCCCTCCATCTCCCGCCCCCGGGTTGTCTGGGCGGGGGTGAAGGCTCCGGACGAACTCCTCACCTTGGCGGAGGAAATAGAAAAAGCAATGGTGAAACTCGGTTTTCCAAAGGAAGAAAGGGACTTCTCACCCCATCTTACTCTTTGCAGGATTAAATCCCCCCAGGGTATCGATAGGTTGATAAAGATCGTTATGGAGGAAAAGGACATCTCCCTCGGGGAGTTCACCGCCGATGGATATTTCCTTATCCAAAGCATCCTCCGCCCTGAGGGGGCACGATACATAAAGATAAGGAGGTTTAATCTATTTTAGGGAGGGGCTTATGATTAGTAAGATAATCCTTTTTTCCTTGTTTCTCCTCTCTCTTGCCCTTTCTTTTGGAGGAGAAAAGGTAGATGGGAAAAGGGCAACCATCACTGTGGTCTATGATAACCAACCCTATCGCGAGGATCTCGTCACTTCCTGGGGCTTTTCCGCTTTAATCAAGGTGGATGGGCAAAACATACTCTTCGATACCGGGGGAGAGGGAAAGATACTGATTAAGAATATGAGAAAGCTTAACATCCCTCCCAAGGGGATAGAACTCGTCGTCCTCTCCCACAACCACTGGGACCATACCGGTGGACTCCTCGAGTTGATAAGGGAAGGAGCCCGTCCCAAAGTGATCCTTCTTAAATCCTTCCCCGATAAGTTCAAGGAGGAGATGAGGAGGTTCGTAAAGATAGAGGAGATTACAGGACCGCGGGAGATAGCCCCCGGGGTATGGACCACTGGGGAGATGGGAAGCACCGTTATCGAACAATCACTAATCATCAAAACCGATCGAGGACTGATCGTGATTACCGGCTGTGCCCATCCCGGGATCGCCTCCATCGTGGCTAAGGCGAAGGAGCTCCTTGGTGGACCCATCTACTTGGTAATGGGAGGGTTTCATCTCCGAGGAAGTTCGGAAAAAGAGATATTGGAAATAGCAAAGGAGTTTAAAAAATTAGGGGTGATAAACCTCGCCCCCTCCCACTGCACCGGAGATACCGCCCTTTCCATTTTTTCTCGAGAATTCGGAAAACACCTCCTAAATAGTGGTGTGGGAGCACAATTCATCGTGGAGGATGAAAATGGAGATAAAACTGAAACCGATAGGAATCATCCATTCACCTTACAAAAGCCGGGATGAAGCCCCAATTACCTACGGTGAGGGCAGAGAAATATCGGAGATAGAGGTCTATCCCGAGTTTGAGGAAGGGCTTGCTGACATCGAAGGGTTCTCCCACCTCGTCATCCTCTTCTTTCTCCATAAGTCGCCCTCCTCTCCTCTCACGGTATATCCGCCCTTCGATAGACCGACCCCCCGTGGTGTCTTCGCTACTCGGGCACCGGATAGACCCAACCCAATAGGCCTTTCTTATGTGGAACTTGTTGAAAGGAAGGGAAGATTCCTCAAGGTGCGAGGGCTCGATGCTATAGACGGAACCCCCCTAATCGATATAAAACCTTACATCCCCGCACTTGATAACATAGAGGGGGTAAGGCTTGGCTGGGCTGAGGGGAAGTTTAAGCGGGGCTAAAAGAGGTTGACAAGAAGAACGCTCGATGCTATAAATTAGGTAGCAGGGGGCGGTTAGCTCAGTTGGGAGAGCATCGGCTTTACAAGCCGGGGGTCACTGGTTCGAGCCCAGTACCGCCCACCAGATTGGAAAGAGGGAGTGCGGGGTCGTAGTTCAGTTGGTTAGAACGCCGGCCTGTCACGCCGGAGGTCGCGAGTTCGAGTCTCGTCGGCCCCGCCATTTTTTATAACTCCTCCTCCTTAGCTCGCCATCTAATATCGCCATTATCCGAATATATTCGGTTGATATTCCCTGCCATATTCTATAAAATCAGAGGTCGTAAGGTTCTTATTCCCTCAGCTAAAAAGGAGATGAATTATGGGCAACAGGACAAACAGTAAAAGAATTTATTATTTAATCAAGCTTTTTCTGATGATATTTTGTCTCCTATTGGCTCTTCCCTCTTATGGTCAAAGCCTGGTCTCCAATGTGGATGGGAAGATTCGGGTCATCATCCTTCACTATGGCAAGCCGCGTCGGGATGGCTTCTGGCACGATCAGACCGTCTTCTTCCGTGATCTGATGAACAAGATGGATAAAGATGTAGCCTTCGTCGTAGTATTGGGCAAAGATAAGAAGGCTGAAAAAGCAAGGGAAATCCTCAAGCCCTATGCGGAGGCAAAGCTTCCTGACGGCACTCCTCGGGTGAAGTTCCTCACCGTGGATGTAGAGACGAACAACTTCTACCCTTGGGCACGCGACGGCTATCTCATCCTGGCAGATGAAAAGGGAAACCTCACCTTTCTCGATGTGGGCTTCAATGAAAAGCCCTTTCCCATCACCAACTTCGATGAGGTCTTTGAGAACGCAAAAACGCTCGCCGGGGTTATCCATCGAGGAGGGGGAAACATCAGAACAACCAGAAGCGAGATGATAATTGGAATGGATACGATGTTGGGCATAACCGTTCCCCCACGCTGGTATCCCTATAGTGAAAAGAACCTGTACCTGATGGCTAAGGAGCTCAAGCCAAAAGATGTGCCCCTTTTCAGGAAGAAATTTACCGCTTATTGCAAATTTATCCAACGGGTATTAGCCCCTGATAAGAAGTTGGTAATCCCGGGCGAGGATGACTTTTTCGCCCGGCTCGAAAAGGGGGAATTTGCTTTCACCAAGAAGACGGTGAGGGATACCGGCGCCCAAGCCTCGTATCACACCGATGTCTATCTCGGACTGGGGCATATAGATGAACGGGGGAAGAGGGTGATATTCATCGCCGATGCCAGATTGGGGGCAAAGGTGATAGAGAGAATGACAGAAGAAGAAAGGCGGGCGATAGAAAGAAAGCTCCCAAAAATCCTTGCTCAGGAAGGGCTCACTGCCTGTGATATCCCGGTTACCGCGGAACAGATCGCCAAGAGATTCAAGTGGGATAAAAAGAAACTCCTTGACCTCTCCCTAAAGAGGGCTCTTGAGGTAGCCCCGCGACTGGATAAAGCGGCGAAAAGGATGGAAGAGCTCGGCTATCGGGTGGTGAGGATCCCCTATCTGCCCAATGGCCTTTGTACCAAGAGAGAATATGGCATCAGCTTCAACTATTCCAATGTACTAACCGAGGTCTATGGAAATAGGAAGAGGGTATATATGCCGGAATACGGCTTCCCTCAAATGGACGACGCAGCTGCCGAGGCTTACCGCAATTGTGGCTTCGAGGTGGTGAGGATCAAGGGCGTTGTCACCCAAAGCCTGACCTGGGCACAGGACAACGCCGGGATCGATTGCCTTACATCCGAGATCAGGTTTCCTGTCCGCTGGGCAAAGAAATATTATCGAAAAGATCAGTAATGTTCTAACAAAAGTTCGAATAAAACAGTTAAGAAAATCTACCTCAGAGGGAGAAATTCCCCTTAAAGGTGAAAGCCTTTAATGAGGAGGAGAAGTATGGGTTACCCACTGAGTAAAGTATCTTTTTCCCCCTCTCGGTATTCTGGTGCAGTCTATTCCCCTTTTACAATAACCTTTACCTCTGAGATAAGCGCCTTTCCTAACCGCTCGTTCAGTCGGGAGATGATGATGGAGGAGAAATCTGAAAACTCCTTTTTAAAACGAGCATCAAAAAGAGAGATAGTGAGAACGCCCGCGGAGAAATGAACCGGCTTACTCAAACGAGCAAGCTTATCCCCCACCACCTCTCGCCAGGATGATGATACCTCGCTGAGGATAAGCCTATCCCTGAGCTCAGGAGAACGCTCCACTATCCGCCTCAATATATCCCTTATCTCTTCCATTTCTCCTTCTTTTTACTCCATCCTATACCAGCCCCACTCAATAATCAAGAAGTAGCATCTTGAGATAAAAGGCGAAATATGAGATAATTAAAACGAGGAAAATGATTGAGCTGATCCACCTTACCAAGAAATACGGCAACCTGACCGCAGTGGATGACCTCACCCTCAAGATCGAGGAGGGGGAGTTCTTCGGCTTTTTAGGACCAAACGGCGCCGGGAAGACGACCACCATCAGGATGATTACCGGTCTCATCCGTCCCACTTCGGGGAGGATCATCCTCGGTGGATACGACTTAGCCAAAGAACCACTCTCCGCAAAGAAGATCGTGGGGTTCATCCCCGACCGCCCTTTCCTATACGAGAAACTTTCAGGGAGGGAGTTCCTTCGCTTCGTGGCGGAGCTCTACGGAATGAGGAACGGCATCTACCGAAGGCGGGTTGAGGAGCTCCTCTCCTTATTTGAGCTTTCCCAGTGGGGGGATGAGTTGGTGGAAAGCTACTCCCACGGAATGAGACAGAGACTGGTCTTCTCCGCCGCCCTCATCCACAACCCAAAGATAATAGTGGTCGATGAACCTATGGTAGGCCTCGATCCCAAGGGGATGCGATTGATAAAGGAGATATTCCAGGATTTCGTAAGGAAAGGGGGAACCATTTTTATGTCCACCCATACATTGAGTCTGGCGGAGGAGCTCTGCCATCGGATCGGCATCATCCACCAGGGAAAGCTGATCGCTTTAGGCACCAAGGAGGAGATAAGAAGAAAGGCAAAACTTCCGGAATCGAGGCTCGAAGATATCTTCATCACCCTCACCCGCGAGGAAAATGAAGGGCTTGGCACCGCTCATCCGACTTAAGCTTACCCTGCTGAAAAACAGCCTCCTCCATTCAACGCTTCGGGAGAAGGGGAGGATCCTCTTTCTCATCCTCCTTGCTTCCTCCTTCGTGGTGGGCGATTATTACCTCTTCACCCGGATATTTCGCTACCTCCTTACGATCAAGGAATTTCCCTTCTTCTTCGCCCTCGGTTTGACCGAACGTCTGCTTGGTATGGTCTTTTTGACCTCGCTTTCGATGCTCTTCATAAGCAATATCATCGTGTCGCTTTCCACCATCTATCTCTCGCGAGACCTCGATCTCCTCATCCCCTCGCCGGTAAAGCTCTCCCACTTATTCTCCCTAAAGTTCGGGGAAACCCTTATGAACAGCTCCTATATGATCATTGCGGGAAGCGTTCCCATCTTCATCGCTTACGGGAAGGTATTCAAGGCACCCTTCCATTACTATCCCCTTATGGGGCTAATCGTCCTCCTCTTTCTCATACCGCCCGCTGCCCTCGGGATAACGGTTACGATGAGCCTGATGCGGTTCTTCTCGGCAAAGAGGGTTCATCAGGTGCTATCCGCGGTTGCCCTCATCTTTGGGGTAGCGGTGGTCGTTGTCTTCCGCTTTATGAAGCCAGAAAGGCTGTTTTCCCCTAAAGGAACGGACGATCTGGTAGAGCTCCTTAAAAGCTTTTCTCTTCCCTCGTTTCGCTTCCTTCCGAGCAGTTGGGCGGCAAAATCGCTCGTTGCCGTATCCCAGGGGAGGATGGGGGAATTCCTCCTCGAGGGAGGACTGCTACTTCTTTTCACCGTAAGTTCAGTAATCCTCCTCGCCTGGGTGGCAAAGGCTACCTACCTTGCCGGCTTTTCTGGATCTCAGGAACAAAGAAGGATCAGACTCAAAAGAAGGAAAGAAAGGTTGGAACGCCTCCTCCGATTCCTCTTCGCCCGAAGCTCTCCGGAGCTCCGGGCGCTGGTCATAAAGGATATAAAGCTCTTCGTGAGGGACACCCTTCAATGGTCCCAGCTCTTCCTTTTAGCCGCTTTGGTCATCATTTATCTCTTCAACATAAAAAACATCCCCCTTCCCTCCCCATTCATCAAAAACGCCCTCTCCTTCCTCAACCTGGGGCTTGCTGGATTCGTCCTTGCAGGGGTCTCCGCTCGCTACGCCTTCCCCACCACCAGTCTCGAGGGGAGAAGCTTCTGGCTCATCCACTCCGCACCGATCGACTATCGCCGTTTCCTCTGGGAGAAGTTTCTTCTCTTCCTTGCTCCCCTCCTAACACTCGCTTTGATCCTCGTTTACACCTCGAACCGTCTCCTCGGGGTGGATCGCTACATTATGACCCTCTCCCTCATCTCGATAACTGGAATGACCCTTGCCCTCACCGGAATGGGGGTAGGGATGGGGGCGATGTTCCCCAAGTTCAACTACGACAACCAAGCGAAGATAGCGGTGAGCGGTGGAGGGCTTATCTATATGCTGCTGAGCCTCATCTACATCGGGTTGATAATAGTCCTCGAGGCAAGGCCCGTGTATCTCCACTTTGCGGGAAAACTCCGTATCGAACACCACCTTCTCATTGAGGACATCATCTTCTACAGTGGAGCGGGGTTGATCACCTTAATCGCTACCCTCCTTCCCCTTAAACTTGGAGCAAAGGCTCTCTCCCGCTACGAGCTTTCAGAATAAAAAGGGGGGCACCAGCTGGTGCCCCCCTTTTAATCCCCCCTTTTGGGGAAGCTATTTCTTTCTAAGAGGAGACCAGAGCCCAAATTGCTGAGAATACACCTTGCAGGGACCCTTTGCCTTCAAAGCCACATTGTAATTATAGCTCCAGGCGAGGTATTGAGAGCCACCACCACCGATGGTGGTAATGAGATAACGGTTGGGCATATGGGCGATCGCCTCCGCTTTGTTTGCCGGTATCGCCTGGTCTCCTGCCTGGGCATCAAACCTCACCCAGCCATAACGGGGCAAATAGAGCTCCACCCAGCGATGGAAAGAGGTGTCAATGCTCGCATCCTCACCTCGGACGACTATCGCTCCACAGTAACGAGCAGGGATCCCCGCTGACCGCAACATCGAGATGTAGACGAAGGAGTACTCGGAACAGCTTCCGGAACCCCGCTTAAGAACGGTAGGAGCGGTATCCCAACCGCCAACCATCTCATAATGGAGTTTGCTATCGATATAATCCATAATCCGACGGGCGATCCAGTAGGGGTTTTTCTCGTTCCCTATCGCCTCGCGAACGCACTTCTTGATGTAATGGCTGTTTATCTGAAGCTTATCCCCATCGGCGAGATACTTCTCTTTTATCTCAGCTGGTATCTCATCGAGGCTTCCTACCTTATCTGGGTCGATGAACCAGCGAGTATCGTACATCCTGACCTTAGCCTTCATCGATATATTGAGGGAGCTTCCCGGCTTCAGATTGGTAAGCTTGAAATGAGCCACCTTCTGTCCCCACTGATCGGTGAGAAACTCCACTGGCTTCGGGGAATAAGTTATCTCCCCGATGATCTCCTGATTGGGAAGATTTTTAGGAACGGCAAAATAGACATCGAGCTCGGTCACCGTGCCCGGTCCGTAGTTCCTGAATACCGAGAGAAGTTCCACCTCTTCCTCTTTGGGGTTGCTCCTTACATAGGGGGCATCGATGGTAAGGTCGAGTTTATAGATCCTGTCGGTCTGGTAATCAACGCACCAGAGATACTTCCCATCGTAGGCAAGCTCGCTGACGAAAGGACCAGGGGCAGGAAGAACCATCAGTACTGAACCATCCCTGGGATAGACCACATATATCTTGTCCCGTCCCCTATCGGAAACAAAAAGGTACCTCCCATCGTAGGAGAGGCCATATCCGTAGGAATAAGGTGCGGGAATGGTATTGATGATCGTACCGTCCCCGGTATCGAGTTGGTAGATTTTATCCTCCCTATCATCCACCACCCAGAGATACTTCCCGTCGAAGGTAATGCCTTTAGGACTACGGCAGGGGGCAGAGAGCGAAGAAAGGGTCATCCCCGTCTTTGGATCGAGCCTAAATATATCGCCCCCCTCCATATCCAACACCCAGAGGCACTTCCCATCAAAGGCAAGACCCGCAGGCATAAACGCTGGCGAAACGACATCAGCAACCACCTTCCCGGTAGCAGGATCTATCTTGTAAAGATGGGCTGTCCGATGATCGGCAAGCCAGAGATACCTGCCATCAAAAGCAAGACCAGTAGGACAGGAGGAAGGAGAGGGAAATGAGGCAAGCACCTTGCCTGGGGTAGCTATAGCGATAAAAGAAGAAAGAAGAACCAAAAAGAAAGACGCCATCAGTGAAAGCTTAAATCCCTTCATCGTACCACCTCGTTATATTTATATTACCTATTCCGCTATATTTCCTAAATCCCTAAAAGGGAAGGATCTCCACCAGCCAAGATGCGAATCATCTCTTCTTTGAAGTAATCCTTTACCCGGCGCACCGCTTCCGGCACCCGTTCATTGTAAACCTGGAGACTCCGCTCAATATCCTCCCTCAATCGTTGATAAAGGTCTCGGTTCTTCCGTCCTAAAGCGACCTCCGCCTCATTATAGAGTTTTATCTCAGAGACGAGCAAACGGGCGAGCCTTTTCGCATCCTCATGGAGCTTTTGCTCCTCTGGGGTAAGGGTCGGCGGTGGTGCGGTCGGTTCAGCCTGCGGTTGAGGACCAACCCCCACTCCCTGAGCACCCTCAGTTGGAGGGGAAGGCGCGGACTCTGGCGAAGAAGGAGGCGGGGAAGGAACCTGCTGAGCAAAAGGCGGTGAAGATGGAGGAGAAGCACCAACCTCAGGAGCACCACCTGCTCTTGGAGGAGGTGGCTTGATGGAGGTTTCTGAGGTGATGGCAAATTCTGGTTTTTCCTCGCCTGGTGGCGGGAAGGACGGCGGAGCCTGTTCAGCCGGAGGGGGTGAGGGCCTTCGTGGCGGAGAAGCAGTGAGGCGCAATCTATTCTGAAGCGCTTCCTTCATCGCCCCAGTTCTTCTTCTCAAAGGTAATACCTCAGCCACCAAACCAGCAAACTTGGTGAGAACCTCGAGTTCTCCTGAGGAAGGTATTGGCTCAAGGGAATCTCCCTGATCGAGGTACAATACCGCCCCTACCTTCCCCTTTACTACCAGGGGCAGAGCCATCATCTCTGTGGGCATCACCCCTCCCATCATATTGAGGATGGATTTATTATCCGCAAGATCTCCGGGAGAACCTCGCCAAGGAACACGGTCCATAACCGCTCGATAAACCAAATGATCTCCCCGGAGGGGGATAACTATCTTCCTCTTCTCCTTGGGCATATTACCACTTACACCGAACCCGCGAGCAAGCCAGCCCGTTGCCTGTTCCCCTGAGATAACGAAAAGGGCTACCCGCTTCACATACTGGGCAAGGCCCGAAATGAGGTGATTCAGAACATCAACCTGACTCTGACTCCCTTCTATCTTCTCTACAGCTTCCCTCAAAATCTCGCCCCGCTCCTCAGTAGGGATAACACCTCCAAGATCAAAGGAAGATGGCTTCTTTCCCTCGGCGAGTTTCTTATCGATTTCCCCCCTAAGCTCGTTCAGACGCTCCTCCAAACGAGAAAGCGACTCCTTAAGTGAAAGAAGCTCTTCTCGAATAGAGGAAAATCTCGACTCTAACCCCCCACCTTCTCCACCCCCAAGGTTGAACTCCATAATTCCTCTCCTAAACCACCGATTACTTTCCGTTTTGATTATGAGGCAAAAGCCACGGTTTGTCAATAATTATCGAACAAAATGTCCCACGCCTTGACTCGCACTCTCTATAGTGTTATATTTCCTTTGAGAGTCGTGGGGGCGAACTGGTCTCGACGAAAATAGTTGAGGCAGGAGCTGCATACCGAGTTGCCGCCAACTCGTAAAAAAGGCGGGAGAAAAACAACTGCCGACTCTCAGTTGGCTTTAGCCGCCTAAGAAGCGCGGCTACGTCCTCTTCGCCTTTGCCTGCGGGGCGAAGAAGGGCGTAAGAGAAGCAGGCTAGCGAGATGTGGTGCCCAGAAGCATCTCGCGAAAATGAGATGGGCTGGCTTTCCCTTCATCCTGCCTGTTGGAGGGAGGGGAAGCGAGAATAAAAAAACAGGCTAAGTATGTAGATGCTCCTCGCCGAAGATTTTCGGACGCGGGTTCGATTCCCGCCGCCTCCACCAGGAGTTATATATATGGTTTATAAACGGGTTTTAATTGGGTGGGGGATTATAGCGATCCTTTTTCTCCCCTCTTTTTCTTATGTAATCTTCCCTAAAGAAGACCTCGCAAACAATGCGTCTTTCTATAAAAAAGGGGAAAGAAAGTTCACCATAGTGATAGATCCAGGTCACGGAGGAGAGGACACAGGAGCAGTGGGACCGAGTGGGCTCAAGGAGAAGGATGTAGTTCTCGATATAGCGAGGATCTTGAAGCAATTGCTCATTGCCGACTATGATGTGAGGGTGATTCTCACCCGGGATGGGGATTATGAACTCCCCCTTGAACTCCGCACGGAGAAGGCAAACGCAGCGAGAGCAGACCTCTTCATAAGCATCCACGCCAACGCCTCGAGGAGACGAGGTGCGAGAGGGGCGGAGACATACATTATGAGTTATGAAGCAACAGACGATGAAGCGAGGAAGTTGGCAGCGGTAGAGAACAATGTCCTTGGGATCACCAATCCTGAGATAGCGAACAATAAAGAACTCTCCATGGTCCTCTGGGACCTTGCCCAAACGGAGTACTTAGCGGAAAGCACCCATTTAGCGGAGATAATCCAGAACGAGTTTAACGATCTCCTCCACCTCCCCAACCGGGGGGTAAAACAAGCGCCCTTTGCCGTTTTGATGGGGGCGATGATGCCGGCAGTACTGGTCGAAGTAGGTTTTATCACCAATCCAGCAGAGGAGCAGAGGCTCGCCCAGGAAAGCTACCGCCAACAGATAGCCTCTGCATTGGCGCGGAGCATCGGTGCCTATCTCAAACTTTATCAGAAGGCGATTGGAAACTCCTGACCAAAAAGATGCAGAAAAGAAATATCTTAATAGCCCTCCTAATTATATCTTTAGCGGTGATAGCCTTCCTCATCATCACCCACAAACCGAGGACCACCCCTCCTTCAAAAACCGAGAAAGAAACCACCTCCACCCCTATCCCTGAGGAGGAAGCCTCCTCCTTCCCTGAGAACTTCCGCCAGGTATATGTCTTCTTCCAATCGAGCAACGGTCCCTTCCTCGTTCCCGAGAAGCGAAGGATATTTGCCACCAACTCGATAACCGACCAGGCGAAACAGGCTCTTGGTGAGTTAATAAAAGGTCCGGAGATAGCAGGACATCTTCCCACCGTGCCCCGGAGAACACGGATAAACGAACTTTACCTCTCCCCATATGGGACCGCCTTCGTTGATCTCTCCAGCGAATTTGCCACCGGACAGGCTGGGGGAACCGAGGAGGAACTTATGGCGATTTACTCCATCGTCAATACCCTCACCATCAACTTCCCCTCCATAAGGCGGGTTAAGTTCCTGATAAACGGGAGGGAACGAGATACCCTGAGGGGACATCTCAGTCTTAAGCATCCTTTCACCAAGAATACTGAGTTACTCTCGAAGCAAGGAGCGGGTTTCGATGGGGGAAAGGACTGACGGAAGAAGAAAGGACGAGGTAAGGAGGGTCAAGATCATCCCTCATTTCCTCAGATATCCCGAGGGCTCCGCGCTTATCGAATTGGGGGATACCAAAGTCATCTGCACTGCCAGCGTCAGCGAGGGGGTCCCTTCCTTCCTTGCCGAAACTGGCGAGGGATGGATCACCTCCGAGTACTCGATGCTCCCCCGGGCAACCCAGAACCGCACCTCCCATGACGCCATCCGAGCTAAGGGGAGAAGCCACGAGATACAGCGGATGATAGGACGCTCTCTCCGGGCGGTGGTTGATCTCACTGCTCTCGGTCCTCGCACCATCTTCATCGACTGCGATGTCATCCAGGCTGATGGGGGAACGAGAACTGCCTCCATCACCGGCGGGTTCGTCGCCCTTGCCTTCGCCCTCAACAGGATGGCTGAGGAGGGGATCATCGAGACGATCCCCATCAAGGACTATCTCGCCGCCATCTCGGTTGGCATCATCGATGAGGGGTTGATCCTCGATCTAAACTACGAAGAGGACTCCCGTGCCTTGGTGGATCTCAATGTGGTGATGACCGGAAGGGGAAATCTGGTAGAGATACAGGGGACCGCTGAAGGAAGGAGTTTTTCCTTCCCTGAACTTGAAGAGATGATAAATCTGGCAAAGAAAGGGGTCTCGGAGCTCATCGAGCTCGAAAAAAGGATCCTCGGGGAAATCGTTCCCAGATGAAGCTCCTCATTGCTACCAGAAACGAGGGGAAATTCCGCGAATTTGCGAAAGCGCTTCAGGGGACAGGGATTATCCTCTTCTCCCTCTCCCATTTTGAAAAAGCACCCCGGTTCGAGGAGCTGGGGAAGACCTTCAGGGAAAATGTCTGCGGTAAGGCACTTTTCTATCATCGGGAGTTCGGCTTTCCCACCTTAGCCGATGACTCTGGTCTTTGTGTCACTGCCCTTTCTGGAGAGCCCGGGGTTCACTCCGCCCGCTATGGGGGGGAAGAAATAACCGATGAAGCGAGGAACAAACTTCTCCTTTCCGCTCTTTCCGGGGTTCCCAGGGAGAAAAGAAGCGCCTCCTTCCATTGTGTTCTCGCCTTCGCCGATAAGGGGAGGATAATCAAGGTGGTCGAGGAATCCTGCGAGGGGATCATCCTCACCCATCCCCGGGGAAAGCATGGTTTTGGCTACGACCCTATCTTCTACTATCCACCGTTAGGGAAAACATTTGCCGAGCTTCCCTCTGAGGTGAAGAATCAGGTGAGCCATCGGGGACGGGCGATTGTCCGAATGACCGCCTTTCTCAAAAACTATCTCAAGAAAGGGGGATGAGGATATCCTCTTCTTTTTCTTGACAGTTTATCCTTCTTCGATTAAATATTGAGGTAGGTCGGGGCGTGGCGCAGTCTGGGTAGCGCACCTGCTTTGGGAGCAGGGGGTCGGAGGTTCAAATCCTCTCGCCCCGACCAGAATCTCGCCATCGATGATAAAAGAAATAATTATAAAAAATTACCGATCAATTAAGAACCTCAAATTTAACCCCACGAATTTATGTGCTTTGATTGGATCGAATAACGCGGGAAAATCCAATATTCTTAAGGCGCTAAACCTTTTATTAGGAGAAGCCTATCCACAACCAAAAGCTATTAAAGAAGAGGATTTCTATAACTATGATACATCTGAGCCTATTCACATAGAGATAGAATTTGAACCTCCTCTCCCCCCTTGTAGATGCAAGGAGAAAAATAGGAAAGGGGAGTATAAAGAAATACAAACTAAGGTATTTAAGCTCCTTTGCTATAAGTCTCCTGTTAATATAGAAGTTTGCGAGTTTATCGTTATCTCTAAAGAGGGAGAAGAATATTGGGGTAATAACAATGTGAGGAAGTTAGCCCCACTTATTTATATAAAAGCAGATAGAGATCTAAAGGAACAACTTACAATTAGTGACTGGACCCTTTGGGGGAAGATAATAAATAGACTTGACAAAGAACTAAAGCAAAAAGAAGGTAAACGAAAGGAAGCTATGGAAGACATGGAAAAAGCTCTAAAAAACCTCAAAACACCATCATATGAGAGGCTTGAAGAATCTTTAAAAGAAAATATAAAAGCGATAGTACATCCCGGATTATTTGAAGATACAAAATTAAAGCTTAGCATTTACGATCCACAACATTTATACAATATGCTTAGGTTATGGATTAGGGAATGGGAGCTTGATTTTAATATACCAAATTTAGGTTCTGGAATTCAAAACCTGATATTACTTGCCCTTTTTAAGACATATGCTGAGATCGAGAAGGAAAAAGCAATATTGGCAATTGACGAACCTGAAATCTACCTTCATCCTCACGCACAGAGAAGCCTTTACAAGATATTCAGGGAACTAACGGACGCCGATACAAACGAGCGGGGGCTAAGCCCTCAAATATTTTATACTACCCACTCTCCCCACTTTGTGAATTTATCTTCTCCAGAGGATGTCTTTCTTGTGAGGAAAACCAAAAAAGACGGTACCACAGTGATTCACACATCCGAAAAAGCACTAACGGAGAATGAACGACAAGAATTAAAATTACTAACAGAGTTCGGACCAGAGAGAAACGAGATATTTTTTGCGAGTAAAGTGATGTTAGTCGAAGGAGCTACCGAAAAATACTCTCTTCCCTATGCATTTGAGAGAATGGAATACCCGTTAGATAAAAATAACATTTCTTTAATTAGCACCCAAGGGAAAAAGAATATGCCATTTTTTATAAAGATCTTAAAGGAATTCAAAATCCCTTGGGTGGCGCTATATGATACAGACAAGCCTGATGATAAAACCAATAAAAAAATCAAAGAATCTGCAGGACAAACATTTAAAGATAGACTCTTCAGCTTAGACCCAAATTTTGAGAAGGAACTAAGATTATCTTCCTGTTCCAAAACCAAGGGCTGGGAAAAAATAAAAAATGCCATTGCATATTTCCATGAAAAGAAAAACCCAATTCCCCCCACCATCAAAGAGGCGATAGACAAACTAAAACAACTTCCTGTTAATATAGAAGAAAACCATTCAACAGAGTAAGTCTTAGACAACTGCCTCAAAACTAAATAAAGGGAAGGCATATCTCTTTGAATAACAGAGTTAAATATCCTATCGAATTGGAACAAAATAACACTCCAAGGCGTTGAAAT
>Ga0190338_1000109_pt1 | contig 15131 bp, 9 predicted proteins | sample 4872041112_MG_FD_163434 | JGI IMG/M metagenome (GOLD analysis project Ga0190338, IMG submission 163434) | Hydrothermal vent sediment bacterial communities from Southern Trench, Guaymas Basin, Mexico - 4872-04-11-12_MG | ecosystem: Environmental > Aquatic > Marine > Hydrothermal vents > Sediment ... | reverse complement strand
TGGCAATGGGGTTGCCGGTAATAACCATCGATATCCCTCCGCTTAATGAGATCGTGCGAGACAAAGAGGAAGGACTTCTTTACCCTGAAGGAAACATCCAGGCACTCGCTGAGAGAATGCTATATCTCATTGAAAACGAAGCGGAAAGAAGGAAAATGGGAAAAAAGGCGCGAGCTCGTTCGACGCTATTCAGCTGGGAGCGCCAAACAAAGAAAATAGACGATATACTAAAAAAGGTGGTGAGATATGCGGATATTGATAACCACTGACTCGTTCCCACCGGTAGCTGGTGGAAGCGGTTGGAGCACTTATTATCTCACCCGCGCCCTGAGGGATGAGGGGCATGAATTGATGATCATAAAGGGAACCATCAGGGCTGAAGGGGTGAGGGAGTTCGAATACGACAAGCTCAAGGTGGTGGAGTTCGGCATCGACTATCGAAAGATATCCCTTATGAAAAGGCTTAAAAAGCGAGGGTATTTCTTCCTTCCCTTCTATCACTTCCTCACCGAGCAGGTTCAGAAATGGACACCGGACATAATCCACGCCCAGCATCAGCTCACCGCTCCCCCATCGATAGAGGTGGGAAAGAGCCTCGGGATACCAGTAGTGGTCACGGTGCGCGATTACTGGCCCCTCTGCTTTCACTCGACCAAGCTCAAAGGGAATGAACCTTGTCCCGGCTGTAGCTTCGCCAACCTAATCTCCTGTTTTTCTGCCCGCTTCCCCGGGCTCACCCCGTTTCTCCCCTTTCTTCTCCCCTTGGCTCTCGCTAATCTCCGGTTTAAACAGGAAAATCTAAAAAGAGCGGATAAGATAATCGCGGTTAGTCACCATATAAAGCGAGAGCTCTTGCGTCTATTTCCCGAGGAGAAGATAGCAGTCATACCAAACATACTCGACACCAACGCCATCGAAAAGATAGCATCTGCCCCACCGCAGACGAAGATAAAAGGGGAATTCCTCCTTTATGTGGGAAAGCTCGCCGTAAATAAAGGGGTGAGACTGCTTCCCAAGCTAATGGAGAGACTCAAAACCGAGCTTCCCCTGGTAATCGCTGGCGAAGGACCGTTAAGGAAAGAACTCGAGGTAAGAGGAGAACGAAGTGGCTTAAACATAATCTTCACCGGTTGGATTTCGAACGAAGAGGCAATCAGGTTGATGCGACGGGCGAGGGTACTCCTTTTCCCCTCCGCCTGGGAGGAACCGCTAAGCCGGGTGCTCCTCGAGGCAATGGGGGCAGGAGCAGTGGTCTCCGCGATAAACACCGGGGGGACCGAGGATATAATCGAAGATGGAGTAAATGGGCTCCTCGCTGATAGTTTCGAGAAATGGATGAGGGATGTGGAAAGGCTCCTCACCGATCTCGAACTCTCAAAAAGGCTCTCAGAAAACGCAAGAAAAACAGCCAAAGATCGCTACGAAGCAAAGGTACTCGTCCCCAAATACGAGGAGCTTTACAAAAATGCCATCTCCTCATACGAGAAGGAAAAGAAGCGATAACCTCCTTCTCTGTGATATAATTAAATCTCAAAATGAAGGTAGCCATATTAGCAAGGAATCTTTATCCCTATCACGGCTTCGGTGGTCTCGAACGCCATATCTACTTCTTAACAAAACATTTAGAGAAAAGAGGGGTGGAATTCGTTCTCCTTTCAAGCCCGCCAACCAGAACCTATTCCCCTCTTGAGGAACCGTCAGGGGAAAAGCTTTTTGTTTCTTCTACAAGAATCCCCCTTCTGGGAAAGCTCAAGCGAACGGTGATCCTCGATCGGATAACCAACTATTATCTCTTCAGCAAAAGGCTGGGGGAAAAAACCGAGGAGTTGGCGAGAAGGGGTGAGATAGACATCGTCTATGCCCATGGGCTTGCCGGCTACGGTTACGCCCTTCGTTTTGCGAGAAACAGAGATCTTCCTCCGCTCATATTGAACCCTCACGGGATGGAGGAGTTTCTCACTACCAATCCTCTGAAATACATCCTCTATACCCCATTCCGCCACTGGGTGCGGAAAGCAGCGGATAAAGCGGTCAAGGTAATCGCCACCGATAGCTGTATGGTGGAAACCGTTATCCGTGAGCTTAAGGTCTCGAAAGAGAAGATAGCGGTAATACCAAATGCAGTGGATATCAACTACACCAAACGGTATGTAAACAAGGATAAAATGAAAGAGGTGGCTTCTCGGTATCTTCTCGAGGGGAAAAAAGTGGTGGCAATAAGTGTGGGGAGACTGGAGCGGAACAAGGGGTTCGATCTGGTGGTTCGTGCCCTTGCTGATCTTAAGAAGAAATTGAGAATAAATTGGGCATGGGTGCTGGTGGGGGACGGCTCAGAACGGGAAAGGCTGAGGAGGATGGTAGAGAAGGAGAGCCTCTCCTCCAATGTAGTGATGACGGGACGGGTTTCCGACGAGGTGCTCGAGAATTTGTTCTCCTTATCCCATCTCTTCATCCAACCAAGCCTTTATGAGGGAAGCTCGATCGCTACCCTCGAGGCAATGGCACACGGGCTTGCCATCCTTGGGAGTGCTGTCGGGGGCATCCCGGACAAGATCGTTCCCGGGGAAAACGGTTATCTCCTTCGCCCTGGCGATATTTCCGATCTTAAGGAGAAACTCGCCTTCCTCCTCCCTAATAAAGATAAGCTAAGAAAGATGGGTAGTCGCTCTTTGCAATTGGTTGAGAGGTTCTCTTGGGATAAAATAGTGGAGAGACATATCGCCCTCTACCGAGAAGTGGTGGATGTTAGCTAAGCAAAAAGGAGGGGAAATGGCACGGGCAAAGGTCGCCGTTCTTAAAACAAAACCGGAAACGGTTTTAGAGGATTATAAAAAGCTTCTCCACTTAGCCGATTATCAGAAATACCTTCCTAAGGAGAACGAAACCGCGCTCAAGATAAACATCTCCTGGCAGAAATTCTACCCTGCTTGTTCTACCACCCCGTGGCAGCTTGAGGGGGTAATAAAAACAATGCTCGAGGATGGATATGACCGGAAAAGGATCTACGCCTGCCACAATCGAACGGTGGTGGTGAGCGCAAAAAAGGGTGAAATAGCGAACAAACACAAGCCGGTGGTGGAGAAATACGGGCTTCGCAATATCCATCTTTACGAAGGGGAGGAGTGGGTAAGATACGAACCAAAAGGGGAAATCCTCGCTCTATACGACATCTTTCCCAAAGGGATCTACATCCCGAAACGGTTCATCGGCTCTAATATCATCCATCTCCCCACGATGAAAACCCATGTCTTCACTACGATGACTGGGGCGATGAAGAACGCCTTCGGCGGGCTTCTGAACGAGCGTCGGCACTGGACCCATTCGGTCATCCACGAAACCTTGGTCGATCTCCTAACCATCCAGAAGGAGATCCATCCCGGACTGTTTGCGGTAATGGACGGAACCTTCGCCGGAGATGGACCGGGACCCCGGTGTATGATCCCCTATGTCAAGGGCTATATACTGGCGAGCAACGATCAGGTGGCGATAGACGCTATCGCTGCCAAGATGATGGGGTTCGACCCACTCTCGCTCAAGTTCATCCGCCTTGCCCACGAACGAGGACTCGGAGTTGGAGACCCCGCTGAGATCGAGGTGGTGGGCGAGGATATATCCGGGGTCAACTTCGGCTTCCACGGAGAGGAAAACACCTTCGCCAGCCGGGGACAAAAGATGATCTATTGGGGGATATTCCACCCCTTAGAAAAGCTCCTCCTTCGCACCCCGCTCGTTGTCTGGGCTTACCTCGCCTCCAGGCTCTACCACGACTTCTACTGGTATCCTATAATAGGAAAAAGACGGGTGAAGAAGATGCTCGAGACCGAATGGGGCAAACTCTTTCTTAAATATTGAGGAAAAAACCGATGAAAAGAAGAAATTGGGCTATCCTTTGTTTGGTGGGGGTTTTTTCCTCCTTTCTTCTCTCCTGCGGAGGTAGGAAGGTAGAAGGTGCTGGTTGGGGTTATGGGCGATATGACCTTGTCTCCAATCTCTCTTCCCTTGAGGTGGATAATTTCTTCATCAATCTTGGCTTAAGGAGCAACCGTTATTTCCTGAAGACCGGCTGGGCGAAGGAGAACGAGGTTGATCCCTCAGGGACGAGCTTCGTCTGGGCGGTGGGTAGGGTTTCTGAAGTCGATTTCCCTCCGATGAGAAAGAGGGATCGGATACTTCATTTCTCCGCCCATTCCTTTTCCCCACCCGGTGCCCCCGGACAGAGGGTGAGGCTCTTCTTCAACCGGAAGTTCATTGGTGAAGCGAAGCTGGGAAAGAGGTTCAACCACTACTCATTTCCGATCAAGGGAAAATACTTCAAGGAGAACGAGGATAATCGTCTGGAACTCATCCATCGTTATGCCATCTCCCCAGCCAATGTTCCGGGGATGGGGGGGGATAAGCGGAAACTCGCCGCCTCCTATGATTACATCGCCCTGGTTGCCAAGGGGAAGGATTTCAGGAAAACCCCCAGAACCTATCTCAAATACACCGCCTACATCAAGAGGGGGGAAGCAAGGGAGGTAATCGCCCTTCCGCCTGGTGGTGAGTTCAGGTTAGGGGTGAAGCTCCCCAACGAGGAACCGATAAAACTCATCTTCTCTCCAGCGGTAAACGATTTCTTCCAGGATAACCTGAGCTGGGCGAGGTTCAGGATAACCCTCAGCTCTGAGGGAAGAGAGGAGGAGTTATTCTCTTCGGAGAGGAAAAGGGGTGAGGTGGCTGACGAATGGCGGATGGAGGAGGTTGATCTAAGCAGGTATCGGGGGAAGAGGATAGTCCTCTGGTTCAAAGTCGAAGGGGAGGGGATAAAGGGAAAACCGGCTGAGGTTGCCTGGGTCAATCCCCATATCATTGCCGGCGGCCTTAAGCCTCCTAAGCGGTTGAATGTGATCCTTTATCTCATCGATACCTTAAGAGCAGATCACCTCGGCTGTTATGGAAACCCCTACATCAAAACACCAAACATAGACAGATTGGCGAAGGAGGGGGTTCTCTTCGAGAATGCCTTCGTCCAATCCTCCTGGACAAGACCCTCAACCGCTACTATCTTAACCTCCCTCTACCCAACAGAACATGGGGCGATAACCGACCACGATAGACTTCGGCCCTCCTTAATCACTATAGCAGAGATATTGAGGTATTATGGCTATTACACCCTGGGATGCGTTAATCAACCCAATGTAGCTGCTGAGATAGGGTTCTATCAGGGATTTGACCGTTACCTGGTAGCTTATAAACGACTCCACCTTCATCCTCTCTTCTCTGACAAGATGAACGAGATGATCTTCCCCTGGCTTGAGGAGTTTAAGGATAAGCCCCTCTTCCTTTATGTCCATACCGTGGATCCCCACGACCCCTACATTCCCCCTCCACCGTACGACAGGATGTACGACCCCGATTATAAAGGGAAGATATGGGGAGACTCTAAAACCCTTATTGAGATAGGGAGGGGAGATATAAAGATCACCGAGCGGGATAGAAAACACCTCATTGCCCTCTACGATGGGGAGGTTACCTATAACGATAAATCGGTAGGAGAGCTGATGAGGAAACTGAAGGAGCTCGGTATCGCCGATAATACCCTCATCATCATCATTGCCGACCATGGGGAGGAGTTCCTGGAACACGGAGGAACTCGCCATGGACACACCTTATACAACGAGGTGCTCCATATCCCCCTCATTTTTCACTGTCCCAATGCTCTCCCCAAAGGGAAAAGGATCAAAGACCTGGTAAGAGCTGTGGATGTCCTTCCCACTATTCTTAATATCCTCGACATCCCTCTCCCGAAGAAGATCGAGGGCAAAAGTTTACTCTCACTTATCAAGAAAGGGGGAAATCCGGGGATATCTTACTCCTTCGCCGAACTCGACCGTTATGGCAAAAACCTCCGCTCCCTCCAAAACGACAAATGGAAATTGATCCACTACCCCTACCGACGGGAGAAAGGGGAATTCTACAATCTGAAGGATGATCCAAAAGAAAAGAAAAATCTATTTTACGGGAGAAAACCCCCCGCCTACAATGAGTTGAACAAGAAGCTTACCGAAATACTTAAAAGACTGAAGGAAGAATCAAAGAAATTCCATCGGATGAAGGTAGAGAAGCTGGACAAAGAGACATTGGAGCAACTAAAAGCGCTGGGATACATTCATTAAAAAATGGGCAATAAGCTGCTGAATATCTTGCTGTGCCTTTTAGGTTCCGGTTTGCTCTTATTACATATTCTTGATCTTCCCCAATATCGTTTTTGGTTCTCCCTCTTTTTTCTTCTTCTCCTCTTCTTCCGGGTAATGGTGAATAGGGGGAAAAAGCGGAAAGGAATTGCTCCCTCCACCTTCTTTGATAAGATAGAGACCCCTCATCTCATCCTTATTGCCATCTTCCTCCTTTACCTCCCCCAGATATACCCAAAAATAAAGGGAGATGGCGTTCTCTACTACGCCTATCTCCGTTCGTTCCTTATCGATTTTGATCTAAATTTCGCAAACGATTTCGCTGGCTTTGGCTATATGGGAAAGATCACCTCGGCAGGGCTCCCGGCAAATCCGGTTTTTTTCGGCTGTTCCCTCTTCTGGCTTCCCTTCTTCCTCCTCGCTCATATAGTGAGTTTCTTGGGGAATATACTTGGGGGAAACTTTCCCTTGGATGGCTTCTCCTCGGTTTACCAGCGAGCGATAACCCTGGGCTCCGCCCTCTACATCCTGGCAGGTATCATCCTTATCTACCATCTCTTAAAAAAGAGATTTTCCCCTGGTGTCTCACTCCTCTCAGCACTTGCCATCTGGCTTGGCACACCGCTTTTTTACTATATGGTAGCCAACCCCTTCCTCGCTCATGGGATCTCGATGTTTGCGGTGACCCTCTTTATATTTCTCTGGTTCAAAAATAGAGAGAAAGAAGGGAAATGGAGGGCAGGATTGATCGGGCTTTTTGCTGGTCTTTCCGCCGCCGTTCGCCCCCAGAATGTGGTTTTCTTTGCCATTCCCTTTCTGGATTTTCTTTTCTCCTTAAAACATTCTAACAGGACACCCTTAAAAGAAAAATGGAGGGATATGGCTTTCCTCCTTTCCGGCTTCGCCCTTCCCCTCCTAATCCAGATGATATTGTGGCGGATGATCTTCGGTTCTCACTTCCTCTCCGGCTGGCATACGACCAATTTAATCAACTGGCGACATCCGCATATCATCGATATGCTTTTCTCCGCCCGACACGGTGTTTTTACCTGGACTCCCCTCTTCTTCCTCGGGGCGATCGGAATCATCCTCCTTTTGAGAAAGAATAGGAAACTCGCCCTCTATCTTTTCGTCGCTTTCGCCCTTATGCTCTATATGAATGGGGTATTCAAGAGATGGTGGGCAGACCACTCCTTCGGAAACCGAAGGATGCTCGGCGGTAGCTTCATCTTTGCCTTTGGACTCTCTGCGGTAATTGAGGAGCTCTTCCGCCGGCCAAAACTCCTTGCCACTCTGCTCATCCTCTCTCTCATCATCTGGAACATCAACTTCGCTACTGCCTTCAATCAGAACCTACTCGGCGATAGAAGCGAAGCCGTTCCCTTAAACAGGGTACTTATGATCGAAGGAGAATACATCTACCGCCTATGTTATCAACTCACCGCCAAACTGAGCGACGCACTGGCGTTTCGGATCTATGAAAATTATAAGGGGGTGTGGCTCTTCTCCGGTCCCCGAAACCTCAATGGGGTAATCGACATCGGGGCAGAACCAGATGATATCCGCTGGGAACTGATCGGAAACGGCTGGAGCAAAAAGAAAAAACTCGATGAGGTGAGCTTCCGCTACTCGGAGGGGAAAACCTCGATCCTTCGTTTCCCTCTATATGAGCGTGCTAAATTGATCGTTGGGATAAGGATGAAACCGATCAACCTCACAAATACAACAACCGTAGTAGTAGAGACAATGGTAAATGGGAAAAGGGTGAAGGATATTCTCCTAAGACCGGGATGGAACAATTATCTTTTTATCGTGGAGAAATCGCTCACCAAACGAGGATTGAATGAGCTACTCTTCCGCTATCACTACAATCTAAGAGGTAACCAAAAAGAAAATTATCATCAGGAGGCAGTAGCGGTCGATCTTCTTCGATTCGCTAAGAAGAGACGATAGGAAATCTAATGAGGAAACGAGATATCTTCTCTGAGGTAGTGATCGTCATTTTCTTTCTCTTGCTTACTATCCTCTTCACCTACCCTCTCACCGAAAACTTCGGTAAAGCCATTCCCCATCTCGGCGCCGATCCGTTAATAAACCTCTGGATACTCCTCTGGGATGACCACAAGCTTCTTTCCGATCCGATGAACCTCTTTTATGCCAATATCTTCTTCCCCGAACCCCTCACCCTGACCTACTCCGAAGCGCTCCTCGCCGAAGCGCTCCTCTTCATCCCTTTCTTCCGAGCCACAGGCAACCCAGTTGCTGCCTACAATTTCGTCCTTTTCTCATCCTTCTTTCTCTCTGCCTATGGCACCTATCTTCTTGCTCGATATATAAGCGGAAGGAGAATAGCCGGAATACTCGCCGGTATAGGATTCGGCTTTTTCGCCTTTCGGTATACCCACCTTTCCCATCTTCAGCTCCTCTTTACCAGCTGGCTTCCCTTCGCTTTCCTTTTTCTTCATCGGTATTTCGCTGAAGAAAGGAGGCGCCTCCTCATCCTCTCATTCGGCTTTGCTACCCTGCTCGCCCTTTCATCGGGTTATTATGCCGCTTATGGAGGGGTTCTCCTCATCATCTATTTTCTCTCCCTACTTCTCATAAAAAGACCTCCTCTTCTCAAGCTCGTGAAGGACATCCTCATCGCCATTATCATCTTTACTCCAGTACTCCTCTTCGCCTTCTACCCCTACTACAAGGCAAACTCCACCCTCTGGTTAAAAAGAAGCGTTAGGGAGAACATAGCTTTCTCCACCTCTTTCTCCGATTACCTCGCCTCCCAATCGAACCTATATCGAAACATACTCGGTGGCTTCCGGGTTAAGGAGAGTTTATTCCCTGGCTTTGCTATCTATTTCCTCGCCTTTTACTTTCTTCTTTTTGGAAGAAAGAAAAAGGACATCATCAGAAAAGAGGCTTTATTTCCTCTTTTTATCCTCACTTCTGTTGCTTTTGTCCTTTCCCTCGGTCCTGTTCTTAGGGGAAGCAATATCAAGCTCCCCTACCTCCTCCTTTACAGATTCGTCCCCGGTTTTTCCGGGCTCAGGGCGCCTGGGCGGTTCGGGATGTTCGTTATATTCGGGCTCTCCCTTTTCGCCGGCTTCGGCGGATCCTTCCTCTTAGAGCAAGTTAAAGGATGGAATAAGAGGCTTCCTCTGATGGTGCTTCTTCCTATGATCATAATTCTTGAAAACATAAGCATCCCCCTAAAGATAGACAGACCCGATATGAAGATAGACCCTGTCTATCGCTTCTTGGCGGAAAGACCAGGGGACTTCGCCATCCTCGAGCTTCCCCTCTACCACATCCCGGGAGGGAATCTGCACTACCAACTCGCTTCCCGGGCTCACTTCAAAAGACTGGTGAACGGCTGTAGCGGATACCTCCCCCGCTCCTATCTCCTTCTCTATCAGCAGATGGCTGATTTCCCCTCGAACTCTTCGATCGAATATCTGAAGGAGAATTATCCTATCCGATACATTATCGTTCATCTCGACCGATTGGGGAACGAGGGGAAGGGGAAGGTGCCCTCGAGGGAGAAATTCCTCTCGAGACTTACCCAGTTCCAAAAAGACCTCAAAAAAGAAGCCGAAATAGGCGGTACCCTCATCCTCCGTCTGATGAATGGAGGAAGAGGAGAAAAGATCCGCCGTTTCTTTCCTGGTTTTATGCTCCGCGGGAGAAAGATCGCCCTTACAACCCGAGGGGAAGGAGAATTTCGCCTAATCCTGAACGGGGTAGAAATTGGAAGGGGGAAAACCGCAAAAAGGGGGGGAACCCTTTTCTTCGCCCTTCCTAAGAGGCTAATCCGGGAAGGAAGAAACGAAATAATTGTTAAAGGGAAAAGAGGGGAGATCGACATCTCCTCCATCATTCCCTATTGAAACCTCCTTTCAGGATGCCTAAATACGAGATAATCAACCGCCCCGCCAAGCATTCTGCCATCTTTGTTTCCCTTCAACACCTTCGCCGGAGGAATGGCGTAGCTTAAGACGATCTTTACCTCGTTCACCCCCTCTCTGAAATAGCGTTTGGGTACAGCTATCTTGTAAGTGGTATATGCTGGAGAAAGCCTGAGTGATGAGGTGAATTCCCCATTCACCAGAAACTTAGCCACCTGGGGCGGTGCTCCGGGGAAGGAGAAGGAGCGCATCCTGAGCTCGATGATGTAATCGCGGGGACGAAAGAGGGGGAAGAGAAAAGTTCCCTCCCTTCCCTTTATCCAACGGAAGGTAGTTCCATCCGGGTCCTGCTCCTTCCCATACCAACCACGACCGAGGAAGAAAGCGTCGTTACCTCCTACATCTATCCCCGGGTTATTGAAGCGCCTCCCCACTAAAAGATCATACCGCTCGGGCGAAACCCGGAAGCGGAGGGCAAAGAGGAGATTGGCAGGATAGGAAAACGGGTTCCCTATCTTGGAGTAGAGAAGTTTCACCCCAGACGCTGCCGCCTCCCCCATCGAAACCACATCACCAGGTGGAACCAGATGGTAGTAATACTCAGCCATAAATACAATATTCGCCAGGATGAAAAGGGAAACAAATCCATAAACGAGCAGGAAGGGATGTTTCTTCAAGAACTCAAGAAAAGCGGAAAGACCGACAGCAAAATAGGGAAGAAGGGAGCCAAATCGACGCGCTCCAAACGCCCAACCAGCCCACCAGTCGTATATTGAGGCATTGACATATGTCATAAGGAGAAAGACAAGGAAAAAGGTAAGAACGAACCTACGCTCCCGGCGAAGGAAAAGGAAAGAGCCGATAAAGCCAATATATACCACTGGGCTCCAGGGGAAAAGTCCATGGCGAGAGGAAAAAAGCACCTCGAAGAAAGCGGGCTTGCCGAAGGAGAGCCTTCCTCCTTGAGGGATGGTGAAGAACCTCCCATAGATCACCTTCCAGGCGATAACCTGAGGGAGAAAAACGACAAAAGCGGAAAGGGCAAAAAGCATCCCGAAGAGAAACATTCGCTTCGCCTCTTCACTTTTCCCTTCCTTCAAGCTTTTAATGAAATCGCCAAGCCAGCAAAAGGCAGGAAATAAGAGAAAGAGGGCATTCTGCCAGCGAACGAGCATAAGGAGCCCTCCCAAAGCCCCAAGAACGAGATAACGCCTAAAATCCATCTTTCCTCGGAAGCGGAGGAAGAAATAGAGAAAGAGAGAGCTCACGAAGAAGGAAGGGGCGTGAGACATAAAAGGTTCGAAAACCTGATACCAGGGGAGAAAACTACCCAACCAGATCCCAATAGCAGAGAGGAAAGCTATCCATTTACTGAAAAACCGCCGTAGGCTAAGGTAAAGAAGAATAACCCCAAATGTCCCATAAACGAGGCTGCCAAAAGAGCAGGCGGTGGTGTAAGGATAGGAAAAACCATCCAGGGGAAGACTACCACCAAAAATATGGGCAAAATAGGTCGCTATATGGGCAGAAAGATAGAAAGGGAGCCAAAGAAAGGAAACTCCAATGGCGAACACATTCGGCAGATGCCCGGTAATGGTTGGCTTGATATAAGGGAGAGCGCGCACCTTGAGCCTTGCATACTCGTTTGCGAAATTCAGGTCTCGGTCAAAGACAAGGGAGCGAAGATAGGAGAAGTAGAAACTACCATCACTACCAAGCCTTCCCCCATAAGCAGTGAGAAGAAACAAAAGCAAAAGAAAAATGGAGACGATTATGAAGATGGGAATATCTATCGTTCGATAGATCCGAGGAAGGGTTCCAACATCTGGATACCTTCTCGAAAGCAATGATGAAAGAAAAAGAAGAAGAGTGAAGCTTATGAGAAGAAGGACGAAGGAAAACTCAGGTGTCCTCTCATAACGAAAACCAGGGGTAAGGATTACCAGATTGAAGAGGAGAAAAAAGAGGAACGGGGGAAGGAAATAGACAATTCTTCGCTCCCAATATCGTTTCATTGTTCTTTCCTACTCTATATAACCAAGTGCCCGGAGCCTTTCTTCCGTCTCCTTGTCCAGCTTTATCTTCTTTATCTCCCCTGTTTTCTTTGCCGAGGTCTCTTCATACCAGCTGAGGAGCAAGCTATAAAGATACTTCCTTAAAAGAGGATGTCCAAAGATAATGTTTCTCCTTTCACCAGGATCACCTTTAAGATCGAAGAGGAGATGCATCCCCTTTTTCCCATCATAGATGTATTTGTAGCGCCCTCCCCGGACCGTCAATCTGCCCAACATAGCCATAGAGTAAATATAAGGATCTCCTTCCTCCTCCTTCCCAAAGATCGCGGGAAGAAGGCTCTTTCCTTCAAAGGGGAGTTTCCTCGGATCTATCCCATAAAGCTCGCAGATGGTGGGGGCGAGATCGATGAGTTGGGCTAACGAGTCCACCCTTCTCCTTTTCACCGGAAACCTCCTCGGGAACCTGATTATCAATGGGATATGGATCATCTCGTCGTAAACGGTGGTGGTATGAAGCATTCGTCCATGCTCACGGAAGGCTTCCCCATGATCGGCAATAATGATAAAAATGGTATTCTCGTAAAGCTTCGCCCGCTTCAGATTGGAGATAAGCCTCCCCACCTGATGATCCGCATAGGCTAAACCGCCATCATAAAGGGCAACGATATGGTCGAGATCCTCCTTAGTTATTGGAAGTTCCTCCTTATCTATCTTGCTGAGGGTGATTACATCTCCTTGAGGTTTTCTCCAGCAATTTTTGTCAAACATTCCCATAAAGAAGGGAGGAGAGATATAGGGTTCATGGGGCTTCATTATGTGGAGGAAGGCAAAGAAGGGCTTACCAGAAGGAAGGCTCCTCACCCAGTTGATCACCTTGCCAACAAACCAGGGGGTAGCAGTAGGATCGATGGGATTGCCTCGCAGTCGGAAGAGTTCTACGAAGTGATCGAAGCCCTGCCCATAGCCATGTGCCAAAGAGATTACCGGGCTATCAGAGAAGCAACCGGTGATAAATCCATTTTTAGATAAAACTTCGGCAAGGGTAACCATCTCCTCGGGCAGGCGATCATTTTGCCCTCTTATCTTGTGTGTCGTGGGATAGAGTGAAGCCATAATGGTAGGGAGGGAAATGATGGTATACGCCCCCTGGGAGAAGGCGTGTTCAAAGATCACCCCCTCACTCGCCAACCTGTCTATAGTCGGGGTCGTTTTCCGATGATAACCATAACAGGAGAAATGATCCGCCCTCGCTGCATCGAGAAGGATGATGATCAAATTGGGGGGTGGATTCGCTGCCTTTCTAAGCTCCGTTAGATCAACTCCCCTCTCTCCCCGTTTTTTAGGAGCCATAATGCGAGGGGAGATAACCTCGATACTGCCCTTACCCTTACTCCCCTCTGCCTTGAAGATGAGCTCAATAACTTCTCCCCTGAGCGAAGATAGGGGTATCTCGATCCGCTTCACCTTACCTCTTCGAGCAGAAACTGTTTTTAACACCTTATCCCTATTTTCGGTATGGACGATTACACTCAATCTGGCGCTATCTCCCCGAAGGTAAAAGCGGAGAACATCCCCTTCATCCGGCTTCAAGAAGAAGCCAACTCCCCTTCCTGGGCGGAGAACAAATCCCTCCCTTCTCCGCTCGCCGATAAGAGCCTTTTTTATCTCAAAAAGCTCAGAAAGCTCATTTTCTGGGATCACCTCATCACCCTTGGTAAGATAAGCCATCTCTATGAAAGAAGGGTGATAGGGATTGCTCAATTCCAATCTTAACTCGCCTCGCTCAGCTACCCCTTCAGGAAGCGGTAGATGATACCAGGATGTCCCCGGATTTAGCCCCAACCGTATCAGCTGGAAGTCGTTTATCTTTATCTCCCCCTCAGCCGGCTCTTCCCCCTCCAATCGGATGCGAAGGTGAAGCCAGGACCCCCCTTTCTCAAAAGAAGTAAGGAGAACCGTCTGCCCGAAGGAGGAACCCTTAACACCGAAAACGGTCTCACCCTGAAAGATCGGGAGAGCGATCCTCCCGGAGAGCCTTGCCCCATCGTATAGGGAAACACCTTCGATGATCCTTTCCGCCCCAAGAAAATCAAGGATGAGGTCCCGCTTGAGCCTTAAGGGCTTCTCCCTACAGCTCGAGGTAAACATCAAAAGGAGAAAAAAGATAAGATAAACCACCAATAGGCGAAACGGGCTCCCTTTCCCCATTCTCCCCTCCATGTAAGATAAGATTATATCATCAATCCCTCTACCTTAACCACCTCCTATTGACAGACTTTTAACCCTATGTTATTAAGGAAGAGCTTTAAGGGAATGAAAGGTCCTTAAAATGTGGCAGAAGATCAAAAGAAAGCTACGAAGTTTCGGAAGGAAGGTCGCTTACTACCAGACCATATTTATCCTCGCGGTTATCTATTTCACGGTGATAGCACTTTTCTCCCTGCTTATCAAAATGGCGCGGAAGGATCTGCTCGATAAAAAATTAACTGGTGAATCAAGCTTCTGGCGTAAGCGAGAAGTAACCCGGTTCGATTTGGAGGCGATCAAGCACCAGTTTTAGGAGGTAAGATGTATATCCTTGGCATATCCTGCTTCTACCACGACGCTGCTGCTTCTCTTCTTAAAGACGGGGAGATAATTGCTGCCGTCCAGGAGGAGCGGTTCACCAGAAAGAAGCATGATCCCGACTTCCCGACAAACGCCATAAATTACTGCCTCAGGGAAGGAGGAATCACTCCGGAAGATCTTTCCTATATCGTCTTTTACGACAAACCGCTCATCAAATTCGAACGAATACTCTTCTCCCACTTAGCCAATTTCCCCCGCTCCCTTCCTTCCTTCATAAAAGCCATCCCCCCCTGGCTCAAGGAAAAGCTTTGGGTACGGGATGTGATAAGGAAGAAACTGGATTACGAGGGGGAGATACTGTTCACCGAGCATCACCTATCCCATGCAGCGAGCTCCTTCTTCGCCTCTCCCTTTTCCGAGGCGGCAATACTTACCGTAGATGGGGTGGGGGAATGGGCGACTGCAACCTACGG
>Ga0190338_1000108_pt1 | contig 15162 bp, 12 predicted proteins | sample 4872041112_MG_FD_163434 | JGI IMG/M metagenome (GOLD analysis project Ga0190338, IMG submission 163434) | Hydrothermal vent sediment bacterial communities from Southern Trench, Guaymas Basin, Mexico - 4872-04-11-12_MG | ecosystem: Environmental > Aquatic > Marine > Hydrothermal vents > Sediment ... | reverse complement strand
AACTGTGTAAACACCTCGTTATCGCTGAAGTCAACATCGTCTTACCATGATCCACATGACCTATCGTCCCTATGTTCACATGCGGCTTCGTCCGCTCAAATCTCTCCTTCGCCATTAAACCCTCCTTGGGCTAAATCTCACCACCATTTAAGCCCCCCGCGCACCCGGGAGAGAACCTCCTCCGCTATATGCTTGGGCACGGGTTGATAACACTTAAACTCCATAGTATGAACCGCCCTCCCCTGGGAAAGGGATCTGATATCGGTAGCATAGCCGAACATCTCGGCAAGGGGTGCCAAAGCCCTTATCACCTGAACCCCATCGCGAGACCGCATCTCCTCGATCTTCGCCCGGCGGGCATTGAGATCGCTCAACACATCGCCCAAATACTCCTCAGGAACGACCACCTCCACCAACATAATAGGCTCAAGCAATATAGGGCTTGCCTTGGAGGCGGCGTCGCGAAAGGCAAGCGACCCGGCAACCTTGAAGGCGATATCAGAGGAATCGACCTCGTGATAGCTCCCACCGATAACAACCGCCCGGAACCCCCGCATTTCATAACCAGCAAGAACCCCGCTCGCCATAGCCTCCTCGATCCCTTTCCTTATGGGCTCGAAGAACTCGCGAGGGATTATCCCCCCGCTAAGCTCCACCTTAAACTCAAAGGCAAGTTTATCGGAAAGGGGCTCGAGCAATAGCTTCACATGACCATACTGCCCCCTTCCTCCAGTCTGTTTTATAAACTTCCCCTCGCCCTCTGCTGCCTTGGTAATCGTCTCCCTATAGGCGACCTGCGGCTTCCCCACCTTCGCCTGGACATTGTACTCCCTGAATAGCCTATCCACTATTATCTCTAAGTGAAGCTCACCCATACCAGAGATAAGGGTCTGGCCTGTTTCCGGGTCTTGCCTTATCTGGAAGGTGGGATCTTCCTGAGCCAACTTATTGAGAGCGAAGGTCAATTTGGACTCCTCGCTCTGGCTCTTTGCCTCCACCGCCACCGATATCACCGGAGCAGGAAACTCCATCGACTCCAAGACGATCGGATGGTGAGGATCACAGATGGTATCCCCGGTGCGGATCTCCTTTAGCCCTACCGCTGCTGCGATATCGCCGGAGAAGACCTCATAGATATCCTCTCGTTTATTGGCGTGCATCTTGAGAAGCCTTCCTATCCGCTCCGGCTTCCTCCGGTTGGCGTTGTAAACGGTAGAACCAGCTCTCAAGGAGCCGGAATAAACCCTTAGATAAGCAAGCGATCCCACATAGGGGTCGTTCATAATCTTAAACACCAAGGCACAAAACGGCTCAGAATCGGATGCCTTTCGTATCTCTTTCCTCTTCCCATCAAGAGAGCTTCCCTCGACCGGAGGTATATCCAAAGGGGAAGGGAGGTAATCGACCACCGCATCGAGGAGTGGTTGAACCCCTTTGTTCTTGAAAGAGGCGCCACAGAGAACGGGGACGATCTTGTTCGCAATAGTGCCCATCCGAAGTGCTCGCTTCAACTCAGCCACTCCGATCTCTTCGCCCTTGACATACTTCTCGAGTAAGAGATCATCTATCTCGCAAAGAGCCTCTACCATCGCCTCACGATATCTCCTCACCTCTGCTTTGAACTCATCTGGTATCTCCTCACAGTGGTAACGAGCGCCAAGGCTCTCCTCCTCCCACACTATCGCCTTCTCCTCGAGAAGATCGATAACCCCCTGGAAAAGGTCCTCCTTCCCCAAGGGAAGCTGGATGGGAACCGGCTTTGTGTGGAGACGAGCCCGCATCATATCAATAGTGCGGAAGAAATCAGCCCCTACCCGATCCATCTTATTGACGAAGGCGATCCGGGGAACACCATATTTATCCGCCTGATGCCAGACCGTCTCCGATTGGGGCTCTACCCCACCCACAGCGCAGAAGATGGCTATGGCCCCATCGAGTACCCGGAGGCTCCGCTCCACCTCGGCGGTGAAATCGACATGGCCCGGAGTATCAATGATGTTTATCCTATGCTCCCGCCAGAAACAGGTAGTCGCTGCCGAGGTTATAGTGATCCCCCGCTCCTGCTCCTGCTCCATCCAGTCCATCGTCGCCGTTCCCTCATCCACCTCGCCCATCCGATGGGTTATTCCAGCATAATAAAGGATGCGCTCGGTAGTAGTGGTCTTGCCGGCGTCGATGTGCGCCATTATCCCTATATTTCTTATTCGCTCTAAGGGGATCTCCCTCGGCACAGCCCGGAACCTCCTTTTAGCCATATCATCACCACCGGTAATGGGCAAAGGCACGGTTCGCCTCCGCCATCCGGTGGGTATCCTCCTTCTTTTTTATGGCAATGCCACGGTTCTTCGCCGCATCGAGAAGCTCAAAAGCAAGCCTCTCCTTCATCGTCTTCTCGGAACGGCTTCTCGCGGCATTCACGATCCAGCGAACGCTCAATGATCCCTGCCTCCGAAGGCTTACCTCCACCGGAACCTGATAGGTAGCACCACCAACCCGCCTTGATTTCACCTCGAGCTTCGGCTTCACATTCTCAAACGCCTGAGTGAGCACCTTCAACGGGTCATCGCCCGTTTTCTCCCTGATTATATCCATCGCCCCGTAGAAGATCTTCTCCGCAATACTCTTTTTGCCATCCTTCATTATCACATTGATGAACTTGGTAGCCAGAGTACTCCCGAAAACTGGGTCCGGCGGAACCTCCCTCGGAACTACCTTTTTCCTTCTCGGCATCGCTAACGCTCCTAAACTAAATTATTGTTGAGGGGTCTTGGTACCGTATTTCGACCTGCTGCTCTTCCTATCCTCTACCCCTGCAGCATCAAGGGCTCCCCTAATCACATGATAACGGACCCCAGGAAGGTCCTTTACCCTTCCTCCACGAATGAGCACGATCGAGTGCTCCTGAAGATTGTGCCCAATCCCAGGAATATAAGCGGTAACCTCAATCCCATTGGTAAGACGAACCCGGGCTACCTTCCGCAATGCCGAATTGGGTTTCTTCGGCGTAGTGGTATAAACACGAACACAGACCCCCCTTTTCTGAGGACAAGCCTGAAGGGCAGGACTGGAACTTCTCTTCTCCTTCCTCGCCCTTCCCTTTCTAACCAACTGATGCATCGTAGGCACTGAAAACACCTCCCAAACTCAACTTAAGAGCCCTTCTATGACAAAATCGGCTAAAGATAACAAACTACGCTTCCTCTTGTCAAGAGCATTTCCTAAAATTTCAACTTACTTTAACCCCTTCCTCCTTCTCCGGAGAGACCTCCTCCTTCTTCTCCTCATCAACCAGTTTGACCCTCTGATAATACTCCCAACCGGTACCCGCAGGGATTAGCCTCCCTACAATGACATTCTCCTTCAACCCACGAAGGTTATCCACCCTTCCGCCAATACTTGCATCGGTGAGTACCCGGGTGGTCTCCTGGAAGGAGGCAGCGGAGATGAAACTATCGGTACTCAAGGATGCCTTGGTGATCCCTAAGAGAAGAGGCCTTCCTACCGCAGGACGCTTCCCTTCTCTCATCATCTGCTCGTTTACCTCCTGGAACCGGAACCTATCCACCTGCTCATCGACGAGGAAATCGGTATCTCCCACATCCTCGACCCGGACCCAGCGCATCATCTGGCGGATAATGATCTCAATATGCTTATCATTTATATTGACCCCCTGGGATTTATAGACCTCCTGGATCTCGGTAAGGAGATAGTTCTGCAAGGCAACCTCGCCCTTAACCCGGAGAATGTCGTGGGGATTGATGGGACCTTCGATCAGGGGATCGCCAGCCTTGACCACTTCACCCTCCCGAACCATTATATGCGCCCCCTTGGGTACCATATACTCCCTCTGCTCTCCCGCCTGTTTATTGATCACGATGATCTTACGCTGACCCCGCTTCACCGGACCGTATTTTACTATCCCATCGATCTCGGTGATCACCGCTGGCTCCTTGGGTTTCCTCGCCTCAAACAACTCCACCACCCGGGGAAGACCACCCGTGATATCCTTGGTCTTGGTGGTCTCCCGAGGTATCTTGGCAAGAACATCACCGGGATAGACCTCCTGCCCCTCCTCCACCATCAGATGGGCACCCGAAGGGAGGAAGTAACTCTTGAGCGTCTTTCCTTCGCTGTCCTTGATGAGGATGCGAGGCTGTCTTTTCTCATCAGCGGCCTCCACGATAACCTGAGCGGAGAAGCCGGTTATCTCATCAACCTCCTCTTCCACCGTCTCGCCAGGGACGACATCGCGGAAATCGACGGTACCACCTGCCTCGGTTAGAATAAGGGAGTTGTAAGGATCCCACTCAGCAAGAACCGTTCCTATCGGCACCTCCTGCCCTTCCTTCACTTTGAGCTTAGCCCCGTAAATGACCTTGTACCGCTCACGCTCCCTGCCCTCCTGATCCTCGATCAGTATCTGTCCATTCCGGTTCATCACCACCAGATCACCCGCCCTATCGGAAACGGTATTGAGATTTAGGAACCTCACCTTGCCCCCATGCTTTGTCTCCAGAGTTGACCTTTCAGAAACCCGAGAGGCAGCACCACCAATATGGAAGGTACGCATCGTAAGCTGAGTGCCCGGCTCCCCTATCGACTGGGCAGCAATAACACCCACCGCTTCACCAAGTTCTACCATTGCTCCGGTAGCCAGATTGCGCCCATAACATTTAGCACAGACACCCCATTTAGCCTCACAGGTGAGCACCGATCTTATCTTGACCTTCTCGATACCAGCGTTCTCAATAAGATCAGCATATTCCTCATCTATCTCCTCATCCTTCTTTACGATTACCTCACCGGTAAACGGATCCTTTATATCTTCGGCAGCCACTCTACCCAGTATCCGCTCCCTTAAGGTCTCGATTATCTCACCACCCTCAACAATAGCACTTACCTCTATCCCCTTAGGGGTGCCACAATCCTCCATCGTCACGATCACATCCTGAGAGACATCCACCAGCCGTCTGGTGAGATAACCGGAATCCGCCGTTTTAAGAGCGGTATCGGCAAGACCCTTCCTCGCCCCGTGGGTGGAGATGAAGTATTGGAGCACGGTGAGTCCTTCCCGGAAGTTTGAGGTGATTGGGGTCTCAATGATCTCCCCTGATGGCTTAGCCATCAACCCCCTCATTCCTGCCAGCTGTTTTATCTGCTGTTTGCTTCCCCTCGCTCCAGAATCAGCCATAATGAATATCGGGTTCACCTCCTCACCAGTCCGGTCTCGCCGCTGCATCTCCTCAAACATCTTGTCAGCTACCTCTTCGGTCACCCGGTACCAGATGTCTATAATCTTGTTATACCGCTCCCGGTTGGTGATCGCCCCTTCTTTATACTGGTTCTCTACCTTAATCACCTCCTCCCGAGCTCGCTTCACCAGTTCGTTCTTCTCCGGAGGAATAACCATATCCTCGATCCCAATGGAAATGCCGCCCAAGGTGGAATAGAGGAACCCAATATGCTTGATATTATCGAGCATCTCCACCGTCGTATCGTTTCCGTAATGGAGATAACAGAAGGAAACGAGGGAAGCAAGACCCTTCTTCTTTAAAAGGCCATTGATGAAGGGGAACCCTTCGGGTAAATAGTCGTTGAAAACGACCCTTCCCACCGTAGTCCGGATGATCTTTCCCTTGACCTCCTTGATTGGGGCATGAAGCACATCCTGAGGATCGTAAGCCTCAGAGAGATCGATAAGCTTGCCCGTGTACCTCACCTTTATCCGCGCCATCAGATCGACAATACCGTTTTGGTAAGCGAGCATCGCCTCCTCAACAGAGGAGAAGAACCTACCTTCTCCTTTTGCTCCAGGCCTCTCCTTGGTGAGATAGTAGATACCAAGCACGATATCCTGAGTGGGCACCACGATCGGATTCCCGTTGGCTGGGGAGAGGAGATTATGGGTGGAGAGCATCAACACGCTCGATTCCAACTGAGCCATCGCCGAAAGAGGGATATGAACCGCCATCTGGTCTCCGTCGAAGTCGGCGTTGAAAGCGGTACAAACGAGTGGGTGGATCCTAATCGCCTTCCCCTCCACAAGAACAGGATAGAACGCCTGAATACCAAGACGGTGAAGGGTAGGCGCTCGGTTTAAAAGAACCGGATGCTCCTTTATCACCTCCTCCAGATAGTCCCATACCTCGGGAAGCTCCTGCTCCACCATCTCCTTTGCCGCCTTGATGGTGGTGGCAAGTCCCTCCCGCTCCAGCTTATGGTAGATGAAGGGCTTGAAGAGCTCGAGCGCCATCTTCTTGGGAAGACCACACTGGTTGAGCTTCAACTCGGGACCAATGACGATGACCGAACGACCAGAATAATCCACCCTCTTACCCAAAAGGTTTTGACGGAAACGTCCCTGCTTCCCCTTAAGGGCATCGGCAAGCGATTTGAGGGGCCGGTTGTTGGCGCCACGAAGTACCCTACCCCGTCTTCCATTGTCAAAGAGGGAATCCACCGCCTCCTGAAGCATCCTCTTCTCGTTCCTGATGATCACCTCCGGTGCCTTGAGCTCTATCAGCTTCTTGAGCCGGTTGTTCCGGTTGATCACCCGCCGGTAAAGATCGTTGAGATCAGAGGTGGCAAACCGCCCTCCATCGAGGGGAACCAAGGGACGAAGCTCCGGTGGAAGCACCGGGATCACCTCGAGGATCATCCACTCGGGCTTGTTCTTCGACCTCCTGAAGGCATCGACCACCTTCAATCTCTTGGCATATTTGGTGCGCTTCTGAACCGAGGTTGCCTTCTTCATCTTCTCCCTGAGTTCTTCGGCGAGCTTATCCACATTGATCTTGGCGAGCAACTCCTTGAGCGCCTCCGCCCCCATCTTGGCGACGAACTTATCACCATACTGCTCTCGATAAGCCCGATACCGCTCTTCAGAGAGGAGCTCCTTCTCCTTGAGCGGAGTATCACCGGGATCGATCACGATGTAGGATTCGTAATAAACCACCCGCTCCAGATCGCGCGAAGAGATATCGAGTATCTGCCCCAACTTACTGGGCACGCTCTTCACGAACCAGATGTGAGCCACTGGCGCCGCCAATTCGATATGGCCCATCCGCTCCCGCCTCACCTTGGAATGGGTCACCTCAACCCCACATTTCTCGCAGATAACCCCTTTGTACTTCATCCGCTTGTACTTCCCGCAGAGACACTCCCAATCGTTTACCGGACCGAATATCTTGGCGCAGAAAAGTCCATCCCTCTCCGGCTTGAAGGTGCGGTAGTTTATCGTCTCCGGCTTGGTAACCTCGCCGTAAGACCAGGAACGGATCAGTTCCGGAGAGGCAAGACCGATCCTTATCGCATCGAAATCCTTGATGATCGGGCTTTTGCTATCAGAGCCAAATCTATTCAAATTTAGCCCTCCTCTTTATCTATAACCCGGGAGGATCCCGGGACGATTACTTTAACTTAAGCTCCAGTGCCGGCTCCTTTTTCCCTACCGGCTTACCCTTCTTCAGGAGCTCTACATTCAGGCAAAGCGCCTGAAGCTCCCGAACCAATACATTGAACGATTCCGGGATACCGGATTCATAGGTCGATTCCCCTTTCACTATCGCCTCGTAGATCTTGGTCCGCCCATAGACATCATCGGACTTAGCGGTAAGCATCTCCTGAAGGGTGTAGGCAGCACCGTAAGCCTCAAGCGCCCAAACCTCCATCTCACCAAACCGCTGACCACCAAACTGGGCTTTACCTCCGAGCGGTTGCTGGGTGATCAAGGAGTAAGGACCGATGGATCGAGCATGGATCTTATCATCGACCAAGTGATGGAGCTTCATCATATAGATATAGCCCACAGTGACCTCAGATTCATAAGGCTCACCGGTCATCCCGTCGTAAACCATCGTCTTCCCCGAGAGGGGAAGCCCCGCCTTCTTCAAGTGTTCCTTTATCTCCTCTTCGCTTGCCCCATCGAAAACCGGGCTGGCAAAGTAAAGCCCAAGCGCCCTCGCCGCCCAGCCAAGATGGGTCTCCAGTATCTGTCCCACATTCATCCGCGAAGGGACCCCGAGTGGATTGAGCACTATCTCCACCGGAGTGCCATCGGGAAGGAAAGGCATATCCTCCTCGGGGAGGATCTTGGCGATGACCCCCTTGTTTCCATGCCTTCCCGCCATCTTATCGCCCACCGAGAGCTTCCGCTTCATAGCCACATATACCTTAACCAACTTGATAACCCCGGGAGCAAGCTCATCACCCCGCTCTATCTGCTCCACCTCTTGCTCAAACGCCTCCCGCAGGCTCTCCTTCTGGTGCTCGGCGAGCTCATTTATCCCCTTGACCTCCTCGCTTACATCCTCCTTCACCTTGATGAGCGGTATCAACTCCGGGGGAAGCTCGCGCAATTTCTTTGCGGTGAGTTTCTTCCCCTTGGTAAGAAGGGTTTCTCCGGTCTCCGGATCGGTGAGATCGGAGGCTAAGGTCTTACCGGAAAAGAGCTCGATCAGCCGGCGTATTCTCTCTGATTCCACAATCATCAACTCATCGTTCAGTGTCCGCTCCATCTTTTCCTTCTGTTCTGCCTCGATCTGAAGCGCCCGCGCATCCTTCTCTACCCCCTTTCTGGCAAAGATCTTGACATCGACCACCGTCCCCTCAATGCCCGGAGGAACGGTAAGTGAAGCATCTCGAACATCGCCCGCTTTCTCGCCAAATATCGCCCTCAGGAGTTTCTCCTCCGGGGTGAGCTGGGTCTCTCCCTTTGGGGTCACCTTCCCTACCAAAATATCCCCTGGCTTAACATAGGTACCGATCTTCACGATACCGCTCTCATCGAGATTCCTCAGAAAGTCCTCACTCACATTGGGGATATCCCGGGTAATCTCTTCGGGACCAAGCTTGGTATCTCGCGCTTCGATCTCGAACTCCTCTATGTGAACAGAGGTGTAGGAATCCTCCTTCACCAATTTTTCCGAAACGACGATGGCGTCCTCGAAGTTGTAACCTCGCCAGGGAAGGAAGGCAACCAGAACATTCCGTCCCAGGGCAAGTTCTCCACGGTCGGTAGCCGGACCATCAGCTATCACCTGCCCCTTAACCACCCGCTCTCCCTCTCGAACGAGAGGACGCTGATTGATACAGGTGTTCTGATTGGAGCGCTTGAACTTGACCAGATGATAGGTATCGGTGATCAGCTCCTGAGAGGCAGCTCCCTCTTCCTCTTCGGTAACCCTGACGATTATCCGTTCCGCATCCACCCTATCCACAATACCACTCCTCCGGCAGATGACCACGGCACCGGAATCACGAGCGGTAACACTCTCCATCCCGGTCCCGACAAGCGGTGCCTCGGGCCTAACCAAGGGAACCGCCTGGCGCTGCATATTGGAACCCATCAACGCTCGGTTGGCGTCGTCATGTTCGAGGAAGGGGATGAGAGAGGCGGCAACGCTGACCAACTGCTTCGGAGAGATATCGATGAAATCGACCTCATCCTTGGGAGCAAAGATGAAATTGCCTGCCTTCCTCGCGTTCACCCGCCTCTGGACAAATCTCCCTTGTTCATCGAGCTGGGCGTTAGCCTGGGCGATTATATACTGGTCCTCCTCCCAAGCAGTTAGATAGAAGGGATAGGGCTCAAAGGTAGCGGGGGTGCCACCCTTCTCCTGCACTTTCTTGTTCTCCTTCTCCAGCTCGCTTCTCTCCACCACATCGCCCATCTTGAACTTGGTATCCCCGGGGCTCACTATCTCAAAGTAATCGAGCACCCTGCCTTTTTCCACCTTGCGATAAGGGGTCTCGATGAAACCGAACTCGTTGACCCGGGCATAACAACTAAGGGAGGAAATAAGCCCGATGTTCGGACCCTCTGGAGTCTCGATGGGGCAAATCCTCCCATAGTGCGAGGGATGTACATCTCGCACCTCAAACCCTGCCCGCTCCCGGCTGAGACCACCAGGACCAAGAGCGCTCAAACGGCGCTTGTGGGTGATCTCGGCGAGAGGGTTGGTCTGATCCATAAACTGGGAGAGCTGACTGCTCCCAAAGAACTCCCTTACCGCTGCCAGAACCGGTTTCGGGTTAATGAGGTCGTGAGGGGTGGCACTGGGAAGGTCCTGATAGATGCTCATCTTCTCCTTTACTGCCCGCTCCATACGCGCGAGCCCGATCCGGAACTGATTCTCAAGGAGCTCGCCCACCGATCTCACCCGTCGGTTGCCCAGATGGTCTATATCATCGACATAACCCATCTTGTTTCTCAGCTTGAGAAGGTAGGATAAAACAGCGATAAGGTCCTCTTTCTTGAGAAGTCTTTCCTCAAACGATATCTCCCTGCCATTGAATATCCGCTGGTACTCCTCCTTTAGCCTCGTGTTGAGCTTTAACCTTCCCACTGGAGAGAGATCGTATCTCTGAGGGTTAAGGAATAAGGAACGGAACAAATTGGTGGCGCTCTCCTTGGTTGGAGGATCACCGGGCCTCAACTTCCGGTGGATCTCCAAAAGCGCCTCTTCGCTCGTCTTCACCGGATCTTTCTGTAAAGTCTCCACGATAGCCGATCCCACATCTTCCCTCTCCGGGAAGAATATCTCTATCTGCTCTATTTCCTTCTCCCTGATCAGGGCGATCTTCTCGGCATCGATGAGATCGCCAGCCTCTATGAGGACCTCTCCTGTTTCCTTATCCACCACATCCGCAATGGCGTAAGCCTTGCCTTCGAGTTCTTCATCCGATATCGGAAGCTCCTTTATCCCTTTCGAAACGAGAAGGCGATAAAGCTTCTTGGTGATCTTCCTCCCAGCGGGAACAAGTACCTCATTCGTCTTGGGATCGACGATATCCTCCACGGTCCGCTCACCCACCAGCGTTTCGCAGAGTTTCAGGAAAAACTTCCCCTCCCGTAGGGAGAGAAGCTCCGCATGGTAGAAGGAACGAAGGATCTCCTCGTCGTTCTTCATCCCCATCGCCTTTAGGAGGATGGTAGCGAGGATCCTCCGCTTCCTGTCGAGTCGTACATGGACCAGGTTCTTAGCATCGTATTCAAACTCCACCCAAGCGCCACGGTAGGGGATGATCTGGGCATAATAAAGGGATTTGTCATCGCTTTCGTGGAAGAAAACCCCGGGCGAGCGGTGAAGCTGACTTACAATGACCCTTTCCGTCCCGTTGATGATGAAGGTTCCGTTTTCGGTCATCAGGGGGATGTCTCCGAAAAAGACATCCTGCTCCTTGACATCCTTAACCTTCTTCGCCCCGGTTTCAGGGTCCTTCTCGTAGAGGACAAGACGCACCCTCACCCGGAGGGGGACATCATAAGTCATCCCCCGGTCCTGACATTCTGCCACCGAATACTTTGTCTTTAATCTTACCTTCTTCCCACAATGAGGGCATACCTTAGGATAGTTCTTATTGATGGTACCACACTTGGGACAGATTATCTCGGGATCGCTGGGAAACTCAGCCATTAGCTCTTCGCCACATTTCCGACATTTTACCACCAGATTCTCCAATCCCTTGAGTCTCCCGCAGGTGCATTCCCAATTGCCGATGGAATAAGAGACAAACTCAAGGGCGCAGGTATCACGAAAATCGTGAATGGGAAAGACGCTCTTAAGCACCGCCTGGAGCCCAATGTCCTTCCGCTTCTCAGGAAGAACATATATCTGGAGAAAGCGATGATAGGACCTCTTTTGGACCTCGATCAGGTCTGGTATCTTGATGGAGGTTTTTATCTTCCCAAAATTATATCTTTTAATAGGAGAAATTTGGGTCATTCCCTTTAGAACCTCCTTTAAGCTCCATACCAAGAGAGTCCGCCGGAGACCAGTCCTCTCCTCTTAGAAAGACTGCTCTCCGGCGCTCTCGGATTGTTATTTAATCTCGACAGTGGCGCCCGCCTCCTCAAACTTCTTCTTAAGCTCCTCCGCCTCCTTCTTGGATATGCCTTCCTTCACCGGCTTGGGCAGGCTCTCCACCAGCTCCTTGGCTTCCTTCAAGCCAAGGTTGGTTACCTCACGGACCGCCTTGATGACATTTATCTTCTTATCGCCAAAGGAGGTGAGGACTACCGAGAACTCGGTCTTCTCCTCCTCAGCGGGCGCTTGAGCCTGAGGGGCAGCTACACCAGCCGCCGGGACAAAGGCAGCAGCGGAAGCGCTCACCCCGAACTTCTCCTCAAGCTCCTTGACCAGGTTGACCAAATCCATCACCGACATCTTCTCGATGTGCTCGATTATCTCCTTGTTGCTAATCTTTGCCATCTCTCTTTCTTCCTCCAAGCTAAAATTGATTGATTATTGCCTCCCTTAAATAGCTAAGGATCATCCCTTCTTCTTTCCGATCTGGTCGAGGACAAGGACCAAATCCCTCACCGGCGCGTTGAGTACGCTCACCAGCTGGGTAAGGGGATACTTAAGGAGATAGAGCAATTGCCCAATGAGCATCTCCTTACCCGGTAGCGACGCCAACTCCTTTATCTCCTCAGCGCTGACCTCCTTCCCCTCCACAAAACCAGCCTTAAATTTTATGACTGGGGTATCCTTGGCAAATTCGACCAGAACCTTAGCCAGCCTTATGGGATCACCGTTGCCCGAATAGGTAATAGCGGTAGTTCCCCGGAAGTGATCCTTGAGCGACTCAAGAGGAGTCCCGGCAAGCGCCCTCACGGCGAGCCGGTTCTTCACTACCCGATAACACCCAGAAGCCTCTTTCACTTTCTCCCTAAGCCTTTCCGCATCGGGAACGGTTAACCCCCTAAACTCCACCAAAAAGGCGGTCTTTACCTCACTAAACAGCTGGGAAAGCTCTCTGACTAATTCCTCCTTCTCTTGGCGCTTCACCTTACTCACCTTTTCTCAACGCTTGAGAGGTCGATCTTCACCCCAGGACCCATAGTGGTGGAGATCGTAACCCCTCGGATGTACCTCCCCTTTGCTCCTGGCGGCTTTGCCTTTATGACCGCATCGATCAAGGCACGACAGTTCTCGATGAGCTTCTCATCCTCAAAAGAAACCTTACCTACCGGTGTATGTATATTGCCGCCCCTATCTACCCGAAACTCAACCCTTCCCCGCTTCACCTCGGATATGGCATTCGCCACATCAAAGGTGACCGTGCCGGTTTTCGGGGAGGGCATCAACTTCTTGGGACCGAGTAGCTTACCCAATCTACCCACCAATTTCATCATATCCGGAGTAGCAATAAGGACATCGAAGTCAAACCAACCTTCGCTTATCTTCTTAACCAGCTCCTCACCTCCTACCACATCCGCCCCTGCCTGCTCTGCCTCCTTTAACTTCTCTCCCGAAGCAACGACCGCTACCTTTTTCGTCTTCCCCGTCCCGTGAGGAAGAACAACCACCCCACGCACCATCTGATCCGCCTTCCTTGGATCAACGCCAAGCCTGATGGCGAGCTCCACCGTCTCATCGAAGTTGGCAAAACTCAACTTCTTGATCAGGGGAACCGCCTCCTCCAAGGTGTACGCTCGGTCCTCTATCTGTTCCAGCGCCGTCTTTAGCTTTTTTCCTATCTTCACCATCTACCGCTCCTTAAATAAGGTTAATCGGGAACCACCTCGATCCCCATACTCCTTGCCGTACCCTTTATTATCCTCTTCGCCTTCTCGATATCCTTGGTATTGAGATCAGGAAGTTTTATCTTCGCTATCTCCGCAACCTGACTTTCAGTCACCTTTCCCACTTTCTCCCGGTTCGGCTGAGGAGAACCCTTGGCTATCTTAGCCGCCCTCTTTAAGAGGATCGACGCCGGAGGCGTCTTGGTTATAAAATCAAAGGATCGATCCTTATAAACGGTGAGAACCACCGGGATGATAAGCCCCTTATCCTTCGCTGTCCGCTCGTTGAACGCCTTGCAAAACTCCATTATATTGATCCCATGGGGACCAAGAGCAGAGCCCACGGGAGGAGCTGGGGTAGCCTCACCCGCTGGTATCTGAAGCTTAACCTTTGCCAGCACCTTTTTCTTTGCCATCTTCTCTCCGAATAGCCAAAAAATAAGTTAACTTGTTCCCTTTTACCCTGTTCACCCCTCTCACACCTTCTCCACCTGGAGGAAATCGAGCTCCACCGGGGTGGAACGGCCGAAGATGGTCACCATCACCTTGAGCGTGTGCCTCACCTCGTTCACCTCCTCCACCCTGCCGGTAAAACTGGTGAAGGGACCGTCGATTATCCGAATGAGCTCCCCTTTCTTGAAGGCAAACTTGGGCTTCGGCTTCTCTATCGATTCCTCCATCTTCTCCACTATCTCCTTAACCTCCTCCTCAGTAAGAGGGGTTGGCTCCTTGCCTGAACCTACGAAGCCGGTCACCTTGGGAGTGCTCCGCACCACATACCAGGTATGATCATCAAGCTCCATCTTCACCAGGATATAACCGGGGAAGAACTTACGAGGGGTTATCACCTTCTTCCCCCCCTTTATCTCCACCACATCCTCAGTGGGGATAAGGATCTCCTCTATCTTATCCTCCAACCCCAACGCCTTCACCCGCTGCTCCAAACTCTCCTTCACCTTCCTCTCAAAACCGGAGTAGGTGTGAACCACATACCATCTCTTCTCGCCCATAACCTCAACCCCTGCCAAATATAGCAAAGACCTCCCTCACCAGATAAAGAAGGCTAATATCCACCAAGTATAGGAAGATGGCGAAGATAAACACCGTGATCAACACCACAATGGTGGTCGAATATACCTCCTTGCGGCTGGGCCAGGTGACCTTCTTCAGCTCTATTATTACCTCTGAAAGAAATTTCTTTATCTTAGTAAACACCCCAATTTCCCCATCCAGGTTTCAAGGCTCAAAAATAATGGCAGGCCAGGAGGGATTCGAACCCCCACCCCCCGGATTTGGAGTCCGGTGCTCTACCAGTTAGAGCTACTGGCCTTTGCCACCATCTTTCCCTTCTGCCTCACCTTACCTCCTTGTGAACGGTATGCTTACGGCAGAAGGGACAATACTTTTTCAATTCAAGCCGCTCCGGCGTTTTCTTCTTATTCTTGGTAGTGGTGTAATTCCTTCTCTTACAGGAGCTACACGCCAAGGTGATGATGACCCGCATCTACGCTTCCCTACTTGATTATTTCGGTGACGGTGCCAGCACCTATCGTCCTTCCACCCTCACGAATAGCAAACCGTAACCCCTTCTCCATCGCTATCGGCGTGATCAGGTCTATCCGTAAATTCACATT
>Ga0190338_1000105_pt1 | contig 15537 bp, 10 predicted proteins | sample 4872041112_MG_FD_163434 | JGI IMG/M metagenome (GOLD analysis project Ga0190338, IMG submission 163434) | Hydrothermal vent sediment bacterial communities from Southern Trench, Guaymas Basin, Mexico - 4872-04-11-12_MG | ecosystem: Environmental > Aquatic > Marine > Hydrothermal vents > Sediment ... | reverse complement strand
GCTAAATTTTCAAAAACTTTACCTGAGAAAATTATCTGTTGTTCCTATGCTTCAAAAAATGTTCATAGTAAATTGGGATATGATAAAAACAAAATGGTTGTTATTCCAAATGGGTTTGATTTGGATATATTTTTTCCAGATAGAAAAGGGAGAGAAAAAATTAGAAAAGAACTGGGTATAGATGAAAAAACAATTGTTGTTGGTTTTTTCGCCAGATTTGATCCCCTAAAGGACCATAAAAATTTTTTTGAAGCGGCCAAAATAGTGCATAAAGTTTACCCGGATGTTCATTTTCTTTTATGTGGAGATGGAATTAATTGGGAGAATAAAAAACTAAGAGAATGGATAAAAAAATCAGGCGTTGAAAAGATAACTCATCTTCTTGGAAGGCAAGATGATATGAAAAATATCTATAATTCAATTGATGTTTTTTGTTCTTCTTCTTTCAGCGAAGGTTTTCCTAATGTAATTGGCGAGGCAATGGCCTGCGGAGTTCCTTGTGTTGTAACAGATGTTGGAGACTCGGCAATTATTGTGAAAGATACTGGTTTTGTAGTTCCACCAAAAAAGCCACAAGCATTGGCTAAAGCAATAATAAAAGTGATAGAGATGGGTAAAGAAAAAAGAAGAGAGTTAGGAAAAAAGGCAAGAGATAGGATTAGGCAAAATTTTTTGATAGAGAAAGTGGTAAAAAGATATGAAAATTTATATAGAAATTTTTAGAAAAAAATAAATGAAAATTTTATATATCATTACAAAATCTGAAGCAGGGGGAGCGCAAACTCATATTTGGCAGTTGGGCAAATATTTTATTGGAAAGGGTTATAAAATAGGAGTAATGAGTTATCCTGGTGGTTGGCTGGAAAAAGAAGTTAAGAAATTAGGAGCGAAGTTTTATCCTAATTATTTTTTGTCAAATTCTATAAATCCAATTCGGGATTTTAGAGCAATAAAAGAGATTAAAAAAACAGTTGAAGATTTCAAGCCAGATTTAATTTCTTGTCATAGCACAAAAGCAGGGTTTTTGGGAAGGTTGGCAATTAGAAATAAAATTCCAACTATTTTTACTGCTCACGGATGGGCTTTTACAGAAGGGGTGCCCTTTTTAAGGAGATATTTTGCAATTTTGGCTGAGAAAATAGCTGGAAAATTTTGCTCAAAAATTATTTGTGTCTCAGATTTTGATAAAAAATTGGCTTTAAAATATAAAATTGCCTCTCCGGATAAATTAACAGTTATTCATAATGGAGTTGAAATCTCGCAGGATGATACAGATATTAAACAGAAAGATGTGGAAGGAATTATCAAGATAGTTTTTGTTGGAAGATTGGCTAAACCAAAAGACCCTTTATTATTGCTTAGGGCATTTAATGACTTGCCTTTTGAATTAAAAAATAAAACTCGGATTTTTATTATTGGGGAGGGACCAAAGAGAAAGGAATTGGAAAAATTTATTAAAGAAAATAAGTTAGAGGAAAGAGTAAAACTTTTGGGTGGTATACCCCGAGAAAAAGTTTTTGAAGTTTTAAAGAAATCTGATATTTTTGTTTTAATTTCAAATTGGGAGGGTTTTCCTCGATCAATTTTGGAAGCAATGAGTTGTAATTTGCCTGTTATTGCCTCAGATGTGGGTGGAGTAAAAGAGGCAGTAGATGAAAGTTGCGGGATTTTGGTAAAAAGAGGAGACAAAGAAAGAATAAAAAACGCTTTGGAGAAATTATTAAAAAATCCACCCTTAATTAGAGAAATGGGCAAGAGAGCAAAGGAAAAAGTAAAAAAAGAATTTTCTTTAGATAAAATGCTCAAGAAGACCGAAAAAATTTATCAGAGACTCTATAAGAGTTGATTCACTTTATTGGACCGAGACTTTATTTTTATTTTCAAAGAAATTTTTTTATAGTAAAATAGAAAAACATTATTATGAGAAAGAAAACGTTTTTCCAAAAAAGGAAAACTTTTTTTCTGGTTTTCACGGCAGTATTGCTAATTCTGCCCCATTTTGTTTTTGCTGATACTTTTGGCCAAAAAATTAATTTTTTTATTGACCCCGGCTATGATATATCTCACAGAGAAACACTCTCTGCTACTTTGCGCCATATCGGAGTTAAAGCCTATTTTTATATAGAAGACAATTGGTGGAATACATTATCTGATCAAGAAAAACAGGAGACTTTGGATAATATTATAGCATTGTCTCAGGAATTTGATAAAAAAATTTACCCAATCCTCACAAACATTTATGGAACAGAATGGAGACCAGGGATAGATAAGGATTATCGAATCACAATTTTGTTCCATCAAATGAGAGAAGGAATTGGAGGTTATAACCGAAGTATAGACGAATATTTAAAAGTACAAGCACCGGAATCTAATCAGAGAGAAATGATTTACTTAAATGTAAAATACTTACCAACCTCCTTAATAAAAAGTTATCTGGCACATGAATTTACTCATTTAATTACTTTTTATCAAAAGGAGAAACTTTCTGGAGTACAGGAAGAAGTTTGGTTAAATGAAGCACGGGCAGATTACTCACCAACCCTTCTTGGATATGATGATGAACTTCTGGGAAGCAATCTAGAGGCAAGAATAAAAGAGTTTCTAAATTCACCAAATGATTCTCTATGTGAATGGAAAAACAAAAAAGCAGACTATGGAATAGTAAACTTATTTACCCAATATTTAGTAGATCATTATGGAATAGAAATTCTTAAAGACTCTTTACATACAAAGAAAAAAGGGATTGAGGCAATAAATTATGCTTTAGAAAAAAACGGTTTTGAAAAAACTTTCCAAGATATTTTTTTAGATTGGGTTCTGGCTCTTTATTTAAATGATTGTTCCTATGGTTCATTTTATTGTTATAAAAATGAAAACCTTCAAAATTTAAGAATCACCCCCGCTCTGGTTTTTCTGCCAACAACGCAGAAAACAAAAATTTCTCTAGTTTATAATATCAAAGACTGGTCTGCGCGCTGGTTTAAAATTATTGGGGGCAACAAAGGCCTTGAAGTAGAGATTAAAAATTTAGATGCGCCAAATCTTATTGTTCCTTATATCGTTAAGAAAAACGGTACAGAGATTTCAATAGAAAGATTAGAAATTCCAGAGGCATCTAAAACGATTTCTTTACCTACCTTTGCTAAGGAGAATATCTCTTTAATTCTTATTCCAACTGTTGGATACAAAACCTCTGGTTTTGGGAAAAACGAATCAACATATCATTTTGAAATAAACATCTCGACGCTTGCTGACGAAACTCCCCAAGAGCAACCTACAAAGCCCATAAATCAAATGACAATTGAGGAACTAAAGGCAAAAATTTTAGAAATTCAACAAGAAATATTAAGACTTCAAAAGTTGTTGAATGAATTACTTGCGCAACAGAGTATCAGCTGCAAAAAAATAACTAAAAATCTCTATTACGGAATGATGAATGATCCTCAGGTAAGATGTCTCCAAGAATTTCTGAAGAGTCAAGGAGAAGATATTTATCCTGAAGGGCTTATCACCGGCAATTTTTTAAAACTCACAAAACAGGCGGTTATGCGATTTCAAGAAAAATACAAAGAGGAAATTTTAGAACCTTTGGGACTTTCTCATGCCACCGGCTTTGTGGGCCCAAAAACAAGAGCAAAAATCAATCAAATGTTAAAGGAAGGTTAGTTTTAATAAAAAACAGTTATTGTGAGATAGGGTTCTCTTTTGAAATATAATGAGTGACGAAGAGAAAGAAAATTCTCAAAATAAGGTTAATTATGAAAAAACATCAGTCAACTTTTGAAAAAACTCTTTTGACTATTATTAAAACCGGCATCTTTCTTTTATTGTTTGCTCCTTTGGTTGTAAACAGGAATTTCTTTTTCCCTTTTGTGTCTCCAAAAGGATTTTATATAATGGCTCTCTCGGAAATTATTATTGCTGCCTTTCTAATTTTAATTTTGTTTTTCCCAAAATATAGACCTTCTTTTAATCGCGTGATTATGGGTATCACTTTGTTTATTTTTGCTCTTTTTTTATCAACAATTTTTTCCGTCTCTTTTTCAAAAAGTTTTTTCTCAAACTGTGAAAGAATGACAGGGTTTTTGTTTTATCTTCATCTTTTTGGTTTAATTTTTGTATTTGTTTCTGTTTTAGAAAAGAAAGATTGGATGAGGATATTTTTCGCTTCCATTTTAATAGCGACGATTGTCTCGCTCATTGAATTGGTAACCCGTTTTTTCAAAGAAGACCTTTTCTCTTTTACCGCAAGAGGTGGTTCAACATTAGGAAATAGTTCTTTTTTTGCTACTTATCTTTTGTTTAATATATTTTTTGCAATTTATCTGATGGCATTGTCTTGTAGAAAAAAGAGGTTATTTTTTCCTATTTTCTTTTTGTTGTTTTTTCTTTGTGTTTCTTTATTTTTAAGTGGGGGAAGGGCAGCATCTTATTCTTTTTGCATAGGCGCATTCTTAATTTTTCTTTTTTATATAAGTTTTTGCTGGTCAAATTCTAAAATAAAATTTCTTGGGAAGATAGCACTTCTCATTACGCTTTTTGCTATCATTTTTGGAATTATTCTTCTTTGTATCCCAGGAAGCATATTCCAGAACCAACTTGCAAAACTTTCTTCCAAAGCAAGACCTCTTGCATGGCAGATGGCTTTAAAAGGCGCAAAAGAGAGACCTTTTTTTGGCTGGGGTCTTCAAAACTTTGATCTAGTTTTTGCTCGATATTTTAACCCGTGTTTCTTTTTAAAAGAATGTGGAGGAGAAATTTGGTTTGATAGGGCCCATAACGTTATTTTTGATACCCTAATCGAAAGCGGAATTTTTGGACTTCTTGCCTATCTTTTGATATATTTCTTTTCATTTGGCATTTTATGGAAGAGATATTTTAAAGAAAAAACAAAAGAAGATTTCTGGAAGGCGAGCGTTTTTACTTCTTTGTTGGTGGCTTACTTTCTTCAGAATTTAACTGTCTTTGATATGCCAATTAGCCTACTTTTCTTCTTTCTAACTCTTGGGTTTGTAGCCTCTTCTTTGAAAGAACCCGAAAAAACACAAGGTCCAGAGAAATCCTCATCAATTAAATTCTTCATGGGCTTTTTAATTCTTTTTCTTTTTTCCTTTTCGTTTTTGAAATTTATAATCTTGCCAGCAGAGGCTTCCTATTTGTTTATAAAAGATATAAGCTTATCAGATTCCAAAGAGAGAATGGGCCTTTTTGAAAAAATTTCAAAAATGACTCCATTTTCTATATATCAGATGAGGGTTTACCTTGCTAAAACCTATTTATTTCTTGCTTCAAAAAAGCAGGCCTCAAAAGAAGAAGGGGAGTTTATAGCAGAAGAACTGGAAAAAACTCAAAAAGAGATTCCATCAGATTTAAAGACTTCTCTTTTACTCTCCGATATTTATTTAATTTTAGCAAGAGATTTTAATGAGAATACTATAAAAAAAGCGGAAGAAAATGCAGAGAAGGCAATTAAAATAAGTCCTCAAAACCAACAAGGATATTGGCTTCTTGCAGAAATTAAACTCTCAAAAGGAGATTGCAAAACCGCCTTCTCTCTTGCAAAATATGCTTATGATTTAGAACCAAGAGCTCAAACCTCTCTTTCGGTTCTTTCTAAAGTTTGGAATATCTGTAAAGATAAACTACCCTCTAAAGAGCAAGGAAAAAGTTTTTAAAAGAATATAAACATCCAAAAGTAAGGACCTATTTTTTATATAATAAAGATCGTATTCAAACTTTTCTAAACTATCTATAATAGACCTGGCATATCTAAATTTTATTTGGGCCCAACCAGTAAATCCAGGTTTAATTATATGGCGGAGATGATAATAAGGTATTTCTTTTTCTAATTTTTCTACAAACTCAGGTCGCTCAGGCCTTGGTCCTATCAATGAAATATCTCCTTTTAATACATTAATCATTTGGGGGAGTTCATCTAAATGCGCCCTTCTTAAAATTTTCCCAACTTTGGTTATTCGGGGATCATTTTTTTCTGCCCAAAGAGGGCCGCTTGTTTCTGCATTAGGAACCATTGAGCGAAATTTGATTAGATAAAATACTACTTTGTCTTTACCTACCCTTTTCTGTTTATAAAAAATAGGCCCCTTGTCTTCCAACTTAATTGCTATAGCAATTGGAAGCCATAAAAACAAGGTGATAGTTAAAATAAGGCTGGCAAGAAATATATCTAATACCCTTTTTGCTCTATCATAAAAACCTTTTTTTCCTTCTTTAAGATTATTGATAAACCAAGAATAGTCTATAAACTCAACAGGTATTCTTTGGAAGATTATTTCATAGATCTCATCTAAGTTTAAAATGTCAACCCTTTTTAAAAGAAGATCAAAAAAAAGATGCTCCTTTTCTTTGTCTATTTTAAATTTTTCTGCCAAAACTAAAAGATTAAAGTCTACCTTACCTTTTGACTTTATTATTTCTTTGAGGTTTTTTTCATCAACGAAGCCTCCAAAATGCCAACCCAATTGAGGGTTTTTAATTAATTGATTGGCTAACTTTTCTGAAGATTGATTGATGCCAAAAATAACCATTTTATATCGAAAGTGTTTTGAATATAAAAAAAGAGCCAATTTCCTCCAAGAAAAAACAAAGACACAGAAAATAAGAGAAAAATTAATTAAATTTTGCTTAGGAGTAATTTGGAAATTTTTAAAAAAATAAAAAAACAAGGAGGAGGAAACAATAATAAAAATAAAAAGAAAAACTACTTTTCCAATCAAGGAGAAGTTATTTTTTAGAGCATAAAGATCATATCCCCCCTCTATAGCAAAAAGAAAAAGCCACAAAAGAAACAACATTGAAAACGGAAAAAGATGTTGTAAAAAAACCTGAAGGTTAAAATCTTTTCCAAAGCCTATCAATAGGGATATAATTAAAGCAAGGAAGAATAAAAGAATATCCCCAAAGAGTAAAAAATTTTTTCTAAAAGATAATCCGAAATCCATTATTTTATTTTATCTTCCATTGTTTTTCTAATCAAACATGAGCCAGGCAATAATAAGAAATTTTTTGAAGATTTTAATTTTAATTGCTACATATTTTTTATTACTTAATCCATATATTATTGCTCCTTTTTATTTTGGCTTTATTACTTCAAAATATCTCTACATTCTCGCCCTCACAGAAATTATTATATTCTCTGGCATTTTTCTGTTTCTTATTGAAAAGCCCGGATTTTTTAAAATAAGCCCCCTCTTTATTTTTATAATTGGCTTTGTTTCAATATCCTTTATTGCTTCCGCAGAAAGCATAAACCCTATTTTGAGTTTTTTTGGCAAATTTGATCGTTCAACAAGTACAATATTATTATTGCACCTTTTTGGTTTTTTGATGGTAGCATCAATGTTGTTTAGGGTAAATCAATGGCAGGAATTTTTTCTTTTTTCATCCATTGTAGGCTCTTCAATTTCATTATGCCTTATAGGATCATATTTTGGTATTCTAGACAAATCCAATCTCAAAAGTGGGGTTACTTTTGGCAACAGTTCTTTTTTAGGAACATATCTTGTTTTTGTTTTCTTTCTTTCTTTGTATTTTATTTTAGAAAGAAATCTGCCAAAAAAACTCCTTATTTTTGAAAAAAAAGAGATTAGATTTATTGGTTTTTTGGCTGCCTTTTTGGCTGCCCTTGCTCTTTCTTTAAGCGGAGGAAGGGCCGCTACCTTGTCTACCTTTTCTTGCCTAATTTTAATTTTGATTTTTTATTTTTGTTTTAAAACTTTTTGTTTTAAAACAAAAAACAAACTCAATTTAGTAAAAAAAGTTTTATTGATCTTAACGCTTCTTTTTATTTTAATATTCTTGGTTTTACTTCATTGGCCCCAAAGTATAGTTCAAAAAATTCTTATTCCTTATGGAATGAAAGCAAGATTCATAGTTTGGCAGGGAAGTTTAGAGGCAATAAAAGAAAGACCCATTTTAGGTTTCGGGCCAGAGACATTTGAATTAGTTTATGTAAGACATTTTAACCCGGCCTTATTTTTACCAGAAGGAGGTGGGGAAGTTCGTTTTGATAAAGCACATAACATTATATTTGATACTCTTATATCTTCAGGAATTTTAGGCCTTATTTTCTATCTTGCTATTTTTGCCTACGCTTTTTATTTTCTTTTTAAAGGTTTTTTAAAACAAAAAATTACCTTTGGAACGTTTTCTTGCTTCTTCGGTCTTCTTTTTACCTATTTCCTTCAAAATCTTACAGTATTCGACACCCCCTCAAGTTATTTTTATTTTTTCTTAGTTCTTGGATATTTGGTTTCCTTGGATCAGAAAACTGCCCTAATGTCCCAGAAGATAAAGGCATCAAAAATTGCTGCCGCCATCTTTTTTCTTTTTATATTCTCTCTTCTCTTTTATTATTTGCCAATAAACCAAACAAGATCTGTTTATTTAATGGCTTGGATTTCAAACAGAAACCTTTCCTCATCACAAAGAATGGCAATTTTTGAGAAAATAGAAAAACTCTCTTTGTTTGGAAGGTATCAGGCAAGAGAAAAATACGCTCTTAAAGTAAAAGATCTTTTCTCTAAGGGTAAGGCTTCAAAAAAAGAAGTTGATTTTGCTCTTGAAAATTTTGAGAAGAATATTAAAGAAGTGCCATACGATTATTATAGTATGATTTTGCTTGCCAAAACATATAATTATTTTGGGAAGGAAGATAGAGAAAAATTAAAAAGGGCAGAGAAGATTTTAAAAAAAGCCATAAAACTGAGCCCAAAAAATCTATATGCTTATTGGTATTTAGTTGAAAATAAAATTCTTCAAGGAGAATACAAAGAGGCCCTTTTTGTAGCAAATTCTGCTATTCAAATAGAGAAAAGAGATTTTTACTCACATCTTCTTTATTTAAAGATTCTAAAAAAGATGGGAAAAAATCAATTGGTAGAAGAGAAAGAAAAAGAAATTCAAAAACTTTTCCCTGAAAAAACACAAGAGGAAATTCAAAAAGAAATACAAAAATTATGAGAAAAGAAGTATTCATCTTAGATTGCGATTATATAAAAAAGGGGGATCGCTCAATTATAAGAATTTGGGGAAAAACAAAAGAAGGAAAAACCGCTGTTTTGTTTGTAGAGGATTATTATCCTTATTTTTTTGTGCTACCGATCGACCCTCAAAAAGCTAAAGAAGAAATTGAGGAAATTTTAAAAAAAGCAAAACAGCCTATAAAAGAAATAAAAATTACAAAGAGAAAACTTAAAGGAGAAGAAAAAGAGGTAATTCAAATTACCTGTTTTAGAGCCTCCCATACTCAAAAGGTAAGAGATTTAATAAAAGTTTTGGAAAAAGAAAGAGGAGGCTCGGGCTCTATAATTAATGAGTATGAATATGAGATAAATTTCTATCGCAAATTTTTAATGGATAAAAAAATTGATGGAGCCTGCTGGATTGAAGTTGAAGGTAAAAAGATAAAGCCCGATTTTCAAGTTGATATAGCAATTTTCCCAACAAGAATAAAGCCTTTGGATATGGAAGAAAAACCAGAATTAAAGACCCTTGCTTTCGATATTGAAACCTATGAAGAAAAAGGAGAAAGGAAGATAATAATGATTTCACTTGTCTCAGAGAATTATCAGAAAGTTTTCACTTATAAGAAGGCTAAATACCCAAAATGGGTTGAGGTGGTAAAAAACGAAAAGGAACTTCTAAGAAGGTTTGTGAAAGAGGTACAAAAATTTAATCCCGACATCATTCTTACTTATTATGGAGACCCTTTTGACTTTGAAGTTTTAGACAAGCGGTGCCAAAAAAATAAAGTTAAATTAATCCTCTCCAAAGATGGACGCGAAACTAAATTTTCAAGAAGGGCAAGAATTTCGGCAGCAAGATTGAACGGAGTTGTTCATATAGATCTTTTTAACTTTATCCAAAATATTTTGTCCCCAAATTTACAAACCGAAGTATTAACTTTAGATGCGGTAGCAGGAGAACTTGTAAAAGACCAAAAAATTCAACTTGAGTTTGAGGAAATAATTGAGGCGTGGCGTAGAGAAAAAGATTTAGAGAAACTTGCTAAATATTGCAAAAAAGATAGCGAGTTAACTTTTAAGTTAGGTCAAATCTTACTCCCCCAAATTTTTGAGCTTTCAAAAATTGTGGGACAAACGCTTTTTGATGTTTCAAGAATGACCTATAGCCAATTAGTTGAGTGGCATCTTTTAAGAAAGGCAAATGATAAAAATGAACTTCTGGCCAATCAACCTAAATTTGACCAGATTCTTCAGAGAAAGCGATTTACTTATACAGGAGGATTTGTCAAGGAGCCAATTGGAGGAATTCATAAAAACTTAGCGGTTTTGGATTTTAGATCTTCCTATCCAAGTATTATCATTACCTTTAATATCTCTCCGGAAACTTTTCAATGTAAGTGCTGCAAGAACAAAGGTTTGAAAGTGCCTGAACTTAATTATTGGTTCTGTAAAAAGAAAAAGGGCTTTATTCCCGAGGTTTTGGAAGAATTGATAAAAAAGAGGCTCGTAATAAAAAGTCAGCTTAAAGGGCTGAAAAAAGACTCCTTTGAATATGAAACTTTAAACAACCGTCAATTTGCAATAAAAACAATTCTCAATGCTACCTATGGTTATATGGGATTTCCTGCCTCTCGTTATTACTGTAAAGAGTGTGCAGAAAGTGCAGCAGCGTTTGGAAGATATTGGATTAAAGAAATTATTAAAGAGGCCGAGAATTTTGGTTTAATTGTGATTTACGGAGACACCGATTCAATCTTCGTGAAGGCAAAAAATGATATAGAAAAAGAAGCTAAGAAATTTTTGAAATATATTAATAAAAAACTACCTGGAATGATGGAATTAGATTTGCAGGGAATTTATTTGAGAGGGATCTTTATTCCAAGAGGAATAGCTCCTGGTACTGCTAAAAAGAGATATGCTCTTCTTTCAAAAGATGGAACTCTTCTTATAAGAGGGCTTGAGATAGTAAGAAGAGATTGGTGTAATTTGGCAAAAGAAGTTCAGCGAAGAGTATTGGAGTTTGTATTAAAGAAAGAGGACATTAAGGGGGCAAAAAATTATGTTCAGAAAGTAATCAAAAACCTTGTTGATAGGAAAATAACTTTAAGAGATTTAACAATTTATGAAGATCTAACAAAACCAATAGAAGAATACAAATTGATCTCCCCTCATGTTATGGCAGCAAAAAAAATGAAAGAGAAGGGAATTGAAGTAGAGCCGGGTCAAACGATTATGTTTGTCATCACAAAGAAAGGGAAAACAATTTCAGAGAAAGCAGAGCCTGTAGAGTTTGCAAAAATTCAAGATATTGATGTCAATTATTACATTCACCATCAAATCATTCCCGCCACCTTAAGAGTCTTGAAAGTTTTAGGGATAGATGAAAAAGATTTATTATGATAATCTAAAAAAATGAAAAACATAATTCAGGAGACAAAGAAACAGATCAAAAATTTAAAAATTCAGGGGGCAACTAACATTGCAAAAGCCTCAATTTTGGCAGTTTATACCTATGCAAAAAAAGAGAAATTCAAAAATCACAAAGACTTTTATAAAAAAATTCTCAGAGTAGCAAAAGAATTAGCTTTTGCTCGTCCTACTGAACCTTTAACACAAAATGCAATGAGATTTTTGTTATCAGAAATCCAGGATAAAAAAGATTTAGAAGTAGCAAAAACCCAACTTTTGAATGCCTGCGATAAAATGCTTGAGATTTTAGAGACAGCAAAAGAGAAGATTGCAAAATATACCTCCAATGTTATTGAAAACAGCGATAAAATTTTTACCCATTGTCATTCTTCAACTGTTGAAAAAGGATTAATTTTAGCGAAAAAGAAAGGAAAAGCATTTGAGGTTTATAATACTGAGACAAGACCACTTTTTCAGGGAAGAATTACGGCAAAAAATTTAACAAAAGCAGGCGTTCCTACCACAATGGTTGTTGATTCCTCTGCCGGATTTCTAATTTCAAAATATTCAGGAAAGGAATTAATGATGACAAAAGTTTTAATTGGTTGCGATGCTATTTTAAAAGACGGCTCAATCATTAACAAAATTGGCAGTTTTGGAATTTCTCTTTCGGCATACTATGAGAAAGTCCCCTTATATATAGTGACATCACTTTTAAAGTTTACGCCAAAATCTTGGATAAAAATTGAAAAAAGATCGCCAAAAGAAATCTGGAGAAACGCCCCAAAAGGCTTAAAAATTATTAATTTTGCTTTTGATATTGTTCCGGCTAAATTTATCAAGGGAATAATCTGTGAAAAAGGTCTTATAAAACCAAGCCAAATTAAAACGGCTATAAAAGAAACATATCCATGGATTTTTACAACTTCTCACATCTTGCAATAGGGAAAAAGCCAAAGGGAGATTCAATAATTGCTTTATTTAAAATTACTCCCAAAAAAGGACTGGATTTAGAGAAAGTAGCTAATGCTGTAGCAGCTGAGTCTTCGGTTGGTACTTGGACTCATCCTTATACTTTAAATAAGAAAATTTTTGATAGGTTGGCAGCAAGGGTTATTTTCATTGACAGAAAGACTAATTTGATAAAAATTGAATACCCAATTGAACTTTTTGAAAGAGGTAATATTTGCCAGCTTTTATCCACAATTGCAGGCAATATTTTCTCAATGAAAATTGTAAAGGATTTGCGTTTAGAAGATGTAGAATTGCCAGAAAAATACATTAATGATTTTTTAGGCCCTTGTTTTGGGTTAGGAGGGGTAAGAAAAATATTTGGCATCTATGATCGCCCAATAATTGGATGTATTATAAAACCTAAAGTTGGTCTCTCGCCTCAAAAGACAGCAGAAATAGCCTATAAAGTTTTCAAGAATGGAGTAGATTTAATAAAAGATGACGAAACCTTAACCGATATGAAATTCTCCAAATTTGAGAAAAGAGTGAAGGAAGTAATTAAAGTAAGGCAAAAAGCCGAAAGAGAAACAGAAGCAAAAAAGGTGTTTGTATTTAATGTTACTTCTCCAATTGATGAAGCAATAAAAAGGGCAGAATTGGTTAAAAAATATGGTGGAAGATGCGTGATGGTAGATGTGGTTTCAATGGGGTTTTCAGCTTTAGATTATTTTAGGCGTCAAAATTTTGAACTAATTATTCATGGACATCGGGCAGGACATTCAGCTTTTACCAGAGATAAAAACCATGGCATTTCAATGCTTGTTTTAGCAAAACTTTTAAGACTGGTAGGAATTGATCAACTTCATACCGGCACTGTGGTGGGAAAAATGGAGGGTAAAAAGGAAGATGTGATAAAAATCAATGAATTTTTAAGAGGGAAATTTGGGAAGCTAAAGCCAGTCTTGCCAATTGCCTCTGGTGGAATGCACCCTGGTCTTGTTCCAAAATTAATTAAAATTTTAGGCAAAGATCTTGTAATTAACTTTGGAGGAGGAATTCATGGACATCCAAAGGGGTCTGAAGCAGGAGCAAGAGCAGTTTATCAGGCAATTGAGGCTACAATGAAGAATATTTCCTTGGAAGTATATGCAAAGACGCATAAAGAATTAAGAGAAGCTCTTGAGTATTGGAGCCAATAGACAATAAACTATAAACTATGAAGAAATCAATTTTTAATTTAAAAGCAAAAATCATTGATATTGAAGCAAAAGTTGCTTGGATTGTGGTTTTAAACAAAATAGATTGCCAAAAATTAGGAATTAAGCCCGGCGATGGTTTGGTAATGCATCTTAAAGGACAAAGTATTGGAGTGTATGTAGATGTTACAGATGATTTAGTTAAAGAGGGTGAGGTAGGAATTTTTGAAGATTTATCTCATAGATTTGAAATTGAAGAGGGAGAGAAGCTTGAGTTTTCACTTCTTGGCAAACCTCAATCTTTAGATGCGATTCAGAAAAAACTTTTAGGAAATGAGTTAACCTATAAAGAAATGTATTCTATTGTTTCTGATATCGTCTCTCGCAAATTAAATGATGTAGCAGTAGCGTTTTTTGTTGCTTCTTCCTTTTTTGAAAAAATTTCAAATAAAGAGCTCTTTTATTTAACAAAAGCAATGGCAGAGACTGGTAAAAGAGTTAGATTCCCAGGCGTTGTTGCTGATAAACATTCAGTCGGAGGGCTTTGTGGAAATGAAACCACCCCGATAATTGTTCCAATTATTGCAAGTTTTGGAATTTATATTCCAAAAACTTGCTCCCGTGCAATTACCTCAGCTTCGGGCACTGCCGATACAATGGAAACTGTAGCTAAGATTTCTTTTTCAACAAGAGAGTTAATTGAAATTGTTGAAAAAACAAAAGGGTGCATTGTTTGGGGGGCAGGGGATATTGTTCCCTCAGACGCAAGAATAATTGAGGTAGCAAGTCAGCTTTTAGTTGAATCTTATCCAAAACTAATTTCGAGCATCGTTGCCAAAAAAGCGGCAATGGGAGTGAAATATTTAGTGATTGATATTCCGGTAAACAAATATGCAAAGATAAAAAACAAAAAAGAAGCCAAAGAACTTAAAAGATTGTTTGAGGAAATTACCAAAAGATTCGGAATAAAAACTTTTGTTTCAATTAACTATGTCAAAGGACCAATTGGAAGAGGAATTGGCCCCGCTCTGCAGATTCGTGATGATCTCTTAGTGTTAGAACAAAAAGAAAATCGACCAAGAGATTTAGAAAAAAGAGCGATAGAACTTGCAGGCCATATTTTAGAACTTGTTGGTAAAGCCAAAAAAGGAAAGGGAAAAGAAATAGCGAAATCATCGCTTGCTTCTGGGAAGGCTTTAGTAAAGTTTAGAGAAATAGTTAAAGCTCAAGGCGGTGATCCAAAAATTAGTTCTGATAAAATTAAGCTGGCTGAGGTAAAACATGAAGTAAAAGCTAAAAAATCAGGAAAAGTAAAAGAAGTCATCAACTGTCATTTATCAGAAATTGCCCGAATTTTAGGGGCGCCATTTATAAAAGGAGCAGGTATTTATTTAAACAAAAAACAAGGAGAAAAGTTTAAAAAAGGAGAGACTCTTTATATTTTATATACCCCAACTAAATTTCGATTAGAAATGGCTCTAAAAACTCTCAGAAAGAAAAAATTGTTTTTGACAGAGTGAAGATTATTCAATAAAAAATTCAATACAATAAGTTTGAAATGAAAGTAGTAATAGATACCAATCTTTTTGTGGCAGGATATTTTAATAAAGATAGTGCCTCAGCAAAAATTTTGGAAATGGCAAGAAGAGGCAAGGTTCAGGTTCTCTGGACAGAAGAAATAAAAAAGGAAGTAGAAAGAATTATTCAGAACATCAAAGCAAAAAAGAAATTTCAAAAAGGAGTTAAAGAAATTTTTAAAGAAGAAAATAAGATTGAGCCGAGATTCAAAATTAAAGAAATAAAAGAAGATCCAGATGATAATAAATTTTTAGAATGCGCCTATTTTGGAGAAGCAAAAACAATTATAAGCAATGATAGACACTTGCTTTCCCTCGGAAACTTTCAAGGAATTCCAATTCATACTCCAAAAACCTTTGTTGAGTTATTCGGAAAATGATCTCTCTTAATTCTCTCTCTCTTTTTTGAGAGGG
>Ga0190338_1000104_pt1 | contig 15828 bp, 28 predicted proteins | sample 4872041112_MG_FD_163434 | JGI IMG/M metagenome (GOLD analysis project Ga0190338, IMG submission 163434) | Hydrothermal vent sediment bacterial communities from Southern Trench, Guaymas Basin, Mexico - 4872-04-11-12_MG | ecosystem: Environmental > Aquatic > Marine > Hydrothermal vents > Sediment ... | reverse complement strand
AATTTCTTATTTCTTCTTTTAATGCTTCAATTTCATTACTAATTGCTAGAATTTCTTTTCCTAATAACTCGTCAAACGGTAATTGTTTAAGATCTTCCTTTGTAACATGTCGCAACTTAATACTTTCTGTAATTTCCTCTAGAATACGATGGAATTCATCGAAAATAATTATGTTCGCGTTTCGGGCAAATTTGTAATAATTTCCATGATTTGTAACAATAATTCCTCGTTGTTTTAGTATTTCATTTGCATGGTGAATAGCTGCGTAGTAAGGGCATTTCGTGTCATCACAATCGACGGATTTATAGTTACACGGAGCTATATCAACTGTCGTGTTGTACACAGGGCACTTGTAATTTGATTTTCCTTTAATAACAAAAAGACCATATTTTTCAGCCAATTGATCTTGTAACGCACGATATGGTTCAACGATAATTGCCGGTGCTTCTACTTTTGCTTTTGCTAAAAACAGTATTGTTTTACCAAATCCTGTTGGCGCCTTGAGTATTATGTTTGTATCCTCCGCTGGTAACAATTTTTTAAGTACTTCAAGTTGTCCTGAACGTAATTGAGGAACAAACACAACAGGTTGTAATTCTTTCGGTGTAGGTGTCATTTCCATTTCTACTTCTTTAGCTTCAATCTCATATAGTTCTTTTGCTGGTTTCATGAAATTCTTATATTTACATGCATTGCATAACTCCAGTGGAACACTTATCCTGCGTTTTATCGCAGCACACGAAATCTCATATCGAGAAGCACTTTCTACTGTGCGCAGCACTTCTTTTTCTGGTAATGGTGGATCGTTTCGTGAATTCCAAATGAGCATTAAATCTTTTACGTTTTCTACCGGCAAAATCTTTGTTAAATATGCTGATAATAGAAAACATGACTCATTACGAATGCCTTCAGGAACGCCGTTTAGTAATTTCTTTAGACACGGTGGCATGTCAGGGAAATTAATTTTCTGTGTAGAAACTGCTGACTTTGAAATTCCCAACTTTTGCTCGAGCTCTGGTAAAAGGTCCGGAAATAATCGCTTGAATAGTTCTCTGAGCACATCATATGTGTCGCCGATTTTGCCATAAGCCTCGAGCGGCTCTGTCTTGTTAATAATTTCGTATTGCACTCCCGATGGATGCAACGACGGGGGCGCGACGACGTATCCGCCCTCGCCCTTGATATCGATTTCTCCCAGCTTGTGCTGGAATTTCATCGTCCTTATTGATTTATTTGCATAAAAGTAAAGATGCACTCCACGAGACGTTTTTACGACAAGCGTTGTTTCAAATAACTTTGGTATTTTTGACTTCACATAATCAACAAGTTCTGGCGAATCTAAATCAATAACGAAAAGATTATTACTAACAGATCCTAAGACAACGCCGACATTTCGCTTTTTGCCTGAAAAGAACCAATATGCAATTTCCTCGTCGGTAGGTTTTCGCTGCATGTATGGTTCCCATTTACGACCAGGTAAAACAGATACATCTGGAATCTTGTCGCCATATTTCAGAGGAATGATACTAAATCCTAATTTACGATAAAAATTTATATATTCACGTAACGTTTCCATTTATGTCCCTCCTGTTCCTTCCTCAAACTTTCAGCCATATTTTGTAAAAGCGTATTTTTTCGCCATCATTAAATATCTCGCCATCAATAATACCTTTATTATATAGTGCTTGAACGGCATCAAATAAATCATAAAGGTCATAATTATATTTTGAAAACTCATTTATTAAATCAATTGGAATTGTGGGGTTAAGCGGCACTTTTTCTACGTGTTTTAAGTAATTTAAAAGGATATCTGTTGGTTCTGGCGGTTTGTGTTTCGCGGTCTCAATGAATTCGTGCACCTCCTGCAAGATTTTATTTATCTCGTTTTGCAATAGAAAAATAATTTTATCATATATCCATTCTTTCCACGGGTGTGGAATAAAATCGCTATTAAATAAATAAAGAGCTAACGAATAATTAAACGCGAATGACAATGAAAACAATGGTGTTCCCAATACTTCGGGACGAGAAAATATACCACGGGCGCTATCATTCATTACGATTTTCTTTGTTTTTGCGCGGGAGTCAAGTCTTCGCAAATATGTACCAATGTTATTGTCGATGTGCTCTATAATATCACCTGAATAATTACTCAATTCCTTTTCTAAATTGTAAAACGTGTTGATGTCTACTTGTTTGGCCCAATAATCCAGTGCCAAGTGATATGATAAAACGCGTTGTAACATTGCTTTTCGATGAGGTGGTTCATAAGTTGCATAATCAACCTTACCTTCATCTGAGAAATGGTATAAAATAATGACACTATGTTCCAATTTTTTCATCAGAAATTCATACATACCTGCAAGACCGGAACGTATACCAATGCTAACACGTTCGTCTTCAACCATATCATAACGCGTGAAATCTTCATATTTGTCATAATCTGCCTTTTTGAAATGGAACTCAAACGGCATCACTGCACCTCCTTGTTATTATACAGCGCGTAAATAATCGTCTTTTGCTCTTTCAATCCTGTGTATTATTATTTTATCGGGATAAATTTCAAGTATAACTTCATCTGCAGATTTAACCCACCAGCGGGGGACACTTATCTTTGGAGACGTATTCTTCGCGTTTTTGTGCAATATCTTGCGTGGAAACTTGGCAAGTAAAGAATCGTTCATGATTATCACCTTATCATTATAATATCATTATAATTCATATGTTTTTCTTAACACGCGAGTGGCAAAACACTATGGTGGTCTTATAAAACGTTTTATAAAACGTGATAAATTCATACAATGCTAATACGCAGCACACAAGCCAGCCTTTATATTATTAACATAGGAATACTATAGTATTCTTGTCTCATGCTAATATAGTAGCATGGGACAATGAGTAATGAGACAAAAATTATTTATAAATCGAAAAGCTAGAATTTGGCTTCTCTAGCTTAGAAGAGCTACGAGACCCGCTGTATTTTTATCCAACTTAAATAATTATACAGCTTTGTACAACGCGATTTATAATAATTGCAATGTTCATAGCACTTCGAGTAGAAATGAAGGTTCTCGAGTGGAAATGAAGGTGCTGCCTGTTTATATATTTTGCTATTTTACACAAAGTAATAAATTATATATATGTGAACATGCATATAGTAATAATGGAAAAACAACATGCATAGGAGGTGGTTATGATGCTTGGTGTGTTTGAGGGCATAAGAAGAAAAAGCGTGTTTAGGCCTGACATAGTGATTACAAAAGAGGCGACGGACAACGAGTACCCGCACTTCGTGCTCGAAGTCCCCAAGAAGGCGAGAGTCCAGAGAATAAAGCTAACTCCTGAGATAACCGTGTACGTTATTACATACGACGACAAGGAATATGGCCCCACGGTAGAAGTATATTCGTTACGCGAAAAAGGCGATTATGCAGTGATGTATCAAGAAGCCGTTATCCCTTAAACATATTTTTTAAATGTTGTTACTTTGTGTAAAGTAGCAAAATATACATATATAAGTATACATATGATAATAACAAAAGGATAAAGGTGATAAAAATGACCGAGAGACCCGTGGACATTTTAGGCGGCAACGAGTATGCTTTAGAGGCCATTCGTAAAATCTATGGCAAAAAGCCATGCGTCAAACAGATCTGGAAACTAGAGCTTAGACGCGAGGAAAATAAAAGAGCTTACAAGTATGTCTATAAGCGCGTTTGCTATCTCGCTGAGGTTTGCCCGTACTTAGGACTTCATATGCCTTTTAGGATTACGTCGCCGGAAGACGTAAAGCCGTATTGCGCAGGAGGTTACAAAGGTGGAGACGATTGCTTAAAGGTGTGGAAAAATGGAATTCCTTACGTCTTAAGACTTGTTTATGAGTATGAAAAACTCGAAGATAAAAAGCAAATTGTCCCACGCGGTTGGTGGTGATGAAAATGGCCAAGGTCCGCGTTACAATTGTTATCGACAAAGAATTAAATGAAGCATTTCGCGCCGCCGTCGCCAAAAAGTACGGCTACCACCACGGCGCGTTATCAAAAGTGCTCGAGGAAGCAATTAAACTGTGGTTGCAGAAAAATCAGAGCGATGTAGAATAATAATACACCTTGCTTATTTTTCATATTTTTTTATTTAATTATACCTTGCCTGTTTTTGCATATATAAACGTTATTACTTTGTGCAAAATAGTAAAGTATATATTTATGACATTGCATATTATAAAATAGAAATACCCACGCAGGAGGTGGGAGCAATGGCGTGTAAACTTTACGTAAAGTTTACAAACGGACAAACACTTGTATTTGATAACGATAGTTATAGTTGGCACTGGGACGAAGATAGAACACTAGTAGTAGAAAAAAATGAATCAGGTGATTATATCGTAATTCCTTACGACAACGTGTTATACTTTGAAGTTAAATCAAGCAAATAATAGCGCGTTCACACCCCGCCCTTCGCTTTTTTATATTTTTGTTTTTTATAAGGAGGTGGTTATGATGGTAGCGGACTTAATCGTTGGGTTTGGCAGAAAGGTTAAGCACGAGGCTATTCCGTTTATAAAGAAAAAAGTTGAAAAGGAAGGCTGTGTTTACTATTTGGACGTTGCCATTATCTTTGGAGTTTCAGCCACGACGGCAAGAAACTGGTTTTTAGAGTTGGCTCGTAAAAATCTTGACAGGTATTTTTATGACTCTGGTTGTTTGTACCTAAAGCGTAACGTTAAGAAATAATGGCAAACATTTATATATTATACAATATATAATAATAATGGTCCTCCTGGCCGCCGCCCAAAGATAAATGATGAACAGCGCCTAGTCTGAGCCACACAGCGATGATGAAAGTGCCCTCCTCTGATGATTTTATTCAAAAATTTGTAACAATGTGGATTAGTTTAAGCCAAAAACCCACATATTTAAAAATTATTGAAAAGGAGGTGATTAAAAATGCCAGAACCAGAAGATAAAATGAAAGAAATATTTATTGCTGGAACCCAAGGAACGATTAAAGTAAAAGACAGAGATGGAAAAGTATATTTTATTAGTGAACCAAAAACAATATGCTTTTCCTAAAACGACAGACGGGACATATTGAAGGAGTTGTGCGTGGAATTGGTAAAAATGCAAAACATTGAAGACGGCCCTATTTTTCCAGATGACAAATTTGCACGAAAAATCGGATTCACACGCGACAAGTTCGATGGTTACTTGTGGAAAGATGGCGATAGCATTTACATTTCAGTAATTATCAGTAAACAACCAGGAAAAGGTAATTTTTCAAGGCTTATCAACAACATACTCAAAATGGGCTATAAGGTTAAGGTATCAATACCGCTAGGTCGTATGCGTTTGATCTTGCTAAAAAAGGGGTTCAAGAAGACGTATGAATGGGATTACGTGTACATGGATTACGTCGAGGTATGGGTAAAAGAACCAGAGCGATAAATTCCTTATTTTTTCATTTTTTTATACTATCGCACGATACACGCAACGAATAATGTCTCGTTTTGCGTCCATCAAATCAAAGTACAAAAGCAACAGCTCACGCGTCAATTTACCCCGCTTTGCGAGTTCTCTAATCTCGCTGCCAGCATATCGCGGGTTTATCCCCAGTTCTCGGAGGCGCCTGACGATTCTTTGATACCTTTCGACTTCGTCGAGGCATTCCTCAAATACCATAAGATCACCTCAATTAAAGTTCGCAATACTCGAGTCTATGCATTGCTTTTCGTTTTTTACCTTGAGCTTCATAATATTCGTCGACAGCACGTAAGAATTCTTCGGCGTTAATGCAGACGTCTTTTTTGCACAGTTTCGTGTCGACGATCTCGATTACTCCAGACTCTACACCATTTCGCACGAGATTGATGAGTTCCCACGTCGCTGGGCGTTCTCCGAGCAGTTTTAGCTCCGCCTCGGAAAATAACTTGCTAACTAAATTGTAGATTTTGCTTCTTGCGCGACCAGACTCGATTAGCGCATCATATAGTTCATAGAGTACATCGGAACACTTCTCGGCCAATCCAAACACCACCTTGAAATTATAATCATTGATATCACGAGGAACACTAAAACTAAATACGCCGTGATGCAGAATTCTATCGCCGGCACGGGGTCAGGCAGCGGCAAGTTCATTGTTATCTCCTACATCTGTGCTTCTTTTCGATTTTCTGTAGTTCCCGTAGCCATGGCGCGACCTTAGAAAACAGTAGTCCACCGATTGCGATTAAAAGACTGCCGCTAGTGATTATAACGAACCCAACATCCGCTTTCATTATCGTTTCATAAGCAAGTCCAAAGCTTGTAAGGCATATCCCGAATAATTCGATGATCACCGCCGCGATGTATAATCGCTTCACTACTGTTCACCCCTGTGTAAAAAATAAGTTATGGTGCGATCTGCGGTATGTTTTTACCAAAGACATAGCCGAGTGCTGCTGCGACTGCCCAGTCTGGGATTTCGACGCCGACGAATTTACCGATGACCCATGCGCCGACGACTAAAAACGCGATGATGTCGTCAGTCCACTTCCAGGGCTTCCTTCCGTTGTTTTGGTTATTTACTTCGTCTGCCATTTCTATCACCTCATTGAAACATGTCGGGCGTTATCTTGCCCTCGGCAGGCTTGTATCCGCTCTTTTCGACCTTATAATTGTACTCTCGAATTTCCATATTCTCAAAGATTGCTATGCCGTTTTCATTTGTGTACGTCGCCTTAGAGTTGTTATCCCATGTTAGAGTTACTTTCGCGTCTTTCACGGGCTTCTTGGACTTTTTCCCGTACACTTCGAATATAATTCTACCTGTTTCTTCGGTTATTTCCTCCAAATAGACGACGACATGCGCGGTCTTGACCATACTACCACCTCCCGATCCTATTTTTGCGTTTGGATCGCCAAACAAGACTGCACAATTTCTATCGTGCAAGAGGTAAGGTTTAATTTTTTCGGGAATGTTAGGGTCATTCAAATACTCGTCAAATCTTGCTAGAGCCGCTTCAAATGCTTCTTTTGCGGTTTTGCCTTCCAAGAACTTCTGAAGCCCCATGAAATGCGAATCAAAGAACGGTTTTGCAATGTTGTTCGGGTACGTGTCCAAACAGAAGATAAATTCTTCTTTATAACCCATTGTAGTTATTGCACCTTTTTCCACCATCCAAGGTAAGAGCCTTTGACCAGCGAGGCATGAAAGCATCCACACGTGGCGTCTTTTAACGATTTTCTCTGTGTTTGGATCTCCGACTTTGAACAGCAGCGTATGATCTTGCCCGACGATTATGTCTTTATTGCCGTGCGCTACGCCGGCGATAAGGATAGGATCTTTGCTCAATGCCTCGATTAACTTTACCTGAGTTGCGTTTTTAATTGCGAGGTCGATGACGTCATATCCTAGCTTTAACGCGTGTTTCGTGTATAGTTCATTGGTCCAGAACCAGCCGTACATCGTTGCCAACTCGTAGCAAGGCCTAATTGCCACGATATAGGTCATTTCTGCACCACCTCGCGTTCACGCTTCCACTTGAGGTAGTTTTGAATGATCCTCAGGTTAAGGTGTCCTATTTCAGTCCCCTTACGCATTTCTTCGAGCAACTGTGCAGGAGTGAATAATTTCAGTCCTTCTGCGGTTAGAATTGCGATTTTCATTGGAGACTTGTCGCCGAGTGTAATTTCTTCCTTATAGACTTCCTCGAACCATTTCATGGCGTCTTCTCTTGTAGGTGCGTTCATTTTATCACACCTCAGCATACCAATGCAATATGACATTATTAGTGCCACTAGGTGGCGCATTTAAATAATTGACATAAATATTTGTATCATCTACGGTTATATAAAAATCGCCAGCAGCATCAGCGGAGCCTGGAGTAACTGCAAATTTTGAAGGTACTGAAACTAATTTATGTGGAATAATAAACTGTGTAGTAGTTCCATCCCCAGAAAATTTTGCTGTTCCAGAATTTTTATAAAGTTTTAGTGTACCTGCATATACAGTTGTTTTTAATAATCCTTTAATTTTCATGTCTACATTAAAGGTAGCTCCTGATGTATTAAAGTTGACATTTCCGTCTGGGTTAAATAGCGCATCTATTAGTATATACACAGTTTCGTTGTCTTTAGTAAAAATATTTAACGCAAATGGATTGGGCGGAGACTCAGCATATAACCTTATGTTCTTTACTATTTGCACCCGGTTTTTAGAGTTAATTCCGATATTAGCATAGTCTGCATCATAATATAGTTTAGCATAGATACTGTCTATTATGAGCGGTTCTTCTGACATTCCTGCGGGAGAACCGTGCGATATTAGGTGAAACCTGCTTGTTGTATCCGTAACCTTACATCTAACGTTTTCTAGTTTAATATTCCTCATAACAATCATACTTGGATACATTCCTTGAATACTTAGTAAAATACTTGGTAATTTCTTGGGATCGATTACAGTTTCAGGAGCAACTACTCTCCAATTTTCGAGGACTACTTTCGGCATTATTGGGGCATATGTATTACTTCCAACTTGCTCAAATGATAGTAAGCCGTAATGCTGTGGGCTTGATTCTGTTATCTCAACGTCAATGTCTCTTAAAATAACGAGCCCACCTTTCCTTTGTTTTGTATTGGTAGAATCACGATAATACTGAAGAATTACTCCAAGCATACCTCTTGCCCTAAGTTTATCCACAACAAATAGCCGGTTATGGTATTCATATACAGTAGAATTATCAGGTAAACCAAATATAAAAGTTGTGGATGTCGAGGGAGGTGTATTCCTTTCATCCATAAATATAGTGTTTACGTGCACTCTAGTAGGAGAGTATCCATTCCATAGTCCTATATGCGCATCCAATCCATCGTATGTCGAAGGTATGTGTAGCGTTAAATTCTCGGTATATATGTATGCATCATCCCTACACCTTGTCCAGATATAGTATCCTCTTGTGCCAATAATTTTTGAGTTCTTGACTACTACTCTACGAGCTATTGAACAATCAATTGCTACTAACTTATTTATGTCATCTGTGCTCATAAAAGAAGGTAGATCAGTCTCATCAAACGTTATTCCCTCTATAAATAAGTCGATATATGTCGAAGGGTCTGTCCAATCCAGCCACGGAGGAAATGATATTACACCGTTCGGATAACCGACAGAACTTAACTTTACATTGAACTTTACATTGCCAAGTATCGCTAATTCATATGCTCCCGGATCTAATTTTTGGTAGAGCGATATTTGATCATAGAGGTCAAATTCGCCCATACCACGAACAACTGCTCTACCAAATTTTGACAGGGCGTAAAGTAGCGCTTCTTCCCATACTTCTGTATGATCAGTACTCTTTGCTATTTTAGACCACCTTCCCCACTGCTCATTCCAGACTTTTGCTACAGCATAGTTCCCCTCCCTGTAAACAATAGCGTTTGCGAGAGGTATTCTTTCAGCATAAGGCGGAATTCTACTTCCATAGAACCCCATTAGTAAACACCTCGTATAATTGCTGTTACAGGTGTAGTGTTAGATCCTGTTAATTTGACATGAGTCGCATCATATCCAAATTCAATTACATTATCACTTGCATTGCTAAATGATATTGGCGATTCCGGTATCTCAAACCATGTTAAACCGCCGTCAGGACTTAATTCTACTGTAATGTTAATAGCATCTTGAGTTTTTAGATATAACGTCCAGCGGCGGAAATTTCCTAGTTGAATAATTATTCCCTGTGAAATATCTTGATTTTCTACTATTCTTATGGTCTTTCCAACATTCCTGCAATATATTAACGTCATTAACACCACCTCAAGGCTCGTACCAAAGGAACCTTACTGAGTATTTTGATATGTCAGCTGATGTATTAGTTAACACAACTAATATTGATTTGCCTGGCGGTATTACTACAGCTTCGCCGACCTCTGCCAAATGTCCAACGGCGCGTATTTTAGACCCTCCGGGCAATACGGTTTGATGTACTGAGTTATCCTCTGTTAAACCGCTGAAAGATCCGCTGTAATACGTTTTACACGTCGCGACGTTACTAGATCCCAAGTTTAGGTTTCTAATTCTCATCGGCGTCCCCTTGTCTATTACTGTGATGTCTTCGTATATGTCAATGTCTGCTTCAGCTTTTCCACCTACGACAATTGTTACAATATATGCAATTTTGTTGCTGTTTTGAGGGTTTTCAAAGTAGAAGTACTCGCTGGCATCTGACGCAATAGACACGCGCTTCGACGACGAAAACGCCTTGCCCTGCTCGATATATGGTCTTAGGTACAGGTCGTAGAGTTTCTTTATCGTTTTGTACACGAGTACCATTAGTCATCACTTCACCTCATTCTTTCAGAGATTTTCAAAGCCTGTTTTATAATCGCTTCTGCAGTCGCTTTCATCTTTTCAGGTGATTCTGACATTTTCTCCGCGAAGTAATCAATTCCCGTGAACAGGAACGTGATTCCACGCATGTATTTGATGAATAGATCCTCGGGATCGCATGTACCGTAGAACGGACATTTTATAGTCTTTGGGAACTTGATGTACCAGAACGTTCCCTCTAACCAGATGAACTTGTCCGTATTGTTCACCATTTTCATGACGTACTGTTTATCTCTCGAAACCCACAAGAGCTGAGGATACGGGTTTGTCTTAAGAATGGACTCAACAAACGGATCCCAGTGCCATTCCATCCAGCCAAACGTTGCGTGATAAAGTCCGACATCGTCTGAGAGGATTTCCGCGCCGACCTCGCCCGTATATGGGTCGTACTCCCTCGGCGTTCCAAATGTTACACCAATTATCAATGATTTCACATCTGGGTCTGGGACGTATGAAATATCAATTGGTGTAACAGTAGGTGGGAGCACCATTGCAACGGTATCGTGCATGAACTTTCCGCCAAATGCGACGACAAACGGCGCCACGAACGTCTGAAGCCACGAGAACACTTTTATCACCTCGGATAGTCTATTGTTTTTACTTTAGGACCTTTGAACTTCCTCGATGCTGCGGGATGAATTATCACGACGTTACCTTTCTCGAGTTCTTCTTTGATTTTTTTCCTTAATTCGTCAACTTTCATTATAATACACCTCCTAACAATAATGCCATTACCTCAACGTAATGACCAAATAACGCAGCAACAGGCCTTAAATCAATTCTTAGAATTTTTGGAGTTGGCGTTACGCGTTTTGGAATATAACACACGCCGCCTTTACAGAGCCTAGCAATTGAACGATCAATTTCCAAGAGCCTTATTGCAGATGCAATTAACGCGGCCTCTCTATCTGATATTGGTTCTATTTTCTCTAATACATTAATCCAATAATTAAACCTGTCAATCGAGTACCAAAATGCTTCCTCAGGTGTCATTCCTTGCGCGATTCCTAACGTGAAATAAAGGTTTGCCTCGTGCATGCATTCCATGATGATTTTCAGGATCTCGTCGCGGACTTCAGGTTTCCACGGGTTATAAGCGCCACACGCACAGCCATATTGAGTAGGACAACCACACCACATGAACCAGAACTCTTTTTCGTATCCGTAATAGGCTTTCGCGCCATATTCTGTTACGACAGCACCTAGACACGAAGCGGTCAAACACGACAGCGCGTTCGCGATCCTGCCGCTCAGTATGTCAAGATTAACATCGCCCTTATTATTAGGGCATTTTGACGACGAAATGAATACTGATAGCCTTTCTAACGTCGTAACGCCCTTGTTTCCATGACCTACCCACCAGACGACGTCAGGGTTAAATTCTCGGATAGCTTTGACCGCATCCTGCGCAGTAGGCCTTTCGATCTCAAGGACAATGTGCCCTAATCTTGAGATTTCCTTAGCTATGCGCTTAGCAACACAGGACGCGTACCAGAGTTCACATCCCTTCACGCCATTCATCGTCTCGAGGAATAAAAACCTCATGGTCTCATCCTCTTTTCTATCGTCTGTATCTCGTGCTCAATGAAGATGTTCGCTGGGTATTTTTCCTCCTTGATTAGCTTGATCATTTCCTCTGCGGTGTATGTTCTCCCGCCAATGGAGACAAATCCTGCGCCTGGTGGCAAGTGTTGGAGTATCCATATCAGTCGCGCCTTTGCGATTTCTTTTAGGGTTTGATAGCTCGTCAAATGGCCTGCTTCTATGATTGCTTGCAATGCTTTGCCAACAGGCGTGTTTGCCTTGACTTCACGGAGAACTTCGTTGGGTGAATACAACTTCCCGCCATACGGGATCAAAGGCATGTCCCTTTCCGCTGGCGGGATCTTGTTATACCACCTGAGTACTGCGCTTAGGCTCATTTAATCACCTCTTTTGCGCCGCCGCGATAGCAATGCCAAGCATTGCAGGGACAGCGATTAACGGGACAACAATCCACCAATTTGGTTTCTTTTCTTCTTCGCGTTTTTGTGTTGTTAATTCTACTGACTTCATTCTGCCGCGATACAACGTTACTAACCTGTACGGCGTTCCAAAGATAGCATCTAGTGGAACGATAACGCGGTATGTAAATCCTGGATAATGCGGCGGGATTGATATATCCTTAGTATATACGACCATGCCGTTTTTGTCTACAATCCTGAAATATAACACTTCAGAAAGGCTCATCTGGTCCTTGAAGACAAATGACGTTACAATTTCTTTCCTGCTTTCGTCGATGTATGCTTCTTTTATTTCGTAATATTCCTCTGCCATCAGTATAACCTCCTCAGGTTACGTGCGGCCTTTACGAAATACGCACAACCCCACGAATCGGTTTTGTTCTGTCCTGGGACTGATCCGACGCCTGCGATAATGTCGACGTTTAGATCCTGGTTTACTTGGAACATCAAGCCTTTGAAGTCGACGTAAGCGCCAGGTGCGATATCGTGCGCTACTTCCGACACGAGGATATTTCCTGTCAGTTCATCATAGACTGCGACCCAAAGATCACCAGTTTTACCTCCGGTGTTCTGGATCCTTGCTTTTGCATAAATCCACACGCCTTTTCTGACTTTGTACTCTCCCGGTGCCCTTGTTACGTCGTTTATGACAACGCCTGTATATGTTGTATCCTTAACGATTGTAGCTTTAGGAGGAGCAAGTTTTATTACCCAGGTCATGAAACACCACCTCTTTTTCTAGCTAGTAAACCTAGCATTAATCCTACGATTCCTAACCCTACAGGGATGACATACGGCCACAAAGGTTTCTTTTCCTTTACTCTGATAACCCAAGTCATTAGCATCCCCATGTACTAGTCGTATACATCGTTCCTCCTTCGATAAACCCAGCTTTTAACATTATCGCTATGTCTTTCGTGATAGTAATAGGCCTTCCCGCGACAATAGACCCTCCTGGCGGAACGTTAGGCTTTGTCGTGTACCAGATGAATGACTTGCCCATGGTGTCATAAACGCCGACGTAAAGATTTCCGGGCCAGTCGCCAACGTTTTTTGCGACAATATAGACTTCTACTTGTTCGCCGTACTTCACTTCATACGTTCCTGGGTCTACTTTCTTCCCTCCGATTTTAACATAAGATTGCGTTTTGTCAATGCTTGCAAGAGGACCAACTGCGGCCTTAACTACCCAGGTCATGCTACAAATCACCTCCTAGTTAAGGATCCTATAATTGCGCCTAAGGCGATTGCACCAATCGGCACGATCGCCCAAACAACTTTCGAAATCGGTTCGAGGATCTTTTCACAAATATCGGGTTTTATCCAGCAAAATACCGCGAATCCTAGGAATATTGCGATAATTGAAAGAATTGTAGCGATAGTCCCCGAAAGCATGAACTCGGGGTCGATGCCGATTCTCTCGAGCAACCTTTTACCCTCGTCTGAAATTCTTACGTTATACTTGCCGTCGAGAGGCAACGCGACAAGCTTCAAGTATATGTATTCGGGATCGCTTGAAAACTCGACGCCGGACAGTATCCACCTGTCTATGTTTTCCTTGATGCATCTCTCGCACCCTATGTTTTCCGTGTACACGAGCTTTCTGTCTTCGTCGATGTACACGGTTATGTTTCTATAAGGGTTTTGCAAGACAATTGCTCTCATTCAACCACCCTTCCCCTGACGGCTTCAGCGCCTCTTTTCACAAGCACTTTTGCTTTCTCAACGCCTTTCTTTGCGACTGCCTTTGCCTTTTCAATGAGACCTTTCTCGCGCATAGTTTTTACGATCCTAGGCGCGTAGAAACCCAGGAGGAACATTGGCGCGGATATCAGCGTTACCTTCGCCCAGTCAGGCAATCCAGGCTTTGGTTGCAATGTTATATCAACCTTGTAAGTCTTTCCGGCCTCAACGGTAATCCCGCGTTCAACGGTGATGTATCCGCTTTTTTCTGCGCGAATAAGGTATGGTCCTGGATCTACCTCAATCGTTAGTGGCGTGTATCCCACAAACTTATTGTTGAGGTAAATCGCAGCGCCTGTTGGCTCAGAGGTAATCACGATCTTTGCTTTGTTGACTGGCGGAGGCTCTACGACTGTTATCTGCACACATTTGCCCTCTCCGCCCTCTTTGAGTTCATCGGTTGTTATTGCCCTAAAAGTATATGTCCCAGGTTCAAAAGGCATTTTTACCCTAGTCTTGTAATAGTGCGACTCATGAGGTATAGTCCACCATTCTGTCCACGAAGCAATAAGATCAGTCATCTTACATTCTTTTCCTAGGTAAAGGTATGTGGTGTGTTTGCCCTGGGGATACCACGCGGTGTTTTCAACGTAAACGCCGACTTCAACAGTTTCACCTGGCAAAACAACGTCTTTCGAAAGGTCAATGCGTTTAACGACAACCTCTGGTCCAAGTTTCTCTGGCATCTTTGATCACCCCGTTACTCTGGTGCCTTCTTCTTGTACATTCCGTAGATCACGACACCATAGGATACTCCAGAGCCTGCTGCTAGTGCAATAGGCATTAAGGTTTCGCCTTCGTCAAGAACGGCAACAGGGTTTTCGAAATCTCCACGAGCTACCCAATCTGCGCCAGCCTCTGCTTGGTAGTGAATATCTGAAATTGCGCCTGAAAAACTCCACCACCCAGCAGATTCTCCTAAGACTTTAATCCCCGTGATTATTGCAATGCTCCCTGCGGGGACTGATAACGCCGGAAATGATAGATCAGCGCCAGTTCCAGTTAACCTCTGAGCATACAATGGCCTTGAATCGTAATTAAAGCCGACGATTTCCCACGCCCTTGTCTTTTCATTATACTTCATTATCTGAATGATCTCAGCCATTCAGATCACCCCCTGAACACCTCGGCATAAACAGGCGTGCTTGGTTTAATCCCGCGCTCGAGTAATGAAATTAGTTCCTTGTCTTTTACAGGTTCAACGACTAAAACGTTCACTAGTACCCTAAGGTACACTGTTACGTTCTTGCCGTAAATCTCCTTGAACCTTATTTTCGGCGCGTAATAGCCCTTCTCTTTGAATAGCCAGAATTCTGTCTTCTCTAGGTTCGGCGCATAATATGGAGAATCAAACATCCTGAGAACGCCTACACGCCAATAAGTGCTGGGAAGCTCAGAAGGCAGTTTTCTCTGCTCATAATCGCTTGGGTGGATGAGATAACACGGCTCGTCTGGATAGAACCCGAAAGCACATTGGAACACCATATCTTCCTGAGGCTCGAGCAAATCCTTGAGGTTTTCTGCGCCGAAGTCAAAGTACACTTCATCGTATGCGCCAAGCGTTTTAGATAACCCGCGGATTTCAGTTAGCTGCTGCGCGATGACACGAACAAAACGATAATCTGAAAAAGGCCTTACTTCAGGCTTTACATTTTCAAGATCAAGGAAATAACCCTTTTTAACCCATTCTTTGGTCATTAAGATCACCCCCGTGGGT